>JAESGQ010000040.1_pt1 | contig 291905 bp, 267 predicted proteins | sample 9266251 | NCBI WGS metagenome assembly JAESGQ01 (sample SAMN17056778, study PRJNA650883) | algae metagenome | isolation source: Kaiparowitsia implicata GSE-PSE-MK54-09C and co-occurring heterotrophs from... | place: USA: Kaiparowits Plateau, Grand Staircase Escalante National Monument, UT ...
AACACATCAGCAGACCAAAACTCATATTGCTCAGTCTCAAGGCCGCCTGCCGTAGCTGGGTGGCATTTGCGCCACAAAAATGACGGGGACGTTGAGGGGCACGACGATGCCGCAATTCGGGATGATATTCGCGCTTATGTTAAGAGTTTTGCAGCGGTGACCAGTTTTTGATGGCATAGCCTGAAGCTGAGTTGGCTCTTGTGGTTTCTCTCAAGCCAGCTCTTCTCCCGCCGATTAAACGATATGGCTTACCTCTTATTCATCTATAACTCACCGCAGGGATCTAGAGCAGGTCACTTAGTCCGACAGCGCGGCCATAAATTGCAAAGGCAATGGTGTATTTGCAGTACCTGATCTTGCTGGTAGTCCTTTTGAGCGTCATTTCGAAGTAGGAGTAATGGCATGGCTTTTGTCCCCGTTCGGCTCTCGCAGCGTTTGACCCTGGGTTGCATCGTTCTTTTGATTCTGACCGCGCTGGCGGTGTTTGCCGTGATGGCCCTGCGTGGTCAGCCGCGAGTGGTGGCGGCCAGTGGTGAGCTGATCGAGCAGACCGGTAGCGCCATCGTGCGTCAGCTGGCGTTGCAGTTGGCCAAGATAGAAGGGGTGACGGCCAGCCTGGCGCATCTGGCCGAAGTGCTGCCGCGTGAAGAGCAGCTGTACCTCAACAGCCTGCCTAATTTGATCGATAGTCAGGGTGATAAAGCGATTGCCGGCGGCGGTGTCTGGCCGGAGCCAAATGCCTTTAGCGAGGGCACGGCGCGCCGCAGTTTCTTCTGGGCGCGTGGCGCAGATGGCCGCTTGGCTTATTCCGATGATTACAACGCCGCCGATGGCCCCGGTTATCACAACGATGCCTGGTACACCGGCGCGCGCAGCAGCAAGGCCGGTCAGTGCCTGTGGTCGGAGGCTTATCAGGATGCGGTGACTGGCGTGCCGATGGTCACCTGCAGCGTGCCTTACCAGCTTGAAGGACGCTTTGCCGGCGTCGCGACCTTGGACTTGCTGCTGGACGACCTGGCGCGCTTTCTCACCGAGCAGGGCAAGGTGACCGATGGCTATGCCTTCGCCCTTGATCAGGCTGGCAACGTGCTGCATTTCCCGAACATAACCGGCGCCAAGGGCGGCGCGATGCTCAAGTTTGCCGATCTGGCGCAGCAGCACAGCTGGCTCAAACCGGTGCAGGAGGCGCTGAACAGCAACAGTTCGGGGGCGATTCGCAACCTGGACCTGGAAAACGATGAACAGCTTAAGCAGGCCAGTCGCGTCAGCCTGTTTGTGATGCCCGACACCGGTTGGGTAATCGGCCTGGCGACCCCGCAGGAGCGGGTTACCGGCCTGGCTAGGGCGCTGACCTGGGAGATTCTGCTGTTCCTCCTGCCGCTGCTGGCGGTGTTGCTGGCGTTGGCCTGGTTTGCTGGACGCAAGCTGATCGGCCAACTGGAAGAAACCACCGCACAGATCGACTCCCTGGGCCGAGGTTCGGCCAGCAGCGATATCGAGCTGAGTGTGGAACGCGAGGATGAAATCGGCGCGCTGCGCCACGCGGTCAATCGCTATGCCGGGCAGTTGCGCACTATGCTCCAACGCATCGCCGAGGAAGCCGATCATCTGCAGGCCGAAGCCGCGCAGCTGGGAGGCCTGAGCAGTACCCTGGCAGGTCGTGCTGAACAGCAGCGGCAGGAAAACACCCAATTAGCAGCGGCGATTACCGAGATGTCGTCGAGTGCCCAGGAAGTGGCACAGAACACCAACGACTGCGCCAATACCGCGGAGAGCTCATTGGTGGTCGTGCAGCAGGGGCAGCAGAAAGTCGCGTCCAATAGCTCAGCCATCAAAGCGCTGTCTGCAGAAATGGCTGATGCGGCCTCGGTGATCAGTCAGCTGGAGAAAGACAGTCAGCAGGTCGGCGCCGTGCTGGATGTGATCAAGGCGATTTCCGAACAAACCAACCTGCTCGCACTGAACGCCGCCATTGAGGCCGCGCGTGCCGGTGAGCAGGGACGTGGATTTGCCGTGGTGGCTGATGAGGTGCGTACCCTGGCGGGTAAAACCCAGGCCTCGGCCAATGAGATCAGCACCATGATCAGCGCGCTGCAGCAGGCCTCCCGCCAGGCGGTACAGGCTATGCAGGCAGGTGAGGCACGTACCGAACATGCGGTGGTTGAGGCCGAAGGCGCGGCGACGGCGCTGTCCAGTACGGTGCAGAGTTTCGACGATATTTCCCAGCGTGCTCAGCAGATCGCCGTGGCGGCGCAGCAGCAGAGCCATGTCACTCAGGAGATCAATGAACTGGCGGTGCGTATCCACAGCATCAGTGAAGAAAACGCCCGCGATGCACAGGCGCTCGACCAGGTCAGCAGCGCTATGCAAGCGTTGTCATCGCGATTGACTGGCTTGAGCCGAGGCTAGTTGTTAAGCGTGGGGGCTCGGCGCTGGCCTATTGGATTGGTGAAGCTCTGCACGGATGGTTGCGAGATGCTGGGTATCGAGCGCCTCCCAATCATCAGTGCGCTTTTATCAGCGCCGAAAGCTTGCCAAGCGTTAGCTCCGCATCCGCCAAATAACGTTCTGACTCCTGCTGCCACTCAGGAACCAGTCTCTGCAAATCGACCTCCTGATTTGCGCGTAAGCACCACTGATAGCGGTCATGCCAATCGCCGAGAGAGGACTGCGCTTCGCGCAGAAGCTGAAAGCTATCGAGCGTCACAGGGGAAAGTTTCGGGTAGGCTTCAGAGCCATACCGGAGGCGTTTGGTTAACAGTCTCAACTCGTGTGGGTCGTGGGTCTTAGTATGAAGGGCCACGCTCAGTTTATTGATCTGCTTTTTCAACTGCCGGCTGATATTCAATTTGATGTTGGCAAGGTCGCCATCCCGTTCCGCTGAGCGAAAGTCGCTGGGCCAAAGGTCAAGGCCCATGAATAAGCGATCCATTTCAGGCGAACCGAGAACTTCCAGATAAAGGTCGCGCAGAGCGGCGCGACGTATGGCGGCAGCTTCGATAGCGCCGCGTCGCTCTAACTCGTTGACCAACACTTCCAGGTCGCGAACAGGGGTGGTCAGTTGTCCGACCGTAGCGGCTGCATTAAGAATTAGTAAAACGGACTCATGCGCCCTAAGGGGATGAAGCAAGCTGCGAAGTCGGCGTACAGTGATTCGCAGATCGTGGAGTGCTTCTGGATCAGTGCCCGCCTCTAGGCGTGCTTCGCAAGCGTAGAGGTTTACCTGTAGGCCAAGCACACGGGAAAGAATTTGATCAACGATGTGCATAGACCACCTCCTGTAGACCACTCTGCAATCCGAGCTGAGCGATCATTACAGAAAGTTGGCGGTCTTACGATGAGCAACCGAGATGGCTTTGTAAATAGACGAAACAAATCGATAGCGGATCTGGCCTGTATCAAGCGCGCTTGTGAGCCCTCAGGGCAATGTCGTCTCGAAGGACTCGAAGGTCGACTGCATCCTGATTCAGGCTGTGTATGACTCTCAGCATTTGCTGTCGTAGAACTTCATCACCGGTACGTTCTGCTGCGCGCATTAGAGCAACAGCTGCGTCTTCGTTGTGCTCGGCGATGGTGTCGAGCGTCTTTCGTACGTTGCGAATCAAAATAGTGCCCTCTCTGTGGTGAGTGGCAAGGTATTCAGCAAATATTTCTGTGGCGTTGCAGTGACCAGAGATTAGACGAACGGCTAGCCTCCATGCGCAGCTGTCATCTGTGTGCAATACTCGAGTGGAAGGATATGGTTGCGATCTGATGCAAATTAGGTGCTGCTCATACCTTTAGACAAGGCCAACTGCATGGTTGGTCTTTTTTTTGCTTGAAATTTGACGTTCGTTTCCACTCGTTGAAGGAGTTGTCATGGATATCTCGATTCAAAAGGTAATGAATCAGGGCACGGAGCAATGGTCGGTATGCGCAGGTAACATAACCCTTTACTTCCGAGATCAACAATCCGCGCTTGAGTTCTCTGGCCGACTCAAGGAGCGGGTTGAGGCTCCTCACTACTTACCCCTAGGCGAGCGTCAGGAGTGTGGGCAAACTATGCAGTTCTAATGCACTAGCTAGTTGTGCAAGCTAAATAGCTTCTGATTCAGCATAGTCCGGGGATGTCTACCGAAGCGGGAGTATTCAAGCCCCGTGGTTGAACGCGCACCATTCCGCTAGTTTTCGAGGGCGTAGGTTCCTAGAATCGTCTGTATGATTCCCTCGTCGCGTAGTCCTTCGATTGATCTACGCAGGTTTTCTACCAAGCCAGGGTCACAGATTTTGGAGCAGGCAAGGTACTCAGATGTTGTCGCAAGTACAGGGCTCATCTGTAGTTTTTTGCTGTTATTGTCCCAAAGGTAGAGTCCCTCTGGCACGCCGGTAAACCAAGCGTCAACGCGTCCAAGCTGGAGCATGCGCGCAGGATTTTCGCCAAGTTTCAGTTTGACGATTTGCTGGTTAGAAAACCCCCTAGCCTTAAGTATTTCTATTTGCGCATTACCCATGCCAACGGCAATGCGTTGGTAGCGCTGCTGCGCTTCGGTAAAGCTTGTGACTGGTGCGTCAAGGCTGAAAAATGCATGCTCAAGCGACATTATTGGTGCGACCCAGGTATACAGGTCCTCTCGCTCCTGGGTGCGCGAAAGAGGAATAATGAGCAGGTTATTGCCACGCCTCACCTGCTGTTGAGCGCGTAACCAAGGGGTTACGTGGATATGGCTGAGATACCCCGCCCGGGCAATGGCTGCCAGTGTCACATCGCCGACCATCCCGTAGCCGCCCTTGAAGCTGACAAACGTTAGTGGCGGCGCTTCTGGCATATGGAGTTCCAGCAGTTCCTGAGCTTTTGCACTTAGGCTCAACGAGGCCAGAAATACAGCGAGACAGATCCAGCGCACCATAGGGAAGCACTCCTGCAACTGGCTCTGATTATAGGTGTAAGAAGTCGAAGCGACTTTGTTTTCCTGGGGGCGGCTCAGCATTCCCCTGATCATCGACTATCTGGATTTTTTGGCGCTGACTATTTGGCACTAGCTGTCAGTGCTTGCCATTTCGAGACATGTGGCGCGCTCTAAATATCGACGATAGAAGTCGTCCCTGCTTACCTAGAAACCTCTGATCCAACATCGCGACAGCAGGCAGGAAGCAAACTCTCTACCCCAGACATGGAGCGATTCGAGCGCCGGCCGACCGACGGAGTGGCCTGCTAGTGACTTCAGGAAAACGCACCTTTATGAATGGAAATGCGGATATGGATCGAGGAATTTGGCGCAACCGGCACTTGGTGGAAACGGCTTTTCTCAGTACCGGTCAGCGGTCTCATTTTAGGTCAAGTCCAGAGGACACGACGAAAGCGTAGTGATCATGGCCAGGGCCTTTCTATGTGCCACCCATAGGTAAGAGAAATAGGCCCTAGTCGTTGAAGCAAGGTGGCTCACTGTTAGAACCTTTGCTCGATGTCGCTCTTTTTCGTGCGCCGGGCGGTGCGAACAACGCGCGCCAGATATCCCCTGGGTTGCGTGCGTTAGCCACATCACGCACCAGGTTAATCCACTCATGGAAGGCGATGCGCAACGGGTTGTATGTCAGCAATGGAGTGGTCAGGCCATAGCGCGGTGGCACATCGGCGCGTTCTTCCACATAGGTACCAAACAGGCGGTCGAAGACCATCAGCACGCCGCCATAGTTGCAGTCCAGGTATTCCGGGTTGCTGCCGTGATGCACGCGGTGGTTGGAGGGGGAATTGAACCAGCGCTCAAACACGCTTCCCAGCTTCGGTATCCAGGTGGTGTGTAGCCAAAACTGATAGAGCAGGTTGGCCGACATCGCGAGCATCACCGCTAACGGTGAAAAGCCGAGCCATACCAAGGGCGCGAAAAACACTGCCGTACCGGTGAGCTTGCCCGTCCAGCCCAGCCGCAGGGCGGTGGCCAGCGTCAGCTGATTGGGTGAATGATGCACGGCATGCGTCGCCCAGAACCAGCGCACGCGATGGGCACTTCGGTGGTACCAGTAGTAGCAAAGCTCCTCGCCTACGAACAACAGTACGAAGGCCCACCAGGTGTCCATCGTGATGGTGAACAGGCGGTGCTCGTAGATCCAGCCAAGCAGCAGAATCGCAAGCACCAGGCCTAGCCCGGTAGAAACTGCGTCGGTGATGCCGCGCCCGATTGCATCAGCGATTGACGCGGTAAAGGCCCGCCAATCATAACCACCCGGGGTACGACGCGAGAGGACGATGCCTTCAATGGCAGCAATACCCAGTAAGACGACAATCAAGGCGCTGAGCCAGGGCCGCAGATCGGAAGTCGCGAAGTCATTCAAGGCGATGTGATCCATGATGGTCAGTCTCCGGCCGCCGTTTGGCAACCCGCATTTAACTCGGTACGCCTGTCCTTCAGGCACTGTTTCTTCTCGCCCTCATCCGGTATGCCCGCGCACAACTGCTGCATTTCGACTGCACAGTTGTCGATCTTGTTGAGCTGGAATTGGCATGCAGCAGACAACTGACGGGTGTTCTCGCGCAGGCAGGTGACGATGCGCCCCTCTCCAGGTCGCAGGCCGGTGCAAAATTTTCGCGCATCAGTGCGACAGGCCTGCGCCAAGGTGCGTTCGCTCGCCGATACAGGGGCGCTGGCCCACAGCATCGCGACACATAGCCCACCGAGCGCGATGGTTAGGGGGAGGTCGGCAAATCGTCGAGTGTGCATTACACGCGTCATGGTGTTTTGGTGTCTGTGATGGTCTTGGCGATGACGCGCGGATGCCGGTGTGACGACGGTGCCTATGGCTGAGGTAAGGGAATGTGAGTGAACCTTGTGCATGGCGGACTCTTGTGGGAGGGTGAAAGGCAGATGCATCGTACTGAGCATGTGCAAATTTTAAGTGCCGCCCGGTGCTGAATGCGTCTACGAAAAACGACGTATTGCGACAGCGCTGTCGTATAGCTAAATAAAGGGCCATGCCGCGAATGCAACCGCAGATCCTTATCGTCGATGACGATGCCGAACTGTCCGCCATGCTGGTGGAGTTGCTGGCACGCGAGGGCTGGTCCACGCAAACGGCATTGAGCGCGGGCGATGGCGAGCGAGCACTAGCGGCATGCCAGCCGGACGTCGTTCTGCTTGATGTAATGCTGCCTGACGGTAATGGTTTCGAACTTGCGCGCCGCTGGCGTGCGGCGTACTCGGCCCTCGGCCTTGTGATGCTCACTGCTCGTGGCGATCCAATGGACCGCGTGCTCGGACTGGAGATTGGTGCCGACGATTACCTGGCCAAACCTTTCGAGCCCCGTGAGCTGGTGGCACGTGTTCGTGCGCTGCTGCGCCGCGCGAAACCGGAGCGTGCAAACACCGCTGTGCTTCGTTTTGCAGGACTGTCGATTGATTTCCTCAAGCGTGAAGTCATCGCCGACGGCGGTGTCGTGACGCTCACCAGTATTGAATTCAAGCTGCTGGTTACGCTGGCCAAGCAGCCTGGCACCCCGCTGACACGCGAGGCGCTTTCCGAGGCTGTGCAAGTAGGCAGCTACCAACCGCAGGAGCGCACTGTCGACGTGCAGATTGCGCGGTTGCGGCGCAAGCTGCGCGACGCGAGCATGGGCACCCAGTGGATCGACACCGTGCGCGGTGAGGGGTATGCCTTCATACCACGTGGAACCGGTGCCGGTGCCGGTGCGTCTTAGCGAATTAGCCCAATGAGCCGCTACGGCAGTTTGTTTGCGCGCCTGCTCGCGGCGCAAGTGGCGGTGGCCATCGTACTCACCGCGATGCTGGCGATGATCTTCTACGCGGAGCGCCACCGCACGGTGGCGCAGCTTGTCGCATCACACTGGGCACCCGCTTTGATGCTCGTGGCACAAGGTGCACCGATAGAGAAGGCACGGCAAAGTGCGCCCGGCCCCTTGCAGGTTTCGGATCAGCGACCTGGTGAGGTGTTCGGGATCGCATCACTGACGCCGCGCCGATCGATTGTCACTCAGGCATTGATTGAGGCCGGATTGCCGGTTGCAGACCTGGTCTTCGGTCGTAAACGGGACGTCACGGCGGTAGCGCCGACGCTTTGGTTGGCGCTACGGGGCACAGACGGCAGCGTGCGCTGGGTAGGGTTTGAAAGTGCCATTGTCGAGGAAGCGCTGGGCGAGCGGGTGTTGATCGCAACGCTACTGCTGGTCGGGCTGGCTATCGCTGCCAGTGCGTTAATCGCACATCGTCTGGCACAGCCGCTCGAAGCCTTGCGCGCGCGTATTGCGGCCGACGATGTATCCAGCGACCCACTGCCATACGCTAGCGCTGAAGTCCAAGCGATCGACGAAGCCTGGCGTACGCTGCGACGATCCCTTGATCAGCAAGAGCGCGAGCGTGCATTGCTGTTGGCGGGCGTGTCGCATGATCTTCGAAGCCCGCTCGGCCGGATTCGCATGGCGGCCGAGCTTTTGCCTGAGGGCGATGGCATTGCCCCAAAGCGCGAAGTCATCGTGCGTAATGCGCTGCAAGCAGATCGGCTCGTAGGAAGCTTTCTCGACTATGTGCGCAGTGGTGAGCTGCCTCTAGACGAGACGGTGGATGTGGCCGTAGTGGCAAACAGCGTAGTGGCGCAGCAGCAGCGCGCCGATACGGAGTTGCTGGTCGCAATACCGCCGTCGCTCATCGTGCCTCACGCCAGTGGCGTGCTGCTTGAGCGCGTGATTGGCAACCTGCTCGACAATGCGTTTACCCACGGCGATTCGCCGGTGCTATTGACCGTGAGCACGGTGGGTCTCAGAGTTTTGATTGAGGTCGAGGACTGCGGGTCGGGTATCGCGCCGGAAGATCAGCAGGCGATGCTGCAAGCCTTTGCACGTGGCGATACGGCCCGCCGGCACCCGGGTTTAGGCATGGGGTTGGCAGTTGTGCAGCGCGTTGCAATACGAATGCGCGGCAGCGTTACGTTCTGTCGTTCGGTTGACGGTGCAATGACCATCGTGCGGTTTGAGTGGCCGATAGGCTGATGGGGCGAATGCCTGCAGTGCGCAAGCAGCTTTGGATCGGGACTCTTCAGTAGAGAGAGCTTTACTGGTTCTGGAGGGGGTCTCAGGTAGTTAAAAAGAATCGGTTGCAACGGTTATAGCGGCCTTAACGATGCCACGCCTTTATTGCCAATGCCTCGCCAGGAGGTAATCTCCGTTCAGATTGATTTGCTCCGAACTGAGCCTCCGCAAGGCACTAATTTATCCCCCGTTTATTTCGAGACACCCAGTCAAATATCGCGACAACAGAATTCAGGAGGGGGACACGTTTGTTTTCGGCTTGGTTTTGCTCATCACGATCGACTGCGACGGATTGGAAGTAGTCACCAGTGAGCGGCCGCTTTGGCTGGTTCCTGTTCTTCGTCAACGGCATCACCCGGCCAGAGCACGCCTCAAATTATTGCAGTGCCCAGAGAATAAGCGGGCGCACGCTACGTCGGGTGTTGGCATCGATGCGCTCATCAAACTTGTAGTCGACGCCGTTCAAACTCATGTCGAGCTGTACGTGAAGGTACCAATGCTCATTGAAGGGGATCGGCTCGGAGCCACCAGGGTTGTAGTTCGGTTGGTCCTGCATCCAGAAATTTTCGTCGTAATCTGCAATCAGCTCGACCGGGGCTTGATTGGGAAAATGGTAGCTGAACGAGCGAATCTTGATGGACTCTATGTTCGGGTTTGGGCCAGCCTCTTTGCCTTTCTCGCGGACGAACACCTGAAAATACACCTGGTCCGGCATTCTTAACTTCCGATAAAGGAAGGGAATATGCGCCTCCTGATCAGGAAAGCCGGCCGCATACGTGGAAATGTGAAGCTCGTTCCCATCGTCTACAGGCAGTGTGATGGGGCCATAATACTGAGCGGTGGTATCCGTACACCCCTGCAACAACAGACACACAAGAACGGAGCAGACGTAATGTGTCGATATTTGATAATGCATCACACACTCCCACTTACAGTCTTCCTGCGTGGTCGATAGATAGCTAGTTAGGACGCAGCCCGCAGATGCCCCCCAACCAGTAGTGCAGATAATTAATGTAGTGCAGATTGCTTGGGTTGTGTGTATTCCAGTGATGCTGACACCCAATTCCAGTGATTGTGATCCACCACGCGCCCAAGTGGCTGACGCCTTCTCTGGGAGCCTACTCAAGCTACTGCACTGGTTTCTCCGGCAGGCTTTAGAACACAATGAAAATTTTCCAGGCCTTACCATTCATGGCTTTCAGGCCTGTCGTGCAAGAAGTTGCGCAGTTCGGTACGGTTATCATCGGGAGACCTGAATAACCCATACCAAGGAATGGCATGATCCCAACCGCTAGACTTGGCGATATGCACGTTTGTCCGATCCCCGGCCACGGCACATCGCCTATCGTTTCCGCCTCCCCTGATACCCAAATCAACTTCCTCGGCGCGGCCCGTGTCGGGGATGTCTGTGGCTGCGGCGCAGCTATCACCACGGGCTTCCCCTCTATCCTCATCGATAATCGGCCACTGGCGTATCTGGGTAGCCCTACCAGCCACGGTGGCACCATTATTTCGGGTAGCCCCGATACCTTCGGTGGTTTCCAGTCCGGTGGTAGCGCGACCAGCACCATCGTGGACTTCGCCAAGCTTGGTGCTGTGCGCCCTGACGGCTCAGTGGATGATCAGCTCATGGCCGAGTTGCTCGCCGACCCACATTTGGAGCAGCGCGCCTTGCTCTCGGGAGCCTTGGTACAGTCAGAAGGCCCAACCAACGCAGCCAAGGAGCCGCTAAGCCCTGAGTTGATCGCCGTCGCGGGCAGTCAACATGACAGCGGCTCGGGCAATAAGATGATGTTCATTGGCCAGGCTGTGCGTGAGCTGGCCGAGTTCAAGCGCAGCAAACCCAACGTGACCCGCACACTGGTGGTGTTCACACCTGCGTACAGTCCCGCCATGCTCAGTGCCGCCCGCAGCTCTGCCGAAGCCTACGGCGCGAGCTTTGTCAGCGTGGCGAACGTCCAAGAACTGATCGACTACCTGAACCGGGGCAAGGACAGAACGCAGTCTCCTATCGAGCATCTGTCATTGTTCAGTCATGGCCTGCCGCAGCGGGTTGAGTTTGGCTATGAGTTGGCCGAGCGATTTGATATGTCTCTCAACGTGCTGAGCTACGACAAGATTTCGCCCCTGGCGTTTTCCAGCTCTGCTCAGATAGACAGCTATGCCTGCCGAACGGGTATGGGCAACCGGTCAGAATTCCCCATCGAGGACGGTATCCAATTCTTCCCGCAAACCAATGAGAGCCTGGCGCAACTGCTGGCCAACCACTTGCAAATCAAGGTGAGGGCGTTTGTTCGTCGCTCGGACTACAAGAACACCTGGGGTTCTACTGCGGAGCGCCAGTTGGGTAAGCTCTGTGGGATCAGCGATAACGCCGCGCCGAGAGAAGAGTGGTGCAGGAAGTGGGCAGACCTCGCTGAAGAGCGATATGAAACTGACAAGACTTTCAATTTTACCTACCAAACCATGGGGGCCATCAATCCTGTGATCTCAGGCGACACACCCCTTGGCGTACCAGGAGGCCACTTTGAGTTTCTACCGAAGTAAAGGCTTCTGGATTGCTTTCGCTATTTTTTCTCCTTTGCTGCTTATCGCGGCTAACTACGGATTCAAGCTGATGACGAGCGTATACAAGAAGGACTTGGGCAACGGCGTGGTGATCTATGCCGACGATTATGTGAAGAGCGGGCTCTGGGTGTTCGACTGCAAATATCGCCGGTTGATCAGTCGTGAACCATTGCCGGCCCCGCTGGCGGAACTGGACGCTGTGGGCAAGCTCACAATCGGGAATATGTATGCTTTAAGCGAAGGTGATCAATCCTTGGCAAAGGAAGCAATTAGATCCATCGCGGGAATACCCGAATGGTACAAAGATTTGCGCTACCTCTACTCTGGACTCGACGAATACAGCGATCTCAGGTACCACACTTTCTACCTAATGGCTAAACATGCTGGCCGCACCTGGGCCGTGGAAGTTGACCAATCCATCGGCTACGACGGCAAATCCAACTTCAAAGTAACCGCCACACCGTACGATCCCGAAACCTATGTGGACTATGCTGAAGCGCTCCAGGCTGCTGCCAAAAGCTGCCCGGCACCGCAGCAATGACAATTCTCAGGGGGATATGCAATGCTTTTGTCGGGCGCAGAGGCGCTGGGAATGACCCATCGCCAATGCCAAGAACTACTGGAAAGCGCCGAGGATACGCTCGACTTTTTAACTTCTACGCTGACCTACCTGATCCACGCGGAAGGTCAGCAGCCTCAACCAGATACCGCATTGATTTCAGCGTGGAAAACGCTGAAGCAAGAAGTTTTCGAGTTGGAGTATTCGTTACCAGGATCTGATGTCACTGTGTATCAGCAGGCCATTCAGGGCTATGGGCAGCGCAACCGCGAGTTGCGCCCGCTTGTTGACCGGTACATGGCCAAGTAGCCACATTGCCGCTGCATAAACTTGAAGGCCGCCCTGCGCCAGGGCGACTTCCTCCTCATTGCTTGCGCGTTTCCTGGCGGCTTTGAAGCCAGCCTTCAGCCCTGATCAACATAGGCAGATCATTAGTGCATGCTCATGTAAATGCTGATTGATCAGCTGGTAAATTTTTCCCCTTGGGCGTCAGGCCATCAGGGCTGTGGGGTAGATCCAGCAGCATCCCTACGGCATTCCCATCATTGAACGCCTGGTGTTGTTCACTCAGCGATTGCCACAGCAGCGGACGGCGCTGTTCCAACCACTCGGCAATACCCGCGTCGGGAAAAAGCACTGAGGGCGTGAACAGGCTTCATCGTTACAGCCATCTTGGACCTGAGTTTGTACGCCATGCACCGTATCAGCCATCACATCCCTTGGCTGTGGTATTTGCACGAGCCACACCGCAGTGCGGAGCGGCTCTACTGGTTGAACGGAGAGCGCCGGTATCCTTTCTATGCCGCAATTATGGCTGGCCCTGGATTGCTCATACTTTTCGCGATGGGCATTCCATCAGAATTGCTGGCAACTGGTTCGGGATACCTACAGTGCACTTGGCTTTCCAGCATTCCAATATGGACCATCGCTAGGATGGTTGCCGCGAATTATCGGCGTGGCTGAAACACATCGTTGGCGTCACAAGCGTGATTTCGAGGATGCCCAAGTTAATTTCGGTGAGTTCCTGCTGGTGTGGGACCTGTTCTTCAAAACATTCTACGACAGTCGAAAGTGCCAAGTAATCTGGTAGTAATGATGTCGGCCTGCGTGATCGGCGCTACCCCCCAGGATATATAGATCAGTTAGCCGAACCATTTAGAGGTGAAGCTTAGAGTTGTTCGTGACAAGAACGGAGACAATTATTCAAGCGTGCAATGGCGAGCCGCTGCCATAGTTTTGCTAGTGATAAACTCCATAGTGCATACGATCTAATAGAGCTTTCACGTCCTCCGCACTATTTGGGCCGAAAATAAGGTCGATCGGACGAGAGCCATTTAGGCCTAAAGCAGGCCCATTCATCCATGCAATGGCCATTTCGCTACTGCCAAGAACTTCTGTGGCTAGTGCAAATAGTTCTTTGTACTGCGGATCACTGTAGTCAAACATAGATACCCTTAGTTCAATTGCAGCTTTTGGGCAGACAATAGTCTGCCTAGCGCTATTGCTTGAGGACGTATCAGCGCAGAAGGTGCTGGGTAGGATCTCCGTCACTGAGACTGTCAGCCCAATCTTGGACTACTTTGTGGTTGATCACACGGCCGGCATCTACCTCGGCCAACGCGTCAAGGGTAAGGGAATGGCGGTCTTGTTCTTGACCAGTCCGGGCGGAAAGAGCTTGCTCCATGAACCAGTCCATGCAGTGTGAACCTGATACCTTGGGATTTGTTGGGTCGAGCAATGACGGGTTTCTCGTATGAAGAAAGGGGCCACAGGCTTTGAATTAGAAAATCGCGCCCTGATTTCATTATGGATGGCGTCCCCACTTCCGCCAAGTTTGCGGCACCGGCCCTCAACCCGAGCAGCCCAGAATATATGTAAAAGTTCATGCGCGAACTGATGCAGGACGGTCCCCTGGAGCCGAAAAACAAATCCGAGCAGTCAGTAGATAGCGCCAGGCTTCGCCAGTATCAATCAGGCGGTTATAGCTCTGACATTTGAGGCAGGAGGCGGGATGGATCGCAGGCCAACTCGCCTGCGATGCGATACAGCTTCTCGACGGTGATGTTTACTTCGCCACGCTCGATCCGGCCCATATAGCTGCGGTCGATACTGCAGGCCAACGCCAGTACATCCTGAGACATGTGGCAAATCTTCCTTTGTGTTCGGATGCGTTCTCCTAACACTTTCGCCAATTTATCCATGACCGTCTCAATTCTTCTGAGACGGCACTATCGTGCGTTTGCGGACGCTGGAGCCACGGACTATAATCCGCATTTTCCGCGTTAACTCTTCTGGTGCCTCAATGAAATCGGCCTCGTTTATCTTCGACAGGCGTCTGTATGAGCTGCTTCAGGAAGAAGGGAACACAAGATTCACGACCCGTGAACTGCGTGATGCCTATGCCAAGCGCCTAGATGGCATGACTTTTCGTGTCGCCGATTTACGCCGTTATGTGTATGAGCAGATTCGACGATTACTGCGCATGGGCTGGCTTGTGCTAGATGAAGAGCGTCGCCCGCGTGGGCAGGTCTACCACCTGAAGCCGATTCCGGTACATCTGCAATTGCAGCTGATCGACAACGGGTTTGAGAACAGCCTCAAGACTGCTTTTGAGCCCGAGCGGGAATCTGCAGCGCATGAAATTGAGGCGATCCCGCTCGAATCGTCAGCCAGTGCAGATCAGCATTTGGAAACGCTCCACAAAGAAATCCGCCTGGACTTTTTGTCCTCGATGGGCGAGGCGGAGCGGTTCAAACTGCTCCTAGAAGATATGCCGCATTTGCGGGATAAGGTTGAGGACGAGTATCTGGAGGCCAGAGATCGCAGTTCACGGCTGCTAGGACATCTTCGCGCCATCGAAAAGACCCTCAAGACGCTTGCCTCTACACGATGACCAAATCGCTGCGGGACTGGCAACTCAGCTGCATCGACACGGCGTTGGAGCACTTTACTGCCACACCGCACTTCTTTTGCCAGGCGACACCGGGTGCTGGGAAGACGCGCATGGCAGCAGAGCTGGCCAGCAGGCTGCTTAAGCAGGGCAGAATCGACCTGGTTATGTGTTTCGCGCCATCCTGCCAGGTTGTCGATGGCTTCCGCTCAACCTTTGCTGAGGTACTTGGTAGGCGACTGGATGGCCAGATAGGCGCTGTGGGAACGGCGTTTACCTACCAGGCCATGGAGTACCGAGATGATGGATTCTGGCAGCTTCTTGATGACTACCGTGTATTTGTAGTCTTCGATGAAATTCACCACTGGCTGGTCATGATCTTCTTCTCAGCAACGCCTGGGGGCAACAAATATTGCATCGGATACAAGACCGCGCAGCCTTCACTTTGGCTCTCTCCGGTACGCCATGGCGCTCGGATGATCGAGCTATTGTCTTAGCCCGCTACTCGACGCCAGAAGGGTACTTGATCTGTGACTACCGCTACGGACTGAAAGATGCCATTGCCGATGGGGTATGCCGTTCTCCTCGTATTGTCTTGCTCGACAATCAGAAGGTGAAGCTGACCGAGGAGTTGGGGCCTGAGAGTACAGTCAGGATGTTCCCCAGCATTGCCAAGCTCTTGGGGGAGTCACCTGTCACCTACGAAGAATTGCTGCGCCATGACGACGTGATCAATCAGCTACTCGATCTTGGTTGTAGCAAGCTCAATGAGCTTCGCCAAATCAAGCCGGATGCTGCTGGTTTAGTTGTTGCCACTGACATTGAGCACGCCCATCAAATTGCTCAGGCTTTGGAGTCCAGGGGTGGGGGGTGTTGTATTGTGACCAATAAAACCCCGGATGCGCAGCAGGTGATCAATGCGTTTCGGCAGAGCGCCTCTCGCTGGATTGTCGCCGTCGGAATGATTAGCGAAGGAACGGACATCCCCCGCCTCCAGGTGTGCTGCTATCTCAGCCGAATACGCACCGAGTTGCATTACCGGCAAGTGCTTGGGCGAGTGCTTCGGCGTACAGGTGAGTCCGATGGTCAAGCTTGGCTGTTCATGTTGGCAGAGCCGACGCTGCAGTGTTTGGCTGAGAGAATTGCGGATGATTTGCCGGACGACCTGGCGGTGCTGAACGAGGTACAGATGCCTGCTTCCACTTCAGGCCTAATGCCTGACTGGATTGAGCCCGCCGTCAATAACGATTATCTGGGTGACAGTATTGGAAGTAGCAATGAGCGGTCTGATGGGGCTGGCAATACGGACATCATTTCACTAGAGGGTTTTGCAGTCGAACCAAGCTATCAGGTGAGCTTTTCCCAACACTACAGGCAGCAGCTCCTGGCCTGTTTTTGATGTATTGAAGTCTAATCAATCTGCAGTTGAGCGAATTGCGAATGAGTAGGGTTAGCCGTGTCATCGACTAAGAAATTAGTGGGGTGTGGGCATGTAGATCAGGTCTCAGACGTTGAGGCGTGGTTGAAGAGCGGATCTGCGGCATTAGCAACGCTGGTAAGCGTATGTTGATAGGGTGGCCTAGGTGCTACCTATCTTGGGTGCATGTAACTATTGTGATGTTTGGTAGATGTCTGCGCGCGCATATATGCCGAGGATTAACTTGATGAAAAAGAGAAAGACCAACAAGTATACCTTGATGGCTAAGCTCTCAGCCGAAGCGGCACGCTTGATGACACCCGCGCCAGATTGGCAGCACAGGATGTTCCGCGTCGCGGCGACTAAAGGACGGGAAAATGAGCCCGCTGGTTTCATGGCTGGGCGCGCTCACCCAGACAACACTGACACATCTGGTCGTTAGGGGCGTCACCGCTCATAACGATCATTGGCAGTTTGACAGCCTTCACCTCATTGAGAAGTGCATCCCGGTCAGAAGCACCGTCTAAGCACTTCCTGCCCTCAGCGTATTAAGTAACGGACACATCATCGTTAAAGTCGAAGAAATACCTTCATCACCAAGTCCGACACCCATAGTCGATGATAGGCGTACTAGGATTATTGAACGTTTAATTTGAGAAAATAAAATCCGGTAAAGACGCGGCTTTCAATCCAGATATTTCGTAGAGGCTGGATTTCTAGAGCTCCAGAAAATTAACATTTTTTGTTATAGAGTTCTGTGTTTGGTTAATAGAAGCTCTATACCCAACGCCTCGAACAGATTTTATACTCACATTTGATTCTTCGGCGCGTAGTCTTTTACGTAAATGAAAAACTAAGGACTCTACCGCATTATAAGGATTTATTGGTGGGCTCTTGTGTGAATACAGAACGTCTACGAAACATGCTTTGCTCACAGCACGAGGTGAGTTGCTGACAAGAGTATGAAGCAAAATCATCTGTTTAGAAGGAAGGTTGAATTTTGTGAGGTTAATTCCTGTTGTCCCTGCCAGTGCGTAGGCTGCGGGACATACAAGCCTTAAATGCTCGCTCCCAACAGAGGTCTTTATTACTTCATGTACATGCCTGGCTAGAGCGCTAGGTCTGAAAGGCTTATACAAGTAATCATCTAAGGCTGTGTTGAAATCTTTTTCCGGCTTTCGAATAATCCGATTTTTTACAAGTACTATGCACGGGATATTAGGGTTTCCAGTAGCGCTCCGAGCGGAAAGTGGAGATGCAGCCTCATAATCAGCCATATCGTTATCGACAATTATTCCTGCGAAGGTGCAGGTATGCATGATTGCGATAGCCTCTTTACAGCTACCTGCTTCAACCACCGTGTATCCGCATGACTCCAGATGCTTGCGAGCCTGGGCGCGGAGGGCGGGATGCTCGTGTATTACAAGCAGCTTGGGTGGCACCGATTTATCAAAACGTATCATTTTCTGGCAGCTCAGAAATCGTGTTGGGGGAGTCACCGCGTGGTCGCTGTTTCAAAATCACGGCGATCCTGATCCCTCCGCAACGAATCTAGGGGGCTGAGGGGTTGAATTGAAACGATTGGCGTAGTAGTATGGATTTATACATTGTAAGTGCATGATTATAAAGAAATAAATTGAAAAGCTTGAATTTTGAAACGGTTTTCTGCGGGTTATTGAAAGACGCGGTCAACTGAGTCCTCAGGCCCGGGGCCTTTGGCTCCGGGCTGCACCACCCCGGCTAGCGTGTTCACGCCCTTCTTTCAGCCGGATGTAGTCCCCGCCGCAAACCGCTACAATGCGCCGCCTTTTCCCTACCCTTTGCGAGGCCTCGCGCATGAAATTCCGTTTTCTTCTGTGGATGCTGGGCCGTCTGATGGCCAAAGCCAGCCGCGAAAACCCGGCATTCCAACAGCAACTGCTGGACCGCGATATGGTCTTCCAGCTGCACACTCTGGACGGCAAAGTCGCCCGCCACTTCATCGTCAAAGACCAGCGCATCACCAGCAAGCGCGGCCCGGCTACTGAGCCAGCCTTCGCCCTCGGCTTCAAGGATGCCGCCTATGGTTTCGCCACCATGAGCGCGAAAAACAAGCAGCTGGCGTTTATGCAGGGCATTCAGAACAAGGACATCCAGATCCAGGGCAACCCGGCGCTGGTGATCTGGTTCCAGGGCCTGACCAAATACCTGATGCCGAAGAAGAAAGACGCCGCCAAAAAAGCTGCCTGATCCGCAGCTGTGCGCGCCAGGGCTGGCCTGCGCGCACCGCATTCGCTAGGCTGGGCATAGCCCTAGTGAGAGTTTACCCATGCGTCTGCTGCTGATTGCCCTGCTGTTTGCCACTTCCCTTGCCCATGCCGCGCCCCCCAAAGCCGAAGCCTTTGCGCCGTTATTCGAGCTGGCAGGCATCCGTTTGCTGTGCGAACAGAGCGCGCCGCTGGTGCAACGCGGGCTGAGCGATAAACAGCAAGCGCAGTTGGCCAAGGTGTTTGCCGCCGATGCTCTGTGCCTGGACTTGGCCAAGAAGCTGACCGCTAAGCTCGATCAAGCCCAGCTGGAACAGGCCAAGAGCCTGCTGGAAAGCCCGCTGGCGCAGGGCTTTACTGCCGCCGAGCGCTCGGTCGGCGAGGGCGGAGCGGAAGGCTTGGCGGCCTATCGCAAACAACTGGGCGCGCGCCCGCCGCGTGAGGAGCGTCTGGCTCTGGTGCGGCGCCTGGATGCCGCCGCGCACACCGCCACCCTGGCCACCCTGTTGCGCTATGAAGTCGGCAAGACCCAGGCGTTTCTGGCGCTGCAGAGCCGTGGCGAAAGTATCGACGAGAAAGCCCTGAGCAGCCAAACCAAGGCCCAGGAAGACGCGCTGCGGGCCTCAAGCTCCGAGGCAGTGGAGTCTTTTATGCTCTACGCCTACCGGCAGATGCCCAGCGAAAAACTAGCGGAATATGCCGCCCTGTATGAGCAGCCAGCCGTAGCGCAGTTGCTCGATAGCAGCGTGCAGGTGCTGCCGGAGCTGTTTGCCGCACGGCGTGCGCAGCTGAAGAAGTAGTTGGTCGGCTGAAACGACAAAGGGGCCCGTAGGCCCCTTTGTGTTTTCTGCAGCTTTAGCAGGCTGTTGAAAAACTACCTGCGTTGCCATCGCGGCGTTAAAAACAGGCTCAAAATGCTCATTTACAACTCGTAAACTCCGCTTTCTCGCCTGTTTTTGCCTTGCGCTGGCTGCCTCGCCAACGTTTTTAAACGGCCTGCTAGTGTGCGGGGTGGAATTGCGCCGCCAGTTCGCGCAGCGCGACTTCAGCGGCCAGCACCTTGCTCACCGCTTCTTCGGCCTTGTCCCGGCTGATGCCGAGGTTGTCGAACAGGCTTTGCGGGATCTCGCTCTGCGGGCCGGCGCCGATGCCGCGATTGCGCAGCAGGCTGACCGACAGGCACACCAGGTTTGGGTAGGTGGCGTGGGGGCCGGTGTATTCAGGGTCGTGCTGGAAGCGCAGGGCGCTGGCCAGTTCTTCCGGCATATCCCAGTAACGCATCAGCCAGGCGCCGATCTGCTCGCGGCTGATGCCGAGCAGATGCTGCTCGATATAGCTGTGCGACAGGTGCGGATTGACCTCCAGATGGCGGCAGATCAGCGAGAAGTGCGGCGGAAACACGTGCGCCAGCACCAGATAACCGAAGTTGTGCAGCAGGCCGGCGAGGTAGGTCAGGCCGGCTTCCGGGCGCTGAGCGCGCGGGATGGCGCGGGTCAGCCCTTCGATCACCGCAGCACTGTAGATCGCCTGTTGCCAGTACGGCGTGGCCTGTTGCGGATGGTCCTTGGGCAAGCTCAGGGTTTTGCCCAAGGCGAGGCCGAGGGCCAGATTGATTACCAGATCGAAGCCCAGCACGCGGACGATGGCGTCTTCCACCGAGCGGATCTTGCCGGGTGCGGCGTAGTAGGGCGAGGCGGCCCAGCTGACCACCTGAGCGGCCAGCGCCGGGTCGGTTTCGACCACGCCGGTGATATCGTCCACGGTGGCATCCGGGTCGACGCGCAGTTTGATGATCTTCTGTGCGGTTTCCGGCAGCGGTGGAATTTCGATGGTTTCTTCCAGACGTTGCTGGATGCGCCGCGCGGTAAAGGCCTGCACCGCCAGGGTGATTTCGGCGCGGTCGTCGTCCGGGCGATCGAGGTTCAGGCGGATATTGCTTAGCGGCTCGCCGAAGCGCGCGGCGCTGGCCTTACTCAACAAGGTCTTGAAGGCGTCGGTGCTCAGTTCCAGCAGCACGCCGCGTTGGCCGGACTCGATATATAGACTGGGCACCTGCAGCAGGCGTTCGTCATACAGACACGGCGAGCTGGTCAGCGGCGGCAGGCCGGGCAGCACTTTCAGGCTGTGTTTGCCGAGCATGCGCTCCAGGCGCTCCGGCTTGACCGCAGTCAATTGGCGCCCGGTCAGTTCGGTCAGGCGGTTGAGGTCGAGCAGCTGGCTCTGCGGATAGAGCACCAGCAGCGCGCCCACGGCGTCATCCAGTAATACCGCCTGCAGGCGTTGGGCTGCTGGTAGGCCGGGCAGATCGCGGCAGACTTGGTAGGGCAGGCCGAGCTTTTCCAGTAGTTGCAGAATCACCGCTGGCGGGCGCGGAGCGGTGTCGGTAGCTAGGGCAAGTTCAGTCATGGCGGTATCCGGCTGAGGCAGCAATTTCACGAGTATAAACAGCGGGCTGGTGAATCGGCGGCGCAGGCGACGGGTGCACTGTGCGCCGGTTCACACTTGCCCGTATTGTTGGCCATGCCGCAACCAGCGTTCAAGTAGCGGGCTGACGTGCTGCGGCCAGTGTTCCAGTAGGGCCTGCGCGGCGTCGCGTACGGCTGGCAGCAGGTCGGCATCGCGCATCAGATCGGCCACCTTAAATTGCAACAGGCCGGTTTGGCGGGTGCCGAGCATTTCGCCGGGGCCGCGCAACTCCAAATCCTTTTCGGCGATAACGAAACCATCGCAGGTCTCGCGCATGATTGCCAGGCGCTCGCGGCCCAATTGCGACAACGGCGGGTGATAGAGCAGCAGGCAATGGCTGGCCGCGCGGCCGCGACCGACCCGGCCGCGCAACTGGTGCAGCTGGGCCAGGCCCAGGCGTTCCGGGTTCTCGATGATCATCAGGCTGGCATTGGGCACATCGACGCCGACTTCGATCACCGTGGTGGCCACCAGCAGTTGCAGCTGGCCCTGTTTGAACTGGTCCATCACCGCAGCCTTTTCCGCCGGCTTCATGCGCCCGTGAATCAGCCCGACATTCAGCCCGCCGAGGGCTGCCGATAAATCCTCGAAGGTGGTTTCCGCGGCCTGGCAGGTCAGCTCTTCGGATTCCTCGATCAGTGTGCACACCCAATAGGCCTGACGGCCTTCGTTGCAGGCCAGGCGCACCCGCTCGACCACTTCCAGGCGGCGGCTGTCGGCGATTACCAGGGTGTTCACCGGCGTACGACCGGGCGGCAGTTCGTCGAGGATGGAGGTGTCGAGGTCAGCGTAGGCGCTCATCGCCAGGGTTCGCGGGATTGGCGTCGCGGTCATGATCAACTGGTGCGGGCACATGCGCCCGCCGATGCCTTTCTGCCTCAGGGCCAGGCGCTGCTGCACGCCGAAGCGGTGCTGCTCATCGATGATCACCAAGGCGAGCTTGGCAAAGCGCACTTCATCCTGAAACAGCGCGTGGGTGCCAACCACCATGGGCGCGCCTGCGGCGATCTGCTCCAGAGCACTGGCGCGGGCCTTGCCCTTGAGCTTGCCGGCCAGCCAGGCGACTTCAAGACCCAGCGGCGCGAGCCATTTGCTGAAATTGATGAAATGCTGCTCGGCAAGAATTTCGGTGGGGGCCATCAGCGCCACCTGATAACCGGCTTCCAGCGCTTGCAGTGCGGCAAAGGCGGCGACCACGGTCTTGCCGGCGCCTACATCGCCCTGTACCAGGCGCAGCATCGGTTCGCTCTGGCTGAGGTCGTAGGCGATTTCCGCGCCGACCCGCTGTTGCGCGCCAGTGGGGGTAAAGCCCAGGTTGGCCAGGTACTGCTGTGGCAGGGTTTTCGCCAGGGGCAGGGCTGGGGCCTGCTGTGCGCGCACGCTCTCGCGCAGGCGTTGCAGCGACAGTTGATGGGTCAGCAGTTCTTCGAAGGCCAGGCGGTGCTGGGCCCAGTGACGGCCTTCGGCGAGTTCTTCCAGGTCGGCATCCGGCGGTGGCCGATGCAGGTAACGAATCGCCTGATCGAGCGGGCTGAGCTGGTAATCGTCAGCCAGTTCGCGCGGCAGCCAATCCGGCAGGCTGTGCGGGCCCAGGCGCGCCAGGGCTTGCTCGCTGAGCTGGCGCAGGCGTTGCTGGGTCAGGCCTTCGGTGGTCGGGTAGATCGGCGTCAGGGTCTGTTCCACGGCAATCGGCTCGCTACCGGACAGCGCGCGGTATTCCGGGTGATAGATTTCCAGGCCCGATGAGCCAGGGCGCACTTCGCCATAGCAGCGCACCTGGGTGCCGCGCTTGAGGCCTTCTTTCTGCGCCTGGCTGAAATGGTAGAAGCGCAAGGAGAGGGTGCCGCTGCCGTCCTGCAGGCGTACCAGCAGGCTACGGCGTCGACCCATGACCACATCGGCGCCGGCGACTATGCCTTCAACCACCGCGTCCTGGCCGGGGCGCAGCGCGCCAATCGGCACGATGCGGGTGCGGTCCTGATAACGCAGCGGCAGGTGGAACAGCACATCCTGCAGGGTTTCCAGGCCGACCTTGGCGAGCTTTTCGGCCAGGGCGGCACCCACGCCTTTCAGCGCGGTGACAGAAACCGCGGCCAGCTCGGTCATGGCCTGTTTTAGCTGCTCTTGGTCAGTGGTTTGGCCACCGAACACAGGCGGATCGAGTCGGTCAGCACTTCGATGGCATTCGGCCGTGGGAAGCTGGCGCGCCAGGCGATGGCCACGGTGCGGAACGGCGTGGGCGGGCTGAGCGGGCGCACTTCGATCACCCCGGGGGCGTAGTGGTGGCTGTCGACTGCGGAGAACGGCAGGATCGACACTCCGAGGCCCGAGGCGACCATGTGGCGGATGGTTTCCAGCGAGCTGGACTCCACAGTGGTGTGCTTGGCGCTGTCTTCGCCGCCCTTGCGCAGGGTTGGGCAGGCTTCCAGCACCTGATCGCGGAAGCAGTGGCCTTCACCGAGCAGCAGCAGGCTTTTGTCATTCAACAGTTTGCTGTCGATGGTTTTCATCGCGGCCCAAGGGTGGCCGGCGGGCAGCAGGGCGTAGAACGGCTCGTCGTATAGCGGCTTAGTCAGCACATCGGCTTCATGGAACGGCAGGGCGATGATGATCGCGTCCAGCTCGCCATTGCGCAGTTTGTCGCGCAATACGTGGGTGAAGTTTTCTTCGATATACAGCGGCATCTGCGGGGCGACGCGGTGCAATTGCGGAATCAGGTGGGGGAACAGATAAGGACCGACGGTGTAGATCGCGCCGATTTTCAGCGGCGCGGCCATCTGGTTCTTGCCGGCCTGGGCCAACTCGCGGATGCCCTGAGCCTGCTCCAGCACTTTCTGCGCCTGGGTGACGATGCCTTCACCGACCGGAGTCAGGCGCACTGCACTTTTGCTGCGTTCGAAGATCAGCACACCCAGCTCATCTTCGAGCTTCTTCACCCCCACCGAGAGCGTCGGCTGGCTGACATGACAACGCTCGGCGGCGCGGCCGAAGTGCTGTTCCTGAGCGAGGGTGACTATGTAGCGCAGTTCGGTGAGGGTCATAGTCTTTATCCATTGAGATGCAGCCAAGCATAGCGGCTGTATTCAATGGAACCAACTGCTGATGCGCTTCAGCGCCCGTGGTTGGGGTGTTGAAAGGATTTTGACGATTGGCTACGCATTTATGTCGCTTTGTGAACAGAAAATAATTAGTTACTAAAACGTTGTGCGAATAGAATTGCGGCCATACTTTGCGGGCGACCCAGCTTGGGGTTCGCACTCGCCACAATAAAATTATACAAGCCGTTCCTTTTACCCAAGGAGTACCGGCATGCCTGATGCGGTAACGACCATGTCCCATAACTGGGCTTTTGCTGTGTTCCTGCTGGGAGTCTTCGGGCTCATCGGTTTTATGCTTGGCCTGTCCAGCCTGCTGGGTAGCAAAGCCTGGGGTCGCAGCAAGAATGAGCCCTTTGAGTCCGGCATGTTGCCCGTCGGCAGCGCGCGTCTGCGCCTGTCAGCCAAATTCTATCTGGTCGCGATGCTCTTCGTGATCTTCGACGTTGAAGCCCTCTTTCTCTTCGCTTGGGCAGTTTCGGTGCGCGAAAGCGGCTGGGCTGGGCTGATCGAAGCTACAGTCTTTATAGCAATTCTGTTGGCAGGTCTTGTCTACCTTTGGCGGATCGGGGCGCTCGATTGGGCACCTCAGGGCCGTCGCGAGCGGCAGGCGAAGCTAAAACAATGAGGCTTTGGCGATGCACTACAAACTTACTCGGATCGATCCGGATGCGCCCAATGAGCGCTATCCGGTCGGCGAGCGGGAGACCGTTTCCGACCCGCTGCTAGATGATCAAGTCCACAAGAACATCTACATGGGCAAACTTGCCGATGTTCTGAATGGCGCAGTGAACTGGGGGCGCAAGAACTCCCTGTGGCCGTATAACTTCGGCCTGTCCTGCTGCTATGTGGAAATGACCACCGCCTTTACTGCGCCGCACGACGTGGCCCGGTTTGGTGCGGAAGTGATTCGAGCCTCCCCACGCCAGGCGGACTTCATGGTCATCGCCGGCACCTGCTTCATCAAGATGGCTCCGGTCATCCAGCGCCTGTACGAGCAGATGCTGGAACCCAAGTGGGTGATCTCGATGGGCTCCTGCGCCAACTCTGGCGGCATGTACGACATCTACTCCGTGGTCCAGGGAGTCGACAAGTTCCTGCCGGTCGACGTCTATATTCCCGGTTGCCCGCCCCGTCCCGAGGCATTTCTGCAGGGCTTGATGCTGCTGCAGGAGTCCATCGGTCAGGAGCGCCGGCCGTTGTCCTGGGTAGTCGGTGATCAGGGTGTTTACCGTGCCGACATGCCTTCGCAGAAAGAACAGCGTCGCGAGCAGCGGATCGCCGTGACCAATCTGCGTAGCCCCGACGAAGTGTGAGCCTGGGCTCGCTTGAGCCCGCCTACTGACGCCGTTGACCGATAGCGACCGAGACCATGACTGCAGACAGCATTCTGTCCATACCGCCGTACAAGGCTGACGACCAAGATGTGGTCGTCGAACTGAATTCCCGTTTTGGCGCTGACGCCTTTACCGCACAGAGCACCCGTACCGGCATGCCGGTGCTGTGGGTGGCCCGCGAGCGGCTGGTCGAGATCCTGACCTTCCTGCGCAACCTGCCGCGCCCCTACGTCATGCTGTATGACCTGCATGGCGTCGACGAGCGCCTGCGTACCCAGCGTCGTGGTCTGCCGGGTGCGGATTTCACTGTGTTCTATCACCTGATGTCGTTGGAGCGGAACAGCGACATCATGCTCAAGGTTGCCTTGAACGAGCGCGACCTCAATGTGCCCAGCGTCACCAGCATCTGGCCCAACGCCAACTGGTACGAGCGCGAAGTATGGGACCTCTACGGCATCCACTTCAGCGGCCACCCGCACCTGACGCGGATCATGATGCCGCCGACCTGGGAAGGTCACCCGCTGCGCAAGGATTACCCGGCGCGCGCCACCGAGTTCGATCCGTTCAGCCTGACCCTGGCCAAGCAGCAGCTGGAAGAAGAGGCCGCGCGCTTCAAGCCGGAAGACTGGGGTATGAAGCGTGGCAGCGAGCATGAGGACTATATGTTCCTCAACCTCGGCCCCAATCACCCGTCTGCCCACGGTGCCTTCCGCATCATCCTGCAGCTGGATGGCGAAGAAATCGTCGATTGCGTGCCGGAAGTCGGCTACCACCACCGTGGCGCCGAGAAGATGGCCGAACGGCAGAGCTGGCACAGTTTTATTCCCTACACCGACCGCATCGACTACCTCGGCGGGGTGATGAACAACCTGCCGTACGTGCTGGCCGTGGAAAAACTCGCGGGCATCACCGTGCCGCAGCGGGTCGACGTGATCCGCATCATGCTGGCCGAGTTCTTCCGCATCACCAGCCATCTGCTGTTTCTCGGTACCTATATCCAGGACGTCGGCGCGATGACCCCGGTGTTCTTCACTTTTACCGACCGCCAGCGCGCCTACAAGGTGATCGAAGCCATCACCGGCTTCCGCCTGCATCCGGCCTGGTACCGCATTGGTGGCGTCGCTCACGACCTGCCGCGCGGCTGGGATCGTCTGGTCAAGGAGTTCGTCGACTGGCTGCCCAAGCGCCTCGACGAGTACGAAAAGGCCGCGCTGCAGAACAGCATTCTCAAGGCGCGGACCATCGGTGTGGCGCAGTACAACACCAAGGAAGCGCTGGAGTGGGGCACCACCGGTGCTGGCCTGCGTGCCACTGGCTGCGACTTCGACCTGCGTAAGGCGCGGCCGTACTCCGGCTACGAGAACTTCGAGTTCGAAGTGCCGCTGGCTGCCAATGGCGATGCTTACGACCGCTGCATGGTGCGCGTGGAAGAGATGCGCCAGAGCATCAAAATCATCGACCAGTGCCTGCGCAATATGCCGGAAGGCCCATACAAGGCCGATCATCCGCTGACCACGCCGCCGCCGAAAGAGCGCACGCTGCAGCACATCGAAACCCTGATCACTCACTTCCTGCAGGTTTCCTGGGGCCCGGTGATGCCGGCCAACGAGTCCTTCCAGATGATCGAGGCGACCAAGGGCATCAACAGCTACTACCTGACCAGCGACGGCAGCACCATGAGCTACCGCACGCGTATTCGCACGCCGAGCTTCCCGCACCTGCAGCAGATCCCTTCGGTGATTCGCGGCAGCATGGTCGCCGACCTGATTGCGTACCTGGGCAGTATCGACTTCGTTATGGCCGACGTGGACCGCTGATTATGAACACGCTAATCCAGACTGATCGTTTCATCCTCAGCGAAGCCGAACATGCGGCCATCGAGCACGAGATGCACCACTACGAAGACCCGCGCGCGGCGTCGATCGAAGCGCTGAAAATCGTGCAGAAAGCCCGTGGCTGGGTGCCGGATGGCGCCGCCGATGCGATTGGTGAAATCCTCGGTATTCCCGCCAGCGACGTCGAAGGCGTGGCCACCTTCTATAGTCAGATTTTCCGTCAGCCGGTGGGCCGCCACATTATCCGTGTATGCGACAGCATGACCTGCTATGTCGGTGGCCATGAGTCGGTCGTCGCTGAAATGCACAAGCAGCTCGGTATCGGCCTCGGCGAGACCACCAGCGACAGCCGCTTTACCCTACTGCCGGTGTGCTGCCTGGGCAACTGCGACAAGGCCCCGGCGCTGATGATCGACGACGACACCTTTGGCGACGTGCAACCTGACGGCGTCGCCAAACTGCTGGAGGCCTACGTATGAGCATCAAGACGCTGACCTCCATCGGCCCGGCCAACAAGATCGCCCGCAGCGAGGAAAGCCATCCGCTGACCTGGCGCTTGCGTGACGACGCCCAGCCGGTGTGGCTGGAGGAGTACCAGCAGAAGAACGGCTACGCCGCTGCGCGCAAAGCGCTGAGTGAGATGGCTCAGGCTGACATCGTGCAGACGGTGAAGGACTCTGGCCTTAAAGGCCGTGGCGGTGCCGGCTTCCCCACCGGGGTGAAGTGGGGGCTGATGCCCGCCGACGAATCCATGAACATCCGCTACCTGCTGTGCAATGCGGATGAGATGGAGCCGAATACCTGGAAGGACCGCATGTTGATGGAGCAGCTGCCGCACCTGCTGGTGGAAGGCATGCTGATCTCCGCGCGGGCGCTCAAGGCCTATCGCGGCTATATCTTCCTGCGCGGCGAGTACGTCGATGCGGCGACGAATCTGAACCGCGCCATTGAGGAAGCCAAAGCAGCCGGCCTGCTGGGTAAGAACATCCTCGGCAGCGGTTTCGATTTCGAGCTGTTCGTTCACACCGGTGCCGGGCGCTATATCTGCGGTGAAGAAACCGCGCTGATCAACTCCCTCGAAGGTCGCCGCGCCAACCCGCGCGCCAAGCCACCATTCCCGGCCGCCGTCGGCGTGTGGGGCAAGCCGACCTGTGTAAACAACGTCGAGACCCTGTGCAACGTGCCGGCCATCGTTGGTAACGGTGTGGATTGGTACAAGAGCCTGGCCCGTCCCGAGAGTGAAGACCACGGCACCAAGCTGATGGGCTTCTCCGGCAAGGTTAAGAACCCCGGCCTGTGGGAGCTGCCCTTCGGCGTAAGTGCTCGTGAGCTGTTCGAGGAATACGCCGGCGGCATGCGCGATGGCTATACCCTCAAGTGCTGGCAACCCGGCGGTGCCGGCACCGGCTTTCTGCTACCCGAGCACCTGGATGCGCTGATGTATGCCGGCGGTATCGGCAAGGTCGGCACGCGCATGGGCACCGGCCTGGCACTGGCGGTGGACGACAGCATCAGCATGGTCTCGCTGCTGCGCAATATGGAAGAGTTCTTCGCCCGCGAGTCCTGCGGCTGGTGTACGCCGTGCCGCGATGGCCTGCCCTGGAGCGTGAAAATTCTCCGCGCCCTGGAGCGCAAGCAAGGCACGCAGCAGGACATCGACACGCTACTCGGTCTGGTCAACTTCCTTGGCCCGGGCAAGACTTTCTGCGCCCATGCACCGGGTGCGGTTGAGCCGTTGGGCAGTGCGATCAAATATTTCCGTTCGGAGTTCGAGGCGGGCATCGCCAGCTCGGCGGCTCCGGCAACGACGGGGCAATTCGTCCCCGCGTAAAAAATGGCGCTCTGGCGGCCACTGACCTGGCCCCGCAGCACAACGTGATTCCATTAGCCAAGCCCACTTCGGTGGGTAAAGAAGAAACCTGAACCATGGCCACTATCCACGTAGACGGCAAAGATTTCGAAGTCGATGGGGCGGACAACCTGCTGCAGGCCTGCCTGTCCCTCGGTCTCGATATCCCTTACTTCTGCTGGCACCCGGCGCTCGGTAGCGTCGGCGCCTGCCGCCAGTGCGCGGTCAAGCAGTACACCGATGAAAACGATACGCGCGGGCGCATCGTCATGTCGTGCATGACGCCTGCCACCGACAACACCTGGATCAGCATCGACGATGAAGAATCCAAGGCGTTCCGCGCCAGCGTCGTCGAGTGGCTGATGACCAACCACCCGCACGACTGCCCGGTGTGCGAGGAGGGCGGCCATTGCCACCTGCAGGACATGACGGTGATGACGGGCCACAACCAGCGCCGTTATCGTTTCACCAAGCGTACCCACCAGAACCAGCAGCTCGGGCCGTTCATTTCTCATGAGATGAACCGCTGCATCGCCTGCTACCGCTGCGTGCGTTACTACAAGGATTACGCCGGCGGCACCGATCTGGGCGTGTATGGCGCGCACGACAACGTGTACTTCGGTCGCGTTGAAGACGGAGTGCTTGAAAGCGAGTTCTCCGGCAACCTGGTCGAGGTCTGCCCGACCGGTGTGTTCACCGACAAAACCCACTCCGAGCGCTACAACCGCAAGTGGGACATGCAGTTTGCCCCAAGCATCTGTCATGGCTGCGCCAGCGGCTGCAACACCAGCCCGGGCGAGCGTTACGGCGAACTGCGCCGCATCGAAAACCGCTTCAACGGTGATGTGAACCAGTATTTCCTCTGCGACCGTGGCCGTTTCGGCTACGGCTACGTCAACCGCACTGATCGCCCGCGTCAGCCGCTGCTGGTGAATAAAGACGGTGGCGAAAAGCTCGGCATCGACGCCGCGCTGGACAAGGCCGCCGAGCTGCTCAAGGGCAAGCGCGTAATTGGCATCGGTTCGCCGCGCGCCAGCCTGGAAAGCAACTTCGCCCTGCGCGAGCTGGTCGGCGAGGCCAACTACTACTCCGGTATCGCCGCGGGAGAGCTGGAAAATATTCGCTTGATCCGCGACGTCCTGCAGAACGGCCCGCTGCCGGTGCCGACCCTGCGTGAAGTCGAACTGCACGACGCGGTGTTTATCCTCGGTGAAGACCTGACCCAGACCGCCGCACGGATGGCCCTGGCTCTGCGTCAGACGGTCAAGGGCAAGGCCACTGAAATCGCAGCGTCGGCGAAGATTCAGGACTGGCACATGGCTGCCGTGCAGAACGTCGCCCAGGACGCGCTGCATCCACTGTTTATCGCCAGCGTCACCGCCACGCGTCTGGATGATATTGCCGAAGCCTGCGTGCATGCCGCGCCGGCCGACTTGGCGCGTATCGGTTTCGCCGTGGCCCACGTCATCGACCCGAGCGCACCAGCGGTTAACGGCCTGGATGCGGATGTCGGCGAGCTGGTGGAGTTGATTGCCGAGGCGCTTCTAGAAGCCAAGCGTCCGCTGATCGTTGCCGGCGCCTCCCTGGGCGAGAAAAGCCTGATCGAAGCAGCAGCGAATATCGCCAGTGCGCTAAAGAATCGCGAGAAGAACGCCTCCATCAGCCTGGTGGTGCCGGAAGCCAACAGCATGGGCCTGGCCCTGCTGGGTGGCGAGTCCGTTGATGATGCGCTGCAGGCGCTGACGTCCGGCCAGGCCGATGCCGTGATCGTGCTGGAAAACGACCTCTATCGTCGCGCCGATGCAGCCAAGGTCGATGCCGCTTTGACGGCGGCCAAGCTGGTGATTGTCGCTGACCATCAGCACACCGCCACCAGCGAAAAAGCCCACCTGCTGCTGCCGGTGGCCAGCTTCGCCGAAGGCGATGGCACTCTGGTCAGCTTTGAAGGCCGCGCCCAGCGTTTCTTCCAGGTGTTCGAACCGAGCTACTATGACGCCAACATCCTGATTCGTGAAGGTTGGCGCTGGCTGCATGCCCTGCACAGCACCCTGCAGGGCAAGCCGCTCGACTGGACCCAGCTGGATGCGGTGGCCGCTGCCGTTGCTGCCAGCAACAGCTTGCTGGCACGCATCGGCGAAGCCGCGCCAAACGCCACCTTCCGTATCAAGGGCCTCAAGCTGGCTCGTGAGCCGCACCGTTACAGTGGTCGCACCGCCATGCGCGCCAATATCAGCGTGCATGAGCCGCGCCAGCCGCAGGATCAGGATTCGGCGTTTGCCTTCTCCATGGAAGGCTATTCCGGCAGCAAGGAAGATCGTCAGCAGATTCCATTCGCCTGGTCGCCGGGCTGGAACTCGCCGCAGGCCTGGAACAAGTTTCAGGACGAAGTCGGCGGCCATCTGCGCGCCGGTGACCCCGGTGTACGTCTGCTGGAAGCCAAAGGCGTGGTAATGCCTTGGTTCAGCGTACCGGCAGCCTTTAACCCGGCTCCGGGCACCTTGCAGGCCGTGGCGCTGCATCACCTGTTCGGCAGTGAAGAAACCTCGGCCGGCGCCGCGCCGCTGCAAGAGCGCATTCCCGCACCTTACGCGCTGCTGGCCAAGGCTGAAGCCGATCGCCTGGGCGTGAATGACGGCGCGCTGCTGAGTCTGACTGTTGCCGGGCAGACACTGCGCCTGCCGCTGCAGATCACCGAGGAGCTGGCCATCGGCGTCGTTGGCCTGCCAGTCGGTTTGACGGGCATGCCGGCGCTGATCGCAGGTAGCGTGGTCACTCGCATTGAGGAGGCCGCGCAATGAGTTGGCTGACCCCCGAAGTGCTGGACGTGCTGATCGCCGTACTCAAAGCCATCGTGATTCTGCTGGTGGTGGTGGTCTGCGGCGCGCTGCTGAGCTTTGTTGAACGGCGCCTGCTGGGCTGGTGGCAGGACCGCTACGGCCCCAACCGGGTCGGGCCGTTCGGCATGTTTCAGATCGCGGCGGACATGATCAAGATGTTCTTCAAGGAGGACTGGACGCCGCCGTTCGCCGACAAGTTCATCTTTATCCTGGCGCCGATGATCGCCTTCGCCGCCATGTTGATGGCCTTTGCGATCATCCCGATCACGCCGAACTGGGGCGTGGCGGACCTGAATATCGGCATCCTGTTCTTCTTCGCCATGGCTGGGCTGTCGGTGTATGCCGTGCTGTTCGCCGGCTGGGCGAGTAACAACAAGTTTGCCCTGCTCGGTGCGCTGCGCGCCTCGGCGCAGACGGTGTCCTACGAGGTGTTTCTGGCGCTGGCGCTGATGGGCATCGTCGCCCAGGTTGGCTCGTTCAACATGCGCGACATCGTCGATTACCAGGCGGAAAACCTCTGGTTCATCATTCCGCAGTTCTTCGGCTTCTGTACCTTCTTTATCGCCGGCGTGGCGGTGACTCACCGTCACCCCTTCGACCAGCCAGAAGCCGAGCAGGAGCTGGCCGACGGTTACCACATCGAATATGCCGGGATGAAATGGGGCATGTTCTTCGTCGGTGAGTACATCGGCATCATCACCATCTCGGCGCTGCTGGTAACCCTGTTCTTCGGCGGTTGGCACGGGCCGTTTGGCATCCTGCCGCAGATTCCGTTTTTCTGGTTCGCCCTGAAAACCTGCTTCTTCATCATGATCTTCATCCTGTTGCGCGCTTCGATTCCGCGCCCACGGTATGACCAGGTCATGGCCTTCAGCTGGAAGTTCTGCCTGCCGCTGACCCTGATCAACCTGCTGGTGACCGGCGCATTCGTGCTGGCCGCGGCCCAGTAAGGAGAACCACAGAATGTTCAAATACATACGGGATGTGGTGCACGGCACCTACACCCAACTGCGCAGCATGGTCATGGTTTTCAGCCATGGCTTTCGCAAGCGCGACACCCTGCAATACCCGGAAGAGGCGGTGTACCTGCCGCCACGCTATCGCGGCCGCATCGTCCTGACCCGCGACCCCGACGGCGAAGAGCGCTGCGTGGCCTGCAACCTGTGTGCGGTGGCCTGCCCGGTGGGCTGCATTTCACTGCAGAAGGCGGAAACCCCGGATGGCCGCTGGTACCCGGATTTCTTCCGCATCAACTTCTCGCGCTGCATCTTCTGCGGCCTGTGCGAAGAAGCCTGCCCGACCACGGCGATCCAGCTCACCCCGGATTTCGAGATGGGTGAGTTCAAGCGCCAGGACCTGGTGTACGAGAAGGAAGACCTGCTGATAAGCGGCCCGGGCAAGAACCCGGACTACAACTTCTACCGCGTCGCCGGTATGGCCATTGCCGGCAAGCCGAAAGGCGCCGCGCAGAATGAAGCCGAACCGATCAACGTCAAAGGCCTACTGCCCTAAGGAGGGGATATGGAATTCGCTTTCTACCTCGCCGCCGGCGTTGCCGTGGCGGCCACATTCAGGGTGATCACCGCGAGCAATCCGGTGCATGCCCTGCTGTACCTGATTCTCTCGCTGCTGGCGGTGGCGATGACTTTCTTCGCTCTCGGCGCGCCGTTTGCTGGCGCGCTGGAGATCATCGTTTACGCCGGCGCGATCATGGTGCTGTTCGTCTTCGTGGTGATGATGCTCAACCTAGGCCCGGCGGCGGTCGAGCAGGAACGCCAGTGGCTTACGCCCGGTATCTGGACCGGCCCGGCGATTCTCTCGGCGTTGCTGCTGGGGCAATTGCTCTATGTGCTGTTCCAGTCGCCCAGTGGTGCGGCCCTCGGTTTGCAGACCATTGATGCCAAGGCCGTCGGTATCGCCCTGTACGGGCCTTACCTGCTGGCGGTGGAGTTGGCTTCGATGCTGCTGCTCGCTGCGCTGGTCGCGGCCTATCACCTCGGCCGTCACGATGCCAAGGAGCCCACGGCATGAATGCGATTCCCCTGGAGCACGGCCTGGCGTTGGCCGGCGTGCTGTTCAGCCTCGGCCTGATCGGCCTGATGGTGCGGCGCAATATCCTCTTTGTGCTGATGAGCCTGGAAGTGATGATGAATGCCACCGCCCTGGCCTTTGTGGTGGCGGGCAGCCGTTGGGCCCAGCCTGACGGCCAGGTGATGTTTATCCTGGTGATCACTCTGGCCGCCGCCGAAGCCAGTATTGGCCTGGCGATCCTGTTGCAGCTGTATCGCCGCTTCAACACCCTCGATGTCGACGCTGCCAGCGAGATGCGCGGATGAACCTTTTATTCCTGACCTGTGTATTTCCGCTGCTGGGCTGGTTTCTCCTGGCCTTCGCGCGCGGGCGTTTCTCAGAAAACCTTTCTGCGCTGATCGGCGTCGGTTCGGTGGGCCTGTCCGCCCTGACGGCAGCCTGGGTGATCGTGCAGTTCAACCTTAATCCGCCGCCAAACGGTGTGTTTACCCAGGTGCTGTGGCAGTGGATGAGCGTGGCCGGTTTTGCGCCAAGCTTCACCCTGTACCTGGATGGTCTGTCGCTGACCATGCTTGGCGTGGTTACCGGCGTAGGCTTTTTGATCCACCTGTTTGCCAGCTGGTATATGCGCGGTGAAGAGGGCTACTCGCGCTTCTTCGCCTACACCAACCTGTTTATCTTCAGCATGCTGTTGCTGGTGCTCGGCGATAACCTGCTGGTGTTGTACTTCGGCTGGGAAGGCGTGGGGCTGTGCTCCTACCTGCTGATCGGCTTCTACTTCAAGCACACCGCCAACGGCAACGCGGCGCTCAAGGCCTTTATCGTCACCCGTATCGGCGATGTGTTTATGGCCATCGGCCTGTTTATTCTGTTCCTCCATCTGGGCACCCTGAATATTCAGGAACTGATGGCACTGGCGCCGCAGAAGTACGTTGAAGGGGATAGCTGGCTATGGATCGCCACGCTGATGCTGCTCGGTGGTGCAGTGGGTAAATCTGCCCAGCTGCCGCTGCAAACCTGGCTGGCCGATGCCATGGCTGGTCCGACCCCGGTTTCGGCGCTGATCCACGCGGCGACCATGGTCACCGCCGGCGTCTACCTGATCGCCCGTACCCACGGCCTGTTCCTGCTGACCCCGGAGGTTCTCGAACTGGTCGGCATCGTCGGCGGCGTGACCCTGGTGCTGGCCGGCTTCGCCGCGCTGGTGCAGACCGACATCAAGCGCATCCTCGCCTACTCGACCATGAGCCAGATTGGTTACATGTTCCTCGCTCTGGGCGTTGGCGCCTGGGATGCGGCGATCTTCCACCTGATGACCCACGCCTTCTTCAAGGCCCTGCTGTTCCTCGCGTCCGGTGCGGTGATCAACGCCTGCCACCATGAGCAGAACATCTTCAAGATGGGCGGCCTGTGGAAGAAATTGCCCCTGGCCTACGCCAGCTTTATCGTCGGCGGTGCGGCCCTGGCGGCGTTGCCGCTGATCACGGCCGGTTTCTACTCGAAAGACGAGATCCTCTGGGAAGCTTTTGCCAGCGGTCATCAGTGGTTGCTCTATGCCGGCCTCGCGGGCGCTTTCCTGACCTCGATCTACACCTTCCGCCTGATCTTTATCGCCTTCCATGGCGAGCAGAAGACTGAAGCCCATGCTGGCCATGGCGTCGCCCATTGGCTGCCGCTGGTAACCCTGATTGTGCTGTCGACCTTTATTGGCGCGCTGATCAGCCCACCGCTGGCGGGCGTTTTGCCGCAAAGCGTCGGGCATGCCGGCGGTGACGCCAAGCACAGCCTGGAAATCGCCTCTGGGGCCATCGCGATCATCGGCATCGTTCTGGCCGCGCTGCTGTTCCTCGGCAAGCGCAGCTTCGCCACGGCGCTGGCGCAGAGCGCGCCGGGGCGCTTCCTCTCGGCCTGGTGGTTCGCGGCCTGGGGCTTCGACTGGCTCTACGACAAGCTGTTTGTGCGACCGTACCTGTTGCTTTGCCGGTTGCTCGGGCACGACCCGATCGACCGCAGCATTGGCCTGATTCCGCGTCTGGCGCGTGGCGGCAACGCCTTGCTGGCCAGCAGCGAGACCGGCCAGGTGCGCTGGTACGCCACATCGATAGCCGGGGGCGCCGTGCTGGTGCTCGCCGTTCTCCTGTTTCTGAATTAAGGAAAATAGCCCGTCATGATTCTGCCCTGGCTAATCCTGATCCCCTTTATCGGCGGCCTGCTGTGCTGGCAGTGCGAGCGCTTCGGCAACATCCTGCCGCGCTGGATCGCCCTGCTGACCATGGCATTGCTATTCGGTCTGAGTCTGTGGCTGTGGGCCACTGGCAACTTCAGCTTGGCGCCTGCGCCGGGTACTGCGCCGCAGTGGGCGGCCGAGTTCCAGGAGCCATGGATCGAGCGTTTCGGCATCAGCGTGCACCTGGCGCTGGATGGCCTATCCGTGCTGATGATCAGCCTCACCGGTCTGCTCGGTGTGCTCTCGGTGCTCTGCTCGTGGAACGAGATCCAGAACCGCGTCGGCTTCTTCCACCTCAACCTGATGTGGATTCTCGGCGGCGTGGTCGGCGTGTTCCTCGCCGTTGACCTGTTCCTGTTCTTCTTCTTCTGGGAAATGATGCTGGTGCCGATGTATTTCCTCATCGCGCTCTGGGGTCATAGCGGCAGTGATGGCAAGACCCGCATCACCGCCGCCACCAAGTTCTTTATCTTCACCCAGGCCAGCGGCCTGATCATGTTGCTGGCGATTCTCGGCCTGGTGTTTGTGCACTTCGACCAGACCGGCGTGCTGACCTTCAACTACGCTGATCTGCTCAACACCAAGATGGCGGCCGGCACTGAATACATCCTGATGCTCGGCTTCTTTATCGCCTTCGCAGTGAAGTTTCCGGTGGTGCCGTTTCACTCCTGGCTGCCGGACGCCCACGCTCAGGCGCCGACAGCAGGTTCGGTAGACCTGGCCGGTATCCTGCTGAAAACCGCCGCCTATGGTCTGATGCGCTTTGCCCTGCCGCTGTTCCCCAATGCCTCAGCAGAGTTTGCGCCGATTGCCCAGTGGCTTGGCGTGTTCGCCATCATCTACGGCGCGCTGCTGTCGTTCGCGCAGACCGACATCAAGCGCCTGGTTGCCTATTCCAGCGTGTCGCACATGGGCTTTGTGCTGATCGCCATCTATTCCGCCAGCGAGATCGCCCTGCAGGGCGCGGTGGTGCAGATGCTCGCCCACGGCCTGTCCGCGGCGGCGCTGTTTATCCTCTGCGGTCAGCTGTACGAGCGTCTGCACACCCGCGACATGCGTGAGATGGGCGGTATATGGGCGCGTATGCCCTGGCTGCCAGCGCTGAGCCTGTTCTTTGCCGCTGCGGCGCTGGGCCTGCCGGGCACTGGCAACTTCGTCGGCGAGTTCCTGATTTTGATCGGCAGCTTCCAGAGTGCGCCGTGGGTCACCGTGGTGGCCGCTACCGGCTTGGTGTTTGGTTCGGTCTACTCGCTGATCATGATTCACCGCGCCTACTTCGGCCCGGCCAAGGCGGACACTGCCTTGCCTGGCCTGCAGCTGCGTGAACTGAGCATGGTGCTCGGCCTCGCTGTGCTGCTGATCCTGCTCGGTGTTTACCCGCAGCCGGTGCTCGACACCTCCGCCGCCAGCATGCAAGGCGTGCAACAGTGGCTGGGTAGTGCCCTCAATCAACCTGTTCCGGCCCGGTAAGTAGCGTATGGAATTCACGACTCAACACTTTATCGCGCTGCTGCCGCTGCTGATCACCAGTGCCACGGTGGTGCTGGTGATGCTGGCCATCGCCTGGAAGCGCAACCACACGCTGACCTTCGGCCTCTCGGTGCTGGGCCTCAACCTGGCGCTGCTGTCACTGCTGCCGGCCCTGGGCGTAACGCCCATCGAGGTCACCCCACTGCTGTTGGTGGATAAATTCGCCTGCTACTACATGGCTCTGGTGCTGGCCGCGACCCTGGCCTGTGTGACGCTGACCCACGCCTACCTGGGCGGTGAGTCCGGCAAGGGTTATCCGGGCAACCGCGAAGAACTGTACCTGCTGATGTTGCTGTCTGCCGCTGGCGGTCTGGTGCTGGTCAGCGCGCAGCATCTGGCGGGCCTGTTTATCGGCCTGGAACTGCTCTCGGTGCCGACCTACGGCATGATCGCTTACGCCTTCTTCAACAAGCGTTCGCTGGAAGCCGGCATCAAGTACATGGTGCTGTCGGCAGCAGGCTCTGCGTTTCTGCTGTTCGGCATGGCGCTGCTGTACGCCGAGTCGGGCAACCTGACGTTCGCCGGCATCGGTGCCAAGTTGGCTGCCGATGGCCTGCCGAGCATGTTGGCGCAGTTGGGCGTGGGCATGATGCTGATTGGCCTGTCCTTCAAACTGTCGCTGGTGCCATTCCATCTGTGGACGCCGGACGTTTACGAAGGCGCGCCAGCGCCGGTGGCAGCCTTTCTCGCTACGGCCAGCAAGGTCGCGGTGTTTGCCGTGCTGCTGCGTCTGTATCAGATGTCGCCGGCCACCGCAGGCGGCTGGCTGAATGACCTGCTGACGCTGATCGCCATCGCCTCGATTATCTTCGGCAACCTGCTGGCGCTGCTGCAGAACAACCTCAAGCGTCTGCTCGGTTATTCCTCAATCGCCCACTTTGGCTACCTGCTGGTGGCGCTGATCGCCAGTAAGGGCCTGGCCGTGGAAGCGGTCGGTGTGTACCTGGCCACCTACGTGCTGACCAGCCTGGGAGCGTTCGGCGTGATCACCCTGATGTCGACGCCCTACAACGGCCGTGATTGCGACGCGCTGTACGAATACCGCGGGCTGTTCTGGCGCCGTCCGTACCTGACGGCGGTGCTCACCGTGATGATGTTGTCGCTGGCTGGCATTCCGCTGACGGCCGGATTTATCGGCAAGTTCTACGTAGTCGCTGCTGGCGTGCAATCGCAGCAGTGGTGGCTACTCGCGGCCCTGGTAATCGGCAGCGCCATCGGCGTGTTCTATTACCTGCGGGTGATGGTCACCCTGTTTATGGTCGAGCCGAACCTGCGTCGTCACGATGCGCCTTTCAACTGGGCGCAGCGTGCCGGCGGCATGATGCTGTTGTTTGTCGCCGTGCTGGCGTTCTTCCTCGGTGTGTATCCGCAACCGCTGCTGGAGCTGGTGCAACAGGCCAGCTTGGTGGCACTGTTGCCCTGATGAATAACCAGGGAATACGCAACGATGAGTAAGACACTGATGATTGCCGGCTGTGGTGATGTCGGCAGCCGTCTGGGTCAGCAGCTGAACACTGCGGGCTGGACGGTGTATGGCTTGCGCCGCAGCGTGGCGCTGTTGCCGCAGGGTATTCGCCCGGTTGCCGGTGATCTACATGCCGACGCCTGCCCGGCCGCCTGGCCGAGCGAACCGCTGGATTACCTGGTGTATTGCGCGGCCGCCACCGAGCATGACGAGGCCGGCTACCGCGCCGCCTATGTCGACGGCCTGCGCCGCGTGCTGGGTTGGCTGGCGCAACAGGGCCAACGGCCCAAGCGCCTGCTGTTTGTCTCCAGCAGCGGCGTGTATGGCCAGCAGCTCGGCGAGTGGGTGGATGAAAACTCGCCTGCTGAGGCTGATAGCTACTCCGGGCGGATTATGCGTGAGGCCGAGCAGCTGGCTTTGCATAGCGGCCTGCCCGCCAGCCTGGTTCGCCTCACCGGGATCTACGGCCCAGGCCGCGAATGGTTGCTCAAGCAGGTGCGTCAGGGTTATCGGGTAGTCAGCGAGCCGCCGCTATACGGCAACCGCATCCATGTCGATGACGCGGCCGGGCTACTGGCCTATCTGCTGCAGGCCGATGCCCGTGGTGTGGCGCTGGATGATTGCTATATCGGCGTCGACGATCAGCCTGCGCCGCTGCATGAGGTGGTGGGCTGGTTGCGCGAGCAGCTGGATGTCAGCCATTGGTCCGAACAATCGACGGTGCGCCGCTCCGGCAGCAAGCGTTGCAGCAATGCCCGCGCCCGCGCCTTGGGTTGGACGCCGCAGTACCCGAGCTACCGCGAGGGTTACCGGGCGATTCTGCAGCAGTTGTAGCTTGGCGTTTTGCGCGGGTTTAGCGTTTGACCAACAGCCAGCGCTGCTGGCCTTTGTAGTAGCTGGGCATTTCATCGATCTGTGAGCGGTTGAGCGCTTCAAAGACGCGCAACTGATCGCCTTCACGCTCGAACAGCCAGCTTTGCCCTTGGTCGCCCAGTTGCAGCCAGAGGCTGTCGAACTCACCGCTCATGGCCGCGCAGTCACCTGCCAGACACAGTGCATAACGCTCCGCGCCTGGTAGGCCCTGCAGGCTGCCATCGGCCTGGAATAGCACCAGGCCGCCTTCGCCTAGGCCTTCCTTGATCAACCAGGTACCGCCCAGGTAGGCGCTGTACAACGCCTGCTCAAAGCTGCTTCCCGGTGGCGCCAGCGGGCCGGGCACGGCAGGTGCGCGGACAAAGCGTTGTTCCGGCCAGGTATCGCTCTGCGCCTGGATCAGCTCATCGTCGCTGAGGTTCAGGGTTTCCTGAAAATCACCGTAGAACTGCACGCGCAGCTGGCCATCGGCCTGGCGTTCGAAGCTGCCTTCGCCGCGCTCGAAACCATTACTGAAGCTGGCTAGCTGGCGCTGGTTGTCGAGTTGCCATTCCAGATTTGGACCGTAGGCCAGCAGGGCTTCGCGCAGGTTGCCGCTTTCGACGGCAGCTTCAATGGCTGCTTGGTTGATCCAGGTGCCGCTGGGGTCATGCGAAGGGCTGGCGCAACCGCTGAGCAGGACGCCGGTGAGCAAAGCAACAAACAGGCAACGCATGCGGCGTCCTCAAGAGGGAAGGGCGGGGCAGCGGCCCCGCCGAGGGGCTTATTCGAGAACTAGAATAGCGTCCATTTCCACCTGCGAACCGCGTGGCAGGGCGGCTACGCCGATGGCCGCACGGGCTGGGTAGGGCTGCTCGAAGTAACGGCCCATGACTTCATTGACCTTGGCGAAGTGCGACAGGTCGGTGAGGAAGATGTTCAGCTTGACGATGTCCTTGAACGAACCGCCAGCGGCTTCGGCGACTGCTTTGAGGTTCTCGAACACCTGCACGGTCTGGGCTTCGAAGCCTTCCACCAGTTCCATGGTTTTCGGGTCCAGCGGGATCTGCCCGGACATGTACACGGTGTTGCCCGCCTTGATCGCCTGGGAGTAGGTGCCGATTGCGGCTGGGGCCTTGTCGCTGGTGATAACGCTCTTGCTCATAGGAACTCCTGTAAAGCTGATGTGGAGGAACACTGCAGCGCACATGGGCGCACTGCCAGTTAGATTGCCTAGGTTGGGTGAAAGCCACGGCAGCTGTCAAAGTACAGCTGGCGGCTGATTGCGCTGTTCAATTTTGACGTTGGCCGATCAGGCGCGTGCACGGGTGATGCGGATTACCCCGGTCAGGGCGCGCAGCTTCTTGATCACGCGGGCCAGGTGTACGCGGTCATGCACGCTGACCACCAGCTGCACGACGCTGATGCGGCCATCGCGCTCGTCCATGCTGATCTTCTCGATATTGCCGTCGGCGGCATTCACGCTGCCGGCCAGCAGGGCGATCAGGCCGCGCTGGTGTTCAAGCTCGACGCGCAGTTCGACATTGAACTCGCCGGTAACGTCCTTGGCCCAGGACAGCTGGATGCATTTCTCCGGGTTATGACGGATCTCGCCGATGTTCTTGCAGCTGTCCAGGTGCACCACCATGCCTTTGCCGGCGGACAGGTGGCCGACAATCGGGTCGCCCGGAATCGGCGTGCAGCATTTGGCGTAGCTCAGCACCAGGCCCTCGGTGCCACGGATCGCCAGCGGCCCTTCGCTGCTCGGCAGCGCTTCGTTGCTGTCGCTGAGCAGGCGACGCGCCACCACATAGGCCATGCGGTTGCCCAGGCCGATGTCTTCCAGCAGGTCTTCGATGACGTCCTGATGGTACTCGCTGAGTACCGCCTGCACCCGCTCCGGCGAGAGTTTGTCGACGCGGCTGTCGAAGCCGGCCAGCACCTTGTTCAGCAGGCGTTCGCCGAGGCTGATGGATTCCGAACGGCGCTGTAGTTTCAGGGCGTGACGAATATGTGTGCGGGCCTTGCCGGTGACCACGAAGCTCAGCCAGGCCGGGTTTGGTCGTGCACCAGGCGCGGTGACGATTTCCACCGTCGAACCGCTTTCCAGGGCTTGCGACAGCGGCGCCAGGCGGCGGTTGATGCGGCAGGCGATGCAGGTGTTGCCGACGTCGGTATGCACGGCGTAAGCGAAGTCGACCGCCGTGGAGCCTTTCGGCAGCTCCATGATGCGGCCCTTTGGCGTGAACACGTAGACCTCGTCGGGGAACAGGTCGATCTTCACGCTTTCGATAAATTCCAGCGAGTTGCCGGCGCGTTGCTGCATCTCCAGCACGCCCTTGACCCACTGCCGCGCGCGGGCGTGGCTGCCTTTGGGCTGGTCTTCTTCGTTGGATTTGTACAGCCAGTGCGCAGCAATGCCGTTGTTGGCCAGCTCTTCCATCTCACGGGTACGGATCTGGATCTCGATCGGTACGCCGTGCATGCCGAACAATGTGGTGTGTAGCGACTGGTAGCCGTTGGCCTTGGGGATCGCGATGTAATCCTTGAAGCGGCCGGGCAGGGGCTTGTACAGGTTATGCACTGCGCCGAGCACGCGGTAACAGGTGTCGACCTTGTCGACGACAATGCGGAAGGCGTAGACGTCCATGATTTCGTTGAACGCCCGGCGTTTTCCGCGCATCTTCTGGTAGATGCCGTAAAGGTGCTTCTCGCGGCCCATCACCTCGCCCTCCATGCCTTCACGGGCCAGGCAGTGGGTGATCGACTCTTCGATCTTGTTGACGATTTCCTTGCGGTTGCCCCGAGCACGTTTGACCGCTGTGCGGATGCGCTCGGAGCGCATCGGATGCATGGCCTTGAAGCCCAGGTCTTCGAACTCGATGCGCATGCTGTGCATGCCCAGGCGGTTGGCGATCGGTGCGTAGATTTCTAGGGTTTCCTTGGCGATGCGCCGGCGTTTTTCGCCGGACAGCACTTCCAGGGTGCGCATGTTGTGCAGACGGTCGGCCAGCTTGACCAGAATCACCCGGATATCGCGGGCCATGGCCATGGCCATCTTCTGGAAATTCTCGGCCTGGGCCTCGGCTTTGGTCTCGAAGTTCATCTGGGTCAGTTTGCTGACCCCATCAACCAGTTCCGCCACGGATTCACCGAACTGGGCGTCCAGGGCTTCCTTGGCGATACCAGTGTCTTCGATCACGTCATGCAGCATCGCAGCCATCAGGCTCTGATGGTCCATGTGCATGTCAGCCAGGATGCTCGCCACTGCCAGGGGATGGGTGACGTAGGCTTCGCCGCTGCGGCGGCGTTGGCCGTCGTGGGCTTGTTCGGCGTAGAAATAAGCGCGGCGAACCAGGTTGACCTGGTCGCCGTCGAGGTAGGTCGAAAGTCTGTCGGCGAGGGCGTCTATGCTCGGCATGGGCGTTCCCCTTGCCGATTCAGATGACCCTGCGCCTGACGACGTCGACCCGGCATAGGCTTACAGAGGCTCGTTAGCCTCTTCCTCGAATGCAGCAAACAGTGGTTCTTCTTCGACGATATCGTCTTGGGCGATGACGTCGTAGCTCATCAGGCCAGCAGCGATTTCGCGCAGCGCGACTACGGTCGGCTTGTCATTTTCCCAAGCCAGCTTCGGCTCTTTGCCACCGGTAGCCAGTTGGCGCGAACGCTTGGTAGCGAGCATGACCAGCTCGAAGCGGTTATCAACGTGATCCAGGCAATCTTCGACGGTAACGCGGGCCATGGTGTTCCTCGTAGCAAATGCGTAATAGAGCTGGGCCCAAATGGGCGAGCGGACTGGATAGTCTAAAAAATCACCAGCATTAAGGGAAGCTTTGATTTGCCGCAGCGCGATAAGTCAGACCAGTAACTCGCTGAGCAAACCGCTGTGGCGTTGCTGTTGCGGGCCTTGCAGCAGCTGATTGGCGCGGAAAATCGCCTTCAGATCGCTCAAGGCGTGGGCGAAGTCATCGTTGATCAGCAGATAATCGTATTCGACGTAGTGGCTCATCTCGCTGACGGCTTCCCGCATGCGTCGCTCGATGATCTCGCCGCTATCCTGGCCGCGATTGGTCAGGCGGTGGCGCAGCGCTTCCTGGGTCGGCGGCAGAATAAAGATGGATTTGGCTTCAGGCATCAGCCGGCGTACCTGCTGCGCGCCTTGCCAGTCGATCTCCAGAATCAGGTCGAAGCCTTCGCGCAGGGTCTGCTTGACCCATTCCTGCGAGGTGCCATAGAGGTTGCCGAAGACTTCCGCGTGCTCGAGGAACTCGGTCTTGTCGAGCATGGCGTGAAACTGCTCGCGGCTGGCGAAGTGGTAGTTCACCCCGTCCACTTCGCCAGGACGCATGGCGCGGGTGGTGTGCGAGACGGACACACGAATCTGCGCCTCGCTGTCGATCAGCGCCTTGACCAGGCTGGTCTTGCCCGCGCCGGACGGGGCGGAAATGATGTAGAGGGTGCCGGTGGTTATGCTCATGGATCAATCCTGGAACGCGTTGTTCAGAGAGTAGCAGTGGCGGTCGGGCTTATTCGATGTTCTGCACTTGTTCGCGCATCTGCTCGATCAGCACTTTCAGGTTTACCGCCGCCTGGGTGCTGCGGGTGTCGAAGGCCTTGGAGCCTAGGGTATTGGCTTCGCGGTTGAGTTCCTGCATCAGGAAGTCCAGGCGGCGACCGGCCTGGCCCCCAGTTTTCAGTACGCGGCGCACTTCGCTGACGTGGGTGCTGAGGCGATCCAGCTCTTCGGCGACATCACTTTTCTGCGCCAGGATCACTAGCTCTTGTTCCAGGCGCTGTGGGTCCAGCTCGGCCTGCATCTCGGCACAGCGGTCGAGAATCTTCTGGCGTTGTCCGGCGAGCATCTGCGGTACCAGTTCGCGCAGGGCAACTACCTGCTCGAGGATGCTGTCCAGGCGCTCATTGAGCAGCTTGGCCAGCTCGCTGCCTTCGCGTTCGCGGCCGTTCTTCAGTTCGGTCAACGCCTCGGTGAACAGGCTCAGGGCGCTCTGATTCAATGCTTGCGGGTCGGCTGCATCGGCCACCAGTACGCCTGGCCAGCCAAGTACTTCCAATGGGTTGAGTGCGGCCGGCTGCTTGATCAGGCCAGCCACGCTTTCGGCGGCGGCGATGAGCTGTGCAGCGCGTTCCAGGTCGACTTGCAGGGCTTTGCCGGCATTATCGTCGCTAAAGCGCAGGGTGCATTCGACTTTGCCGCGCGACAGGCCGTTGCGCAGCGCTTCGCGCACTGCGCCTTCGAGGTCACGGAAACTTTCCGGCAGGCGCAGATGAGGTTCCAGATAGCGATGGTTGACCGAGCGCAGCTCCCAGCTCAGGGTGCCGTTGGCACCGGCCTGCTCGGCGCGGGCGAAGGCTGTCATGCTGTGGATCATGGTTGAACCTCGCGAAAAGTCGGAACTAAAGGCGCAGGATTGTAGCGCAGTGCGTCGGCCGCTCCCAATTCGGCACACCCGCTACGGGCTTACGGCCCTATAATGCTGAGCAGATTTTTTATTCAGAGCAGGAATTCCTAGATGAAACGTCCTAGTGGCCGCGCCGCCGATCAGTTGCGCTCGATTCGCATCACCCGCAACTACACCAAGCATGCCGAGGGTTCGGTGCTGGTGGAATTTGGCGATACCAAAGTGATTTGCACGGTCAGTGTCGAGTCGGGAGTTCCGCGCTTTCTCAAGGGCCAGGGCCAGGGTTGGCTGACCGCCGAGTACGGCATGCTGCCGCGCGCCACTGGCGACCGTAACCAGCGTGAAGCCAGCCGTGGCAAGCAGGGCGGCCGTACCCTGGAAATCCAGCGTTTGATCGGCCGTTCGCTGCGCGCCGCGCTGGATATGTCGAAGCTGGGCGAGAACACCCTGTACGTCGACTGCGACGTGATCCAAGCTGACGGCGGCACACGCACCGCGTCTATTACCGGTGCCATGGTGGCCCTGGTCGATGCGCTGAAAGTGATCAAGAAACGTGGCGGCCTGAAAGGCGGCGACCCGCTCAAGCAGATGATTGCCGCCGTATCGGTAGGTATGTATCAGGGCGAGCCGGTGCTGGATCTGGATTACCTGGAAGATTCCGCTGCGGAAACCGACCTCAACGTGGTGATGACCAGCGCTGGCGGCTTTATCGAAGTGCAGGGTACTGCCGAAGGCGCACCATTCCAGCCGGCTGAGCTGAACGCCATGCTGGCGTTGGCGCAGAAAGGTATGACTGAGCTGTTCGAGCTGCAACAGGCGGCGCTGGCTGACTGATTGAGCTGTACTACAAGCCCGTAACGCAAGGAGAAGCACCATGAGCGACGAGTCCCAAGCGCCACAGCCGGTTCCCGGTCCTGAAGCCCGCCAATGGGCGATGTTCTGCCACTTCGCTGCCTTTCTCGGGCTGGTGATTCCCTTTGGCAACCTGCTTGGGCCGTTGATCGTCTGGCAGATCAAGAAGGACCTTGATCCGTTCGTCGATGCTCAGGGCAAGGAAGCGCTGAACTTTCAGATCAGCGTGGCTCTGGCTGCGCTGCTGTGCTTCCTGCTGATGGTCGTTGTTGTGGGCTTCCCGCTGCTGGTGCTGGTCAGCATCGCGGCGCTGGTGCTGACCATCATTGCCGGGATCAAGGCCAATGAAGGCCAGGCTTATCGTTATCCCTTTGCCTGGCGCTTGGTGAAATAAGCGTTATGCAGACAGCAAAAAATCGCCGGGAGCGATTTTTAACGTCGCATAGCGACGGTCCGCAGGGTGGTGGCCAGGGATGGCACAGCATAAAAAGCCGGCTAAATGCCGGCTTTTTGTTGTCTGCTGATCAGGCTATACGCTGAGTATCCAGTCGTAATCGACGATCAGCGGTGCGTGCTGCGAGAAGCGTGGCTGGCGCGGCAGGCGCGCACTGCGGATGCTGCGGCGCATGCCCGGCGTGAGTAGCTGATAGTCGAAGCGATAACCGAGGTTGAGCAGTTCAGCCTGCTCGCTGTCTGGCCACCAGCTGAACTGGTCGCCTTCACGGCTGACTTCGCGCAGCGCATCGACATAGCCCATGGTGCCAATCACTTCATCCAGCCAGGCGCGTTCCGGGGCGAGGAAGCCGGGTGATTGCTGGCAGTCGCGCCAGTTCTTCACGTCGAGCTTCTGATGCGCCACGTAGAAAGAGCCGCAATAGATGTACTCGCGGCGTTTGCGGCGCTGCTTGTCCAAATAATGGGTGAAGTCGTCCATAAACTTGAATTTCTGATTCAAGCTTTCATCACCCTGCTGCCCCGAAGGCATCAGCATGGTGGCAATACTTACTTTGTCGAAATCGGCCTGCAGGTAGCGCCCATAGCGATCGGCCATTTCAAAGCCGAGGCCGCTGATTACCGCCTTGGGTTGCAACCGCGAATACAGCGCCACGCCACCTTGGCTGGGCACTTCTGCATCGCAGGCATAGAGGAAATAGCCATCCAGTTGGAGGGCTTGGTCGTCCAGTTCAAAGGCGGAGGCGCGGGTGTCCTGCAGGCAGATGACGTCGGCATTCTGTGCTTGCAGCCAACTGAGCAAACCGCGCTCGACTGCAGCATGAATACCATTCACGTTCACACTGATGATCCGCATAAATGGCCCCCAAAATCACGTGCGTGTATGATACCCGAGCTCACCTCTATTAGCTAAATTACCTAGTAAATCCGTGCTGTCCGGGGCTTTTTCATGCAAGCGTATCAACGTGATTTCATCCGTTTTGCCATCGAGCGTGGGGTTCTGCGCTTTGGTCAGTACACCCTCAAATCCGGGCGCATCAGTCCTTATTTCTTCAATGCCGGGCTGTTTGACAGCGGTTTGGCCCTGGCGCAGCTCGGGCGTTTCTACGCCGCAGCGGTGGTGGACAGCGGCATCGACTTCGACGTGCTGTTTGGTCCGGCCTACAAGGGTATTCCGCTGGCCGCGACCACTGCGGTGGCGCTGGCTGAGCACCATCAGCGTGATATGCCCTGGTGTTTCAACCGCAAGGAAGCCAAGGATCACGGCGAAGGTGGCACCCTGGTGGGGGCTCCGCTGGCGGGTCGTGTGCTGATCATTGATGACGTGATTACCGCTGGCACGGCGATTCGTGAAGTGATGCAGATCATCCAGGCGCAAGGTGCTCAGGCGGCGGGGGTGCTGATCGCCCTGAACCGTCAGGAGCGCGGAAAAGGCGAGTTGTCGGCGATTCAAGAGGTCGAGCGCGACTACGGCATGCCGGTGGTGAGCATTGTGTCACTCGAACAGGTACTGGAATATCTGGCAGAGGATGCTGAACTCAAGCAGTATCTGCCGGCGGTAGAAGCATACCGCGCCGAATACGGAATCTAACCTGTCGATAAGGTGCTGCATCGATGTATAGATCTGCCATGACCCGCTGTTCGCTGTTGCTAGGCCTACTGCTGCCGGTTGTGGCGGGCGCGGCTGAGCTGTACCGCTATGTCGATGACAAGGGCACCACGGTGCTCAGCCGTCAGGGCGTGCCGCCGGAGCACATCAGTAAAGGTTACGAGGTGCTGAATGACCAGGGGCGGGTTATCCAGGTTATTCCACCGGCTCCGAGCCCGGAGGAGATGAAGCGCATTCTTGCCGACAAGGCCCGCGCCAGCTCCGATGCGCAGTTGCTGCGCCTATACAGCACGCCGGAAGATGTCGAGCGCGCGCGCGAGCGCAAGCTGGCCGAGCTGGACGGTCTGATTGGTGTGGCGCGTGGCAACTTGCAGTCGGTGCGCACGCAGCAGGCCAATCTGCAGAGCCAGGCCGCCGATCACGAGCGTGCTGGGCGGGCGGTGCCGGCGCATCTGCTGGCGCAGATCGATAACCAGAAAGCCGAACAAGTGCGGCTCAAGGGCGACATCCAGCGCTATCAGGCCGCGCGCAAAGAGGCTGACAGCAGCTTCAATGCCGACAGCGAGCGGCTCAAGGAGCTGCTGGGCCGCAACCAGTAGCTTTATTGCTCGGGCGCGCAGCGCTCAAAGGCCAGAATCTTCTCCCTCAACCATGTCGGTAGCGGACTGCTGCTGCGGCTTGCGCTGTCGGCGTGTACGTAAATCACTTCGCCGGCGGTCAGCGCCTGCTCACCGCACCAGATGCCCATGGCAAAGCTCAGGCTCGAGCGGCCCAGGCGGGCGGCGCGAATGCCGATCTGCAACTGATCATCGAAGCGCGCGGGTGCCAGGTATTCCAGTACGGTCTTGATTGCGAAGAAGTCACCGCCGTCGCGGCTCAGGTCATCAGGGTAGCGAATGCCCAGGGCGCGGAAGTATTCGGTGATGGCGACATCGGCATAGGTCAGGTAGTGACCGTTGAATACGATGCTCTGCGGATCGACCTCGGCCCAGCGCACACGCAGGGTGTGGAAAAAGCTGAAGGCTTCGCGGGAAGGCGCGGTTGGCATGCGGTACACCTCTGGCTGGCAGTGGGGGATCACTGAGCTTCGGTGTTGCGGCGACCTGCTGCAAGGGTTGCAGCAGGCTATCAGGCGGCTGAATCAGCCAGGATTACCCGGCTGATTCGCATTGCAGGCAGGAGCTTAGTGACGTTTACGGTTGCAGATCAATGTGCCGACACCGCTGTCGGTGAAGATTTCCAGCAGCACCGCATTCGGCACGCGGCCGTCGATGATATGCGCGCTGGTGACGCCGCCTTGCACCGCTTCCAGGGCGCAGCGGATCTTCGGCAGCATGCCGCCGTAGATGGTGCCGTCGGCGATCAGGTTGTCGACCTGTTCGGTAGTCAGGCCGGTGAGCACCTGGCCTTGCTTGTCCATCAGACCGGCGATATTGGTCAGCAGCATCAGCTTTTCGGCTTTCAGCGCCTCGGCCACCTTGCCGGCCACCAGGTCGGCGTTGATGTTGTACGACTCGCCATCCGGGCCAACGCCAATTGGCGCGATGACTGGAATAAAGTCGCCCTTGACCAGCATATTCAGCAGGTCGGTGTTAACCCCGGTGACTTCGCCAACGTGGCCGATATCGATGATTTCCGGCTGGGTCATTTCCGGGGTCTGGCGGGTGACCTGGAGTTTCTTGGCGCGGATCAGCTGAGCGTCTTTGCCGGTCAGGCCGATGGCGCTGCCGCCGTGCTGGTTGATCAGGTTGACGATGCTCTTGTTGACCTGGCCGCCGAGGACCATTTCCACCACGTCCATGGTCGCGGTATCGGTGACGCGCATGCCGTCGACAAAGTGGCTTTCGATGCTTAGGCGCTTGAGCAGATCACCGATCTGCGGGCCGCCGCCGTGGACGACTACCGGGTTGATGCCCACCGCCTTCATCAACACGATGTCGCGGGCGAAGCCTTGCTTGAGCTCTTCGCTTTCCATGGCGTTGCCGCCGTATTTGATCACCAGCGTCTTGCCGACGAAGCGGCGGATATACGGCAGTGCTTCGGACAGTACCTTGGCGACGTTGGTGGCGGCATCACGTTCGAGGGTCATGCAGGGCTCCAGTAGAAAATTCGCTAATCAATCAGAACGGCAGGTCGAGGTCAGGCACCGCGCTGTACAGCTGGGCGCGGAAGACTTCCTTGATCCGTTCAAGTTCCTGTTCGGTTTCCGCCTCGAAGCGCAGCACCAGCACCGGTGTGGTGTTGGAGGCGCGCACCAGGCCCCAGCCTTTGGGGTAGTCGACGCGCACGCCATCGAGGTTGGTGATATTGCCTTCGCCCCATACGCCGTCGCGTTGCAGGCGTTCTATGATGCTGAACTTGCTCTGCTCGGTGACCTGGATATTGATTTCCGGGGTGGAGATATCGTTGGGGAAGGCGTTGAACACGTGGTCGGCGTCGCGGCGATCCTGGCTGAGAATTTCCAGCAGGCGGGCGGCGGCATAGATGCCGTCGTCGAAACCAAACCAGCGCTCCTTGAAGAAGATATGCCCGCTCATTTCGCCCGCCAGCAGCGCGCCGGTTTCCTTCATCTTCTTCTTGATCAGCGAGTGGCCGGTTTTCCACATCACCGGACGGCCGCCGTAGCCGCTGATCAGAGGGGTCAGGCGACGCGTGCATTTGACGTCGAAGATGATGTCGGCGCCGGGGTTGCGCGATACCACGTCCTTGGCGAATAGCATCAGCAGGCGATCCGGGTAGACGATGGCGCCGGTATTGGTCACCACGCCGACGCGATCGCCGTCGCCGTCGAAGGCCAGGCCGATATCGGCTTTCTCGCTCTTTACCTTGGCAATCAGGTCCACCAGGTTTTCCGGCTTGCCGGGGTCCGGGTGGTGGTTGGGGAAGTTGCCGTCGACTTCGCAGTACAGCGGAATCACCGAGCAGCCCAGCGCTTCGATCAGCTGCGGGGCGATCACCCCGGCCACGCCATTGCCGCAGTCGACCACCACGCGCATGGGCTTGGCCATGGCGATGTCATCGCGGATCTGTTTGAAGTAGCGCTCCAGCACATCGACCTGCTCAACCGTGCCGACGCCGCTGGCCAGGTCGTTGTTGTCGATGCGCGCTTTCAGCGCCTGGATCTGTTCGTTGGCCAGGGTGTCGCCGGCGATAACGATCTTGAAGCCGTTATAGTCCTTCGGGTTGTGGCTGCCGGTGAGCATTACCGCGGATTTGCCGGTGAGGATATGCCCGGCGTAATACACCACGGGCGTCGGAACCATGCCGACATCGCTGACATGGCAGCCGCAATCGAGTATGCCCTGGATCAGCTGTTGCGCCAGCTCCGGGCCGGACAGGCGGCCGTCGCGGCCGACTGCAATATTCGGTTCACCCTGGGCCAGGCTCTGTGAGCCGATGGCGCGGCCGATCCAGTAGGCGGTTTCGGCATTCAGGGTGCGGCCGACCACGCCGCGAATATCGTAGGCGCGGAAGATATCCGCTGGCAGCTTGGGCGGTTTCGCCTGCACGGGTGCCGGCGCGGGCTCATCGAGGCCGAGCAGGTCCTGGTCTTCGTCGAGAATATCGATGTCGAGGATATCGGTGTCCTGGAATAGCGGGTCGACCATAGCGCTGGTGGGCTTTTGCATGGCGGCGGGTCCTGGATTGGTTGTACCTGTGCCAGCGGCTAGCGCGACAGCAGGTTCAGTCGCGCGGCGCGGCATGCGTGCGAGGTTCTGCGCGAGGATATCCAAGGCCGGCAGAGTCAAGCTGAAGGCTTTGACGGCCTTGCCGGCGGACAGTTCCTTGAGCATCTGCCCCAGCTGCAGCACGTCGGCGCGCAGATGGCGTTGCAGGCTGCTCTGCACCAGATAGAGGCCGGTAATCGCGCCAGCCAGAGCCAGCAACCCGGCGATGGCCAGCAGCAGCGGCGAGAACACCGAGTTGGTCAGCGACGGGCCGGGGGTGAAGCTGACCGTCCAGTTGGGGTTGCCGGTGCTGAATGCCTGCGCGGTGCCTTCAGCCTGGCCGCGCTGGGCAAGTACCTGGGCGGCGGTGTTGTTGAACTGCTGGATCAGCTGGATCTGGCCGATTTCGGCGGGCATCACCGGCAGGGTGGCCAGCAGGCGCTCAAGATCGACGACCAGCAGCAGGGTGCCGTGCAGCGGCTCGCCTTCGCTCAGACGCAGCGGTGCGGCGCTGTAGACCAGCCAGCGTTGGCCCACCTTGTAGGCCTCCGGCGCCGGCGTCTGGCCGTTTTCTGCGCGGCGCAGCATGTCCAGCGCGGCAAAGTTCATCGGCGCGGCGCGGCCCATGTCCTGTACAGCCTGGGCACGAGCGTTGAGGTGCACGTCGACCACTGCATGCCAGTAGCTGAGGTTGCGCTCGGCGGCGCGGATCTGGTTGATGTCCTGGCTTTGCAGGGCCTGCAGCAGCTGCGGGTTGCGCGCGGCTGCCTGGGTGTCGGCGCTCAGTTGTTGCAGGGCTTTCTGCAGCACGGTCGCCTGACCGCCGCCCCAGGCTTGGCTGAGTTGCCGCAGCTGTTGTTGGTGGGCGCTGTTGAGCGGGCCGAACCAGAGCAGTGCGCCGGCCAGAATGATGCCGACAACAGCCGCCAGCACCCCGGGCAACAGGGTGTTGAGGCTGTTCTTGGCCGCTTTGGGTTCGGCGGGGGCACTGGTCAGCTGGGCGCTGGGGGTTACCCCGTCAGCGTCCTTGGCAGTGCGCTTGAAGAGTTTCATGCAGCGCCTCCTCGGCAATTCATCCTGGAATTAAGTTACGGCGATCAATGGCTACCGGAGTGGCCGAAGCCGCCTGCGCCGCGCTGGCTCTCATCGAACTGTTCGACCAGCTCGAAATGCGCCTGCACCACCGGTACCAGAATCAGTTGCGCGATACGTTCACCGATGGCGATGGTGAACGGCGTCTGCCCACGGTTCCAGCAGGACACCATCAACTCGCCCTGGTAGTCCGAGTCGATCAGGCCAACCAGATTGCCGAGGACGATGCCATGTTTATGGCCCAGGCCTGAGCGCGGCAGGATCATCGCGGCGAGGCCAGGGTCGCCGATGTAGATCGACAGACCGGTGGGGATCAGCACGGTTTGCCCGGGTTCGAGTACCAGCTCCTGCTTGAGCATGGCGCGCAGGTCGAGGCCGGCGGAGCCTGGGGTGGCGTAATGCGGCAGGGGGAATTCGCTGCCCAGGCGCGGGTCGAGGATCTTGGCTTGTAAGGCGTGCATATCAGGCTCTGTAGTCAGTGAGTGGGGCGTCAGCTGCGGGCCAGGCGCTCGGCAATAAAGCTCACCAGTTGGCGGGCAATCTTGCTTTTGCTGGTCTGGGCAAAGCTGCTCTGCTGAAGCTCACGGTCGATGATGGTGATGGCGTTCTCTTCGCTGTTGAAGCCGATGCTGGGGTTGGCCACGTCATTGGCGACAATCAGGTCGAGATTCTTGTCGCGCAGTTTGCGCGAGGCGTACTCCAGCAGATTCTCGGTTTCGGCAGCAAAGCCGACGCTGAACGGCCGATCACTGCGCCCCGCCAGGGTGGCGAGAATATCCGGGTTACGGACCATTTGCAGGAGCAGGCCGTCACCGCTGGTGGGATCTTTTTTCAATTTGTGCTGGGCGACCACTTCCGGGCGGTAATCGGCCACCGCAGCGGCGGCGATCAGCAGGTCGCAGGGCATCGCGGCTTCGCAGGCGGCGAGCATATCGCGGGCGCTGGTGACGTTGATGCGGGTGACGCGCTCGGGGGTGGGCAGGTGCACTGGGCCGCTGATCAGGGTGACCTTGGCACCGGCTTCGGCGGCCGCTTCGGCGAGGGCAAAGCCCATCTTGCCGGAGCTGTGGTTGGTGATGTAGCGCACTGGGTCGATGTTTTCCTGGGTCGGGCCGGCGGTAATCAGCACATGTTTTCCGGTCAGTGCCTGGTGCTGGAAGCAGTCGGCGGCGCATTGCACCAGCTGTTCAGCTTCGAGCATGCGGCCCAGGCCAACATCGCCGCAGGCCTGACTGCCGGCGGCGGGCCCAAACAGGTGCAGGCCGCGTGCGGTCAGCAGTGCCGCGTTGGCCTGGGTAGCTGGGTCGCGCCACATTGCCTGGTTCATTGCCGGTGCGAGGGCGACGGTGGCGTCGGTGGCCAGCACCAGTGTAGTCAGCAGGTCATCGGCTACGCCCTGGGCCAGACGCGCCATCAGGTCGGCAGTGGCCGGGGCAATCAGTACCAGATCGGCCCAGCGCGCCAGTTCGATATGGCCCATGGCGGCTTCGGCTTCGGGGTCGAGCAGATCAAGGTGTACTGGATGCCCGGAGAGCGCTTGCAGGGTCAGCGGGGTGATGAACTCACGACCACCTTTGGTCATGACCACGCGCACGTCGGCGTCCTGGTCCTTGAGTCGGCGAATCAGCTCGGCACTTTTATACGCGGCAATACCGCCGCCCACGCCAACAATGATGCGTTTCCGATACAGCCGCTGCATAGGCCTGCCTTTGATAAAGATGGATATACACCGCGACGCCGACACCTCCCCAGGCCAGGCGCCGCGCAAAAGTTGGGCTACGATAGCACAGAGCCTGCAGTGGAGTAGCGCTGCCAAGCGCTTGCCAGGCTTGGCTTTGCGGCACTCGGGCGCGGCGGTTTGCCGCGCCTGGTAACACACAAGGAGGTGTGATGAGTATTCGTGATTGGCCTGCGGCAGAGCGTCCGCGGGAAAAGCTGCTGGCACAGGGTGCAGGCACTCTGACCGATGCGGAGTTGCTGGCGATTTTCCTGCGTACAGGCGTAGCCGGGCAGAGTGCGGTGGACCTGGCGCGCCATCTATTGGGCGACTTCGGCAGTCTGCGGGCCTTGTTGCAGGCTGATTTGCCGTCGTTCAGTCAGCGCCTGGGGCTGGGGCCGGCCAAGTTTGCCCAGTTGCAGGCGGTGCTGGAGATGGCGCGGCGGCATCTGGCCGAGCAATTGCGCCGCGATTCGGCGCTGGAAAGCCCGCAGGCCGTGCGCGATTACCTAAAAGCGCTGCTGCGCCATGAGCCGCATGAGGTGTTTGGTTGTCTGTTTCTCGATGCCAAACACCGTGTGCTGGCGTTCGAGGCTTTGTTTCATGGCTCCATCGACAGTGCCAGCGTCTATCCCCGGCAGGTGGTTAAGCGTGCGCTTGCACATAACGCGGCGGCGCTGATCCTGACCCACAACCATCCATCCGGCGTCGCCGAGCCCAGTCAGGCGGATCGGGTGCTGACCCGTCGCCTGAAAGAGGCATTGGAGCTGGTAGATGTGCGCGTACTCGACCACTTTATCGTCGGTGACGGTGAGCCGCTGTCGATGGCCGAGTACGGTTGGCTCTAAGGTGCCAGTCGCACTTTGGAAAAGTCCTGGCGACCGAATGGGCTGACCTGATAACCCTGGACCTGCTTGCGCGTCAGCGCGTAGGCGGTCGGGTGGGCCAGTGGTAGCCACAGCGCCTGCTGCTGGATGATCTGCTGCGCTTCTTTATATATCCGGCTGCGCTGCGCCTGGTCGCTGATGCTTTTGCCATCGGCGATCAGCTTGTCCAGTTGCGGGTCGCAATAACGGGCGAAGTTCAGCCCGGATTCGAGCGAGGCGCAGGCGAATTGCGGGGTGAGGAAGTTGTCCGGATCACCGTTGTCACCGGCCCAGCCCATAAACAGCAGGTCATGTTCGCCGGCTTTGGCGCGGCGAATCAGTTCGCCCCATTCGATCACGTGGATTTCGGCCTTGATGCCGACTTTGGCGAGGTCAGCCTGCAGCAACTGCGCGCCCAGGCTCGGGTTGGGGTTGAGCACGCTGCCGGTAGGGCGGGTCCAGATGGTGGTGCTGAAGCCATCGGCCAGGCCGGCCTGCTTGAGCAGGTCGCGGGCTTTCTTCGGGTCGTGGGGGTAGCCGGGTAGTTCGCTAGCGTAGCTCCAGGTGTTGGGCGGGTAGGGGCCGTTAGCGGCCTCGGCGCTGTTTTCGAACACGGCCTTGAGGTAGCTGACCTTATCGAAAGCCAGGTTGATCGCCTGGCGTACGGCGGGCTGATCCAGCGGCGGGTGCTGGCTGTTGATGCCGACGAATGCGGTCATAAAGGCAGCGGTATGCGAGCTCTGTAGATTGCTATCGCCGCTGATGGACCGCACGTCCTGCGGTTTCGGCGACAGGGCGATATGGCATTCGCCGCGGCGCAGCTTCTGCAGGCGCACGTTGGCGTCTGGGGTGATGGCGAACACCAGGTTGTCTACCGCAGGTTTGCCCGCGAAGTAGCTTGGGTTGGCGCTGTAACGCACGCTGGCGTCTTTCTGGAAGCGCTTGAAGACAAACGGCCCGCTGCCAATCGGCTGGCTGTTGAGCGTTTCCGGGGTGCCGGCCGCCAGCAGTTGCGCGGCGTATTCGGCGGAATAAATAGAGGCGAAGCCCATGCTCAGGGTGGCGAGGAAGGTCGCATCCGGGCGGTTAAGGCTAAAGCGCAGACTGTGCTCGCCGGTCTTGTCGATGCTTTTGATCAGGCTGGGCAGCTGCATCGATTGGGCGTGGGGATAACCACTGGGGGCGACCTTGTGCCACGGGTGCGCCGGATCGAGCATGCGCTGAAAGCTGAACAGCACATCATCGGCATTCAGCGGGCGGCTGGGGGTGAAATACTCGGTTTGGTGAAAGCTCACATCCGCGCGCAGGGTGAAGCTGTAACTCAGGCCGTCTGCGCTAACATCCCAGGCCTGCGCCAGGCTTGGCTGCAACGTGCCGCTGAGCGCATCAAAATCTACCAGGCGATTCATTAGTACGTCCGCCGAGGCGTTGGTGGTGGTCAGGGAGTTGTACTGCACCACGTCGAAACCATCCGGGCTGGCCTCCGTGCAGACGCTGAGCGTGCTGGCCTGGACCAGGGCGGGAGCCAGTAACGGGGCGAGCAGCAGCGGTAGGGTGGCAAGACGCATGGCAAACTCCTGAAAAGGTAGGCGCGCGGGCGAGGGTCTTACCCTAGGCCATTATCCGGCGGCAGGGCAATCAGTCTTGGCGACGAGCGGTCGATCTGCGCTGTTGCCGTTGCGGGCTGGCCTGGGCGCCGGAATTGCGGGTTGGTCTTTGCCTGGTAAAGTACGTTTAACCTTGTTGCACTGGGGCCTTTCTGGTATAAAGCAGCGCTCTTTTGTAGGGGCCCGGTTCTTGCGCTTTCAGGTACGGCCGGTAAGACCCTCGAGATACGCGGCGTTAAGCGCCAAGATTGAATATTAGCGGCCAACCCATGCCGGGTTGGGCATGTGGTTTTAGAGGGCTGAGGCATGTCGAGAGTCTGTCAAGTTACCGGTAAGGGTCCGGTAACCGGGAATAACATTTCCCACGCAAACAACAAAACCCGTCGTCGTTTCCTGCCGAACCTGCAGCATCACCGCTTCTGGGTCGAGTCTGAGAACCGTTTCGTGCGTCTGCGCGTTTCTGCCAAAGGCATGCGTTGCATCGACAAGCGTGGTATTGACGTCGTTCTGTCCGAGCTGCGCGCTCGCGGCGAAAAGGTTTAAGGAGAAAGTCATGCGTGAATTGATCCGTTTGATCTCGAGTGCCGGTACTGGTCACTTCTACACTACCGACAAAAACAAGCGCACCACTCCGGACAAAATCGAAATTAAAAAATTCGATCCGGTTGTGCGTAAGCACGTGATGTACAAGGAAGGCAAGATCAAGTAATTGATCTGGCTCCTTGCCGAAAAAGCCCGCTTTTATAGCGGGCTTTTTCTTGCCTGCGATTTGGCTTGGTAAACCCTGGGCGATAAAAACGGTTGGGAGCCATTTTAACGGTGCGTAGCAACGGCCCGCAGGGTGGCCGCCAGGGATGGCAGGCGATAAAAAGCCCGCGCAAGGCGGGCGAAGGGGTGACGCATGAATAGCTATCAGTTGCTGGCTTGCTCGAAGATCACATAGACCTTGCGGCACGGCTCCAGCACTTCCCAGGTGCCGGAGAAGCCGGCCGGGATCACGAAACGGTCGCCCGCGCGCAGGGTCTTGGCGTTGCCGTCCTTGTCGCGCAGCACCGAGACGCCTTGCAGAATCTCGCAGTACTCGTGTTCGGTGTAGTTGATGGTCCAGTGGCCGACGCCGCCTTCCCAGATACCCGTATTGAATTGGCCGCACGGGCTACCGTAGTGGTTGCGCACACTCTGCTCTGGGTCGCCCTTGAGCACTTTCTCTGCAGCCGGACGGTAATGTTCGGGCGTGGTAGTGGCGGTGGCGAAGTCGACGATCTTTTCGATATTCATAAGCATGTCCGGTAGGGATTGAGCGCCTGTTAAGGCCAGGCTTGTTGTCGGTTGGGTGGCGATTTCGGCAGTCTATGTTTAATAAAGCACACATAACAAGGCGGGTTTGCCAGTTTTTGTAAAAAATATTGGAAGTGTGCAGGCCTCTGGTTTAGTGTTGCCGGCAGGATTGGGTCGTGAGGCCCATGCAGAATAATTGACAGCGCGTGCGGCCGACCTGCGGCGCTTTACTAGCGATAGAGGATGTTCGAATGACTAGCCTGACTCGTGCCGACTGGGAGCAGCGCGCCAACAACCTGAAGATCGAAGGCCGTGCCTTTGTTCATGGCGAGTACCGCGCCGCTGTCTCCGGGGCCACTTTCGAGTGCATTAGCCCGGTTGACGGTCGCTTGCTCGGCCTGGTGGCCAGCTGTGATCTGGCCGATGCCGAGCTGGCCGTGGCGGATGCCCGCGCCACCTTCGAATCTGGCGTCTGGTCGCGCATGGCCCCGGCGCAGCGCAAGCGTGTGATGATTCGCTTTGCCGACCTGATGGATCAGCATGCTGAAGAGCTGGCGCTGCTGGAAACCCTCGACATGGGCAAACCAATCAGCGACGCCCTGGGTGTCGACGTGCCGGGTGCCTCGCGGGCGATTCGATGGAGCGGCGAAGCGGTCGACAAAATCTATGACGAAGTGGCCGCCACCCCGCATGACGAGCTGGGCCTGGTTACCCGTGAGCCGGTTGGCGTCGTGGCAGCCATCGTGCCGTGGAATTTCCCGATGATCATGACCGCCTGGAAGCTCGGCCCGGCCCTGGCCACTGGCAACTCGGTGATCGTCAAACCGTCCGAAAAATCGCCGCTGACTGCCCTGCGTATGGCCCAGCTGGCGCTGGATGCTGGTATCCCGGCGGGCGTGCTCAACGTGCTGCCAGGTTACGGCCACACCGTCGGCAAGGCCCTGGCGCTGCATATGGATGTCGACACCCTGGTGTTCACCGGCTCGACCAAGATCGCCAAGCAACTGATGATCTACGCTGGCGAATCCAACATGAAGCGCGTCTGGCTGGAAGCCGGCGGCAAGAGCGCCAATATCGTCTTCGCCGATGCGCCTGATCTCAAGGCAGCGGCTGAGGCTGCAGCAGCAGCGATCTGCTTCAACCAGGGCGAGATGTGCACCGCCGGCTCACGCCTGCTGGTGGAGCGCTCGATCAAAGACACCTTCATGTCGATGGTTCTGGAAGCCATGCAGGACTGGAAAGCCGGTCACGCCCTGGACCCAGATACCAAAGTCGGCGCGCTGGTCGATGCTGGCCACCTGAATGCTGTACTCGGTTATATCGACGCCGGTCACAAGGATCAGGCCAAGCTGCTTTGCGGCGGTAAGCGCACCCTGGAAGAGACCGGCGGTCAGTACGTTGAGCCGACCATCTTCGATGACGCGCACAACGCCATGCGTATCGCCCAGGAAGAGATCTTTGGCCCGGTGCTGACGGTTATTGCCTTCGACAGCACCGAAGAAGCCATTCAGATCGCCAACGACAGCATCTACGGCCTGGCGGCAGCCATCTGGACCAGCAACCTGTCTAAGGCGCACCTGGCGGCCAAGGCTCTGCGCGTTGGCAGCATGTGGGTCAACCAGTATGACGGCGGCGATATGACCGCGCCGTTTGGTGGCTTCAAGCAGTCCGGCAATGGCCGCGACAAGTCGCTGCATGCCTTCGACAAGTACACCGAGATTAAGGCGACCTGGATCAAACTGTAACGCTCCCGCCGACCTTCGGGCCGTCGACCATGCTGCGTTGCGTCCTCGCTTTTAATGCTCACGTACTGCAGTACGCTCCGCTTAAAAGCTCCGGGGCGCCTTGCTTGGCCTTAGTCCCGTAGCTCTTGATTGATTGGGTTGGCGCCACTAAACCCATTTCGGCCGGGTTCCCTATGGAGCCCGGCCGTTTTGCATCTGCGTAGCGGGTGTCGAGCGAGCCAGGGAATGGAGTGAGAAAAATGAATTGGATGACCTATTTCGCCGTCAGCGCGGCGGTGGTGATCGTTGGCCTGGCGTTGGGCGTGACACTGCCGTTGGTGTCGTTTCGCCTTGAATCCTGGGGTTATGGCCCCTTTGCCATTGGCGTGATGGCGGGCATGCCGGCCGTTGGCGTGTTGCTCGGCGCGCGGCTGACCGGGCACCTGGCCGGCTGGTTCGGCACGCCGCAAACCCTGCGCCTGTGTTTGCTGGCCAGTGCGGCGTCAGTTGCGCTGCTGAGCGTGATGCCGAGTTATCCGCTGTGGCTGCTGCTGCGCTTACTGATTGGCATCTCCTTGACCGTGGTGTTTGTGCTCGGCGAAAGCTGGATCAATCAGCTGGTCGAGGACCGTCTGCGTGGCCGACTGGTGGCGCTGTATGGCACCGGCTTTGCGCTCAGTCAGCTGTGCGGGCCGTTGCTGCTGACTCTGTTGGGTACGGAAAGTGACCGCGGTTTCTGGTTCTCCGCTGCGCTGTTGGTGGGCGGCAGCCTGCTGTTGTTAGGCCGCGATGGGGCGCCCAAGGTCAATGCGCAGAGTGCTTCCGGGCGCGGCATCCTGACGTTCTGCCGCACTTCGCCGGCAATTGCCTGGGCGGTGGTGCTGTTTGCCGCTTTCGAGGCGATGGTGCTGACCCTGCTGCCGGTGTACCTGGTGCGCGAAGGCTTTTCCCAGCAGACGGCGTTGATCATGGTCAGTGCGGTGGTGGTTGGCGATGCTGCGCTGCAGTTGCCGATTGGCTGGATGGCCGACCGAGTGCCACGGCAAACGCTGTTCCGCTGCTGCGGGGTGGTGCTGTTGCTGTCGAGCCTGAGCATTCCGTCATTGCTGCACACGCCGCTGATCTGGGTGTTGCTGGTGTTGTTTGGCGCCAGTGCGGGCGGCCTGTACACCCTGTCGCTGATTCTGGTCGGCCAGCGTTATCGCGACGATGCGCTGGTGCGCGCCAATTCGCATATCGCCCTGCTCTGGGGAGCAGGTTGTTTGCTCGGGCCGCTGTCGACCGGCGCCGCCAGTCAGTGGGTCAGCGGCCATGCCCTGCCAATACTGATGGCGATTGGCGCCGCAGTGTTTGTCTGGCTGGCGTTTCAGCGCGGTGCATTCACTGATGTAGCGACGGTCAAGGCTTGAGCGCCGTTGGGCAGGGCCCGTGGCGCAGCCAGCAATTGCCGGCTAGCGTTGCTGGCAGGCGCGGCCGCCGGTGGTCTGCGCCAAGGCGGGAGGCAGGTTATGCGCAGTGTTATCGGTTTGTGCCTGAGCGTGGTCTGGGTCCTGAGTGTGCAGGCCGATGACCTGCCCGGCAGCAGCGACCACCCACTGATTCCGCGCTATGAAGGTGCGGAAATCATCAGCTATGCCACTCAGGCGTTTACCGATAAGGCCTTTCTGCGCAGCCCGGCCAAGGCCTATGGCGGCCTGGCGAAAAATGCCGAGGCGACCCTGGTGCTGGAGGGCAAGCTGACCCAGTTGACCTACCGCGCGCCTGCAGAACGCACGCCTCTGGAGATTCAGCGCAACTACCAGCAAGCCCTGCAGGATGTTGGCTTCGAGCTGCTGTTCGCCTGTGAGCGAGAGCAATGCGGCGGGCGCAATTTCAACCATGCGGTGACCACCACTGCGCCTTTTCGTGAATACCATCAGCAGCAACGCTACCTGTTCGCCAAGCTGGCGCGCCCGCAAGGCGATGTTTACGCCGCGCTCTATGTGGTGCTGAATCAGGCGGGAGGCGGGCCTAACAAGGGCCGCAGCATGGTCCAGCTCGAGGTGCTTGAGCTACAGGCGATGGAGCAGCGCATGGTGGTGGTCGAGGCGCCGGCCATGCAGGCGGATATCGACGCCAAGGGCAAAGTGGCCTTGTACGGGATCTTCTTTGATTTCGATCAGGCCAGCATGCGCGCCGACTCCGCCGTGCAGCTGGAGGAAATCGCCAAACTGCTCAAGGCCAGTCCGGCGCTTAAGGTGTTGGTGGTCGGTCATAGCGATGCCAAGGGCGCGCTGGACTACAACCGCGAGCTGTCGCAGCGGCGCGCGCAGTCCATCGTCAAGGCGCTGGCCGAGCAGCATGGTATTGCTGGCGAACGCCTGACGGCCGTGGGCGTAGGCATGGCGGCGCCGTTGGCCAGCAATCGCAGCGAGGAGGGTCGTGCGCTTAATCGTCGGGTCGAGTTGGTTGAGCTGCCTGAGTAGCGCGCTCAGTCGTCCCCGGGCGCTAGCTGCTGCTCGGCCAGCAGTGCGGCCACGCATTCGCCGGTCTGGCGAATCGCCTGCTCAAGCTCCGGGGTGGGTTTGCCGGCGTAGTTGATGCGCAGGCAATTACGGTATTTGCCAGCGGCGGAAAAGATGCTGCCGGGGGCGATCTGGATGGCGTGTTGCAGCAGCTCGCGGTTCAGGCGCTGGCTGTCGAAGCCTATCGGCAGTTCAATCCACAGCATAAAGCTGCCCTGCGGCCGGCTGACCCGCGTGCTGGCAGGGAAATAGCGGCTGACCCAGTCGATCATCAGGTCGCGCCCGCGCTGGTACTGCGCGCGCATGCGCCGCAGATGCGGCTCGTAGTGGCCGGCTTCCAGGTATTCGGTGATGGCCAGCTGGGGCAGCTGGGCTGTGCTGCCGGTGCCCATGTATTTCATGTGCAGCACGCGATCCAGGTAGCGTCCGGGGGCGATCCAGCCGATGCGCAGGCCAGGGGCCAGGGTTTTGGAAAACGAACTGCAGAGCAGCACGCGGCCATCTTCGTCATAGGATTTGATACTGCGTGGGCGTGGGTAGCTGTAGGCCAGGTCGCCGTAAACGTCATCTTCGATGGTCGCCACGTCATAGCGCTGCGCCAGGGCGAGGAGGGCGCGCTTGTTGGCCTCGGGCATGATGTAGCCCTGCGGGTTGTTGCAGGTCGGGGTCAGCTGAATGGCCTTGATCGGCCATTGCTCGAGGGCCAGCTCCAGAGCTTCCAGGCTGATCCCGGTGATCGGGTCGGTGGGCAGCTCCAGGGCTTTCATGCCGAAGCCCTTGAGCGCCTGCATCACGCCGTGAAAGCTGGGTGAGTCGACTGCAACGATATCGCCCGGCTCGCACACTGCACGAATCGCCGCCGACAGCGCCTCGTGGCAGCCGGTGGTGACGATGATTTCCTCGGGCGACAGGCTGCAGCCGGAGTCGAGCATCAGCCGCGAGATCTGCTCACGCATGCCCAGGTGGCCGTATATGCAGCCGTAGGTCAGGCTGGTTGCGTCCTGGCGGCGGCTTAGGCGTGACAGCGAGCGCAGCAGCGGCTTGAGCGTCGGGCTGTCGATATCTGGGCGGCCGCGACCGAGTTGCAGCAGACCCTCTTGTCCTGGTGAGCGGCTGATCAACTCCAGCACTTGATCCCACTGCGATACATCCACGGGGCGCTGGGCCATGCGGCTGACCATGGGCAACGCCGGCTGGTGGCGGGATTGCGGCACAAAGTAGCCGGACTTCGGCTTGGGCGTGGCCAGGCCCTGATCTTCCAGATGGCGATAGGCTTGCTGGACTGTGCTCAGGCTGACGCCATGTTCCAGGCTGAGGGCGCGCACGGAGGGCAGGCGATCACCGGGGCGATAGAGGCCCTGCTCAATACGGGCGCCGAGCAACTCGGCCAGGTTGACGTAAAGCGTCATAACAGTTGCCTCGCAATTTCTCTGTGTGCCGAACCAAGCCAGTACAGATGGGCGATAAATCCGCCATTCAGAGTCTGCTAGCTGAAATCTGTATGGATTTAAAAGTACATTTTTGGATCTGTCATGCTTTTTCCGCGTCGCTCATCATGATCTCCCATCAGGCTTACGGGCAGGAGCAGGCGATGAACGGTTTAAGTGATGTCAGGCTGACAATGAAATCAGGCGAGTTGCAGCAGGAGTCCGCTGGCAGGCATCTGTATGCCCGGGTGGGCGCGGCTAAGCCGGCTGTAAGCCGTTGGGGCGCGTTCTGGCTGCGCCTGACAACTCGCCGGGCGCTGCTGACGCTGACTGATGAACAGCTCAAGGATGTCGGGCTTTGCCGCGAACAGGCCAGGCGCGAGGCTTTTCTGCCGTTCTGGAAGCTGTAAGGGGAGTGCGCAGCAGGCTTTTGTGGCCTGCTGCGTGGGGCGATCAGACCAATTCTTTGAGTCGATGCCAGAGCATGCCCAGCGCGAGGAGTGGCGAGCGCAGGTGTTTGCCGCCGGGGAAGGTCATATGCGGCACCTTGTCGAATAGCTCGAAGCCGCCACCTTGCTGGCCGCTTATGGCTTCAGCCAGCAGCTTGCCGGCCAGGTGGGTGGCATTCACGCCGTGGCCGGCGTAGGCCTGGGCGTAGAACACGTTGTTGTGCTCTTTGAGTCGGCCGATCTGCGGCAGGCGATTGGCACCGATACCGATCATGCCGCCCCACTGGTAGTCGATCTTCACGTCGGCGAGATGGGGGAATACCGCCAGCATCTTCGGCCGCATATAGGCGGCAATATCCGCGGGGTCGCGGCCCGAGTAGTGGCAGGCGCCACCGAACAACAGGCGGTTGTCGGCGGATCGGCGGAAGTAATCCACCGTTACGCGCTGGTCACACAGCGCCATATTCTGCGGAATAATTGTCTGCGCCTCGGCTGCGGACAGCGGCTCGGTGGCGATCACGTAGCTGCCGGCAGGTAGCACCTTGCCGCCCAGCTTGCTATTGAGGCCATTGAGGTAAGCGTTGCAGGCCAGCACCAGGGTTTTGGCACGCACCTTGCCGTTGGCGGTATGCACCGTCACGTGCGGGCCGTAGTCGATATGCGTGACTGCCGAATGTTCGAACAGCTTGACGCCGAGCGATGCGGCGGCAGCTGCCTCGCCGAGGGCCAGGTTAAGCGGGTGCAGGTGGCCGGAACCCATGTCGATCATGCCGCCGACATAGCGGTTGGAGCCGACCACTTCGTGCATCTGCTCCGGTTGCAGCAGGCGCATTTCGTGGCGATAACCCAGCTGCTTGAGCTCGGCCATGTCTTCGGCGAAGTCGGCGAGGTGGCTGGGTTTGTTGGCCAGGTCGCAGTAGCCCCAGGTCAGGTCGCAGTCGATATTGAACTGTTCGACCCGACGGCGAACGATTTCCACCGCTTCCAGCCCCATCAGCTTGATAGACCGCACGCCTTCCCGGCCGATCACTGATTCAAACTGCTCAACGCCATGGCCGACGCCGCGAATCAGCTGCCCGCCATTGCGCCCGCTGGCGCCCCAGCCGATTTGGTGCGCCTCCACCAGCGCCACCGAGAAGCCCTTTTGGGCCAGCTCAATAGCGGCGTTCAGGCCGGAGAACCCGCCACCGACAATGCACACATCAGCCAGCTCCTCACCCGCCAGCGGCGGGTAGGCCAGCTGCTGGTTGGCAGTGGCGGCGTAGTAGGAGGGAGCGTGCTGATCACTGTGCACGGCGGGCTGTTGCGGCTGGTGAACGCGGGCGTTCATGTGCGAAATCCTGTTTTATGTGTTGTTAAAATTTGACGCAGGATAAGCGCGGGACTTGCCACTAGCCAAGAGGGGCGGCGGTAAAAACTGTTTTTCCCGGTTGCCGGTCGTCGTTTACCGGCGCAGGGCGGAGGCTGGCGGTTAAGATGCGCGGGTATTTTTCCGAGCGTTGCCGATGAGTTGCACCAGCCGCAAGATCGACCAGCTGCGTTTGCAGATTCCCAGTTTTGCCTGCGTGCCGGGCTGCCACGATTGCTGTGGCCCGGTCACGGCTTCATCCGAGGAGATGTCGCGGCTGCCGGTAAAGAGCGATGCCGAGCATGATGCTGCGCTGGCCGAGTTCAATTGCGTGCACCTGGGTCCGCAAGGGTGCACGGTGTATGACCAGCGCCCGCTGATCTGCCGCCTATTTGGCACCACGCCGAGCTTGCCCTGCCCGCGTGGTCAGGGACCGGAGCAGATGATCGAACCGGCGGTGGCAAAGCAGGTGCATCAGCTGATTGCGACTACCCGCCAAGTTCTTGTCTGATTGCTAGTCGGCAATCGGCAGGCTCAGGCTCTCTTTCACTTCTTCCATGACGATATAGCTCTTCGACTCACGCACGTGCGGCAGCTTGAGCAGGATGTCGCCGAGCAGCTTGCGGTAGCTGGCCATCTCGTTGATCCGTGCCTTCACCAGGTAGTCGAAGTCGCCGGACACTAGGTGGCATTCGAGCACGTGCGGCAGCTTGAGCACGGCGCGGCGGAACTCCTCAAAGGTGTCGCCGGACTTGTAGTCCAGGCTGATCTCGACAAATACCAGCAGGCTGGCCTTGAGCTGCTGCGGGTTGAGCCGGGCGTGGTAGCCCATGATGATCCCTTCGCGCTCCAGACGGCGTACGCGCTCGGTGCAGGGCGTGGTCGACAGGCCGACCCGCTCGCCGAGCTCGGTAAAGCTGATGCGGCCGTCTTCCTGCAGGATGCGCAGGATATTGCGGTCGATCTTGTCCAGTTCGCGGCGGCTCTGATGTTGGGTGCGCACGGTGGATACCCCTCTGTAGAAGGCGATTTTGCCAAGAATTGTCGCCAAATATAGCTATTTATATAGTGAAAAGCACTGCTGATCTCTTCCTATACTGCGCTCAATTGTGATCTCAGGAATTATCCGTCGCGCATTGTCGCGGCGAGGAGAGCGGCATGCGGGTTTTAGTTCTCGGTAGCGGTGTGATTGGTACAGCCAGTGCGTATTACCTGGCGCGTCAGGGCTTTGAAGTGGTGGTGGTCGATCGGCAGCACGCCCCAGCCATGGAAACCAGCTTCGCCAACGCCGGTCAGGTGTCTCCTGGCTACGCCTCGCCGTGGGCTGCGCCGGGCGTGCCGCTGAAAGCGATCAAGTGGCTGCTGCAAAAACACGCGCCGCTGGCGATCAAGGCCACCGCCGATATCGACCAATACCTGTGGATGGCGCAGATGCTGCGCAACTGCACCGCCAGCCGTTACGCGGTGAACAAGGAGCGCATGGTGCGTCTGTCCGAGTACAGCCGCGACTGCCTCGACGAGCTGCGCGCGGAAACCGGCATCGCCTATGAAGGCCGCAGCCTGGGCACCACCCAGCTGTTCCGCACCCAGGCGCAGCTGGATAATGCGGCGAAAGACATCGCCGTGCTGCAGCAATCTGGTGTGCCCTATGAAGTGCTCGACCGCGCTGGCATCGCCCGCGTTGAGCCGGCTCTTGCCGCTGTGACCGACAAGCTGGCCGGCGCGCTGCGTCTGCCCAACGACCAGACTGGCGATTGCCAGCTGTTCACCACCAAATTGGCCGAGATGGCCAAGGCGCTGGGGGTGGAATTCCGCTTCGGTCAGGACATTCAGCGCATCGACGCCGTGGGCGATCGGGTCAATGGCGTATGGATCGACGGCAAGCTGGAAACCGCCGACCGTTACGTGCTCGCCCTCGGCAGCTTTAGCCCGCAATTGCTCAAGCCGCTGGGCATCAAGGCGCCGGTGTACCCGCTCAAGGGTTACTCGCTGACCGTGCCGATCACCAATGTGGCGATGGCGCCGACCTCGACCATCCTCGATGAAACCTACAAGGTGGCGATCACCCGTTTCGACAACCGCATCCGCGTCGGCGGCATGGCGGAAATCGCCGGCTTCGACCTGAGCCTCAACCCGCGTCGCCGCGCCACCTTGGAAATGATTACCGCCGATCTCTACCCGCAAGGCGGCGACCTGAGCCAGGCCGAATTCTGGACCGGCCTGCGTCCGGCCACCCCGGATGGCACGCCGATTGTCGGTGCCACCGGCTTGCGTAATTTGTTCCTCAACACCGGTCACGGCACACTGGGCTGGACCATGGCCTGCGGCTCCGGTCGCCTGCTTGCCGACCTGATGGCGAAAAAGCGCCCGCAGATCAGCGCCGAAGGTCTGGATATTTCCCGTTACAGCCGTTCCCAGGAGAGTCATAAGCATGTCAGTACAGCGCCTGCACACTGAAAGTCGTTACAGCGAAATCGTCATCCATAACGGCACGGTCTACCTGGCCGGCCAACTGGCGGATGACTACAGCGGCGACATTGTGCAGCAAACCCGCGAAACCCTGGCCAACACCGACCGCATGCTGGCTGAGGCCGGCAGCGACAAGTCGAAGATCCTCTCTGTGACCATCTACCTGAAGGACATGGAGCGCGATTACGCCGGGCTCAATCAGGTCTGGGATGCCTGGGTCGCGCCAGGCGCGGCGCCGGCGCGGGCCTGCGTCGAGGCGAAGATGTACAAGCCTGAGGTGCTGGTGGAAATGATGATCGTGGCCGCCCTGTAAATCGGCCCGTCCCGTTTGCGATAAGTGTTTGCCCGGCCATCACACCGGGCTTTTTTATAGCCTGCCATCCCTGGCGGCTACCCTTCGGGCCATTGCTACGCAACGTTAAAAATAGCTCCCGACAATTTTTTATAGCCTGAAAACTGCTGATAGCCGAGAACATCATGCGTCCTGCCCGTGCTCTGATTGATCTGCAAGCCTTGCGTCACAACTACCAACTGGCCCGTGAAGTCAGCGGCGCGCGCGCCCTGGCGGTGATCAAGGCGGATGCCTACGGCCATGGCGCGGTGCGTTGTGCGCAGGCGTTGCAGGAGCAGGCCGATGGTTTTGCCGTGGCCTGTATCGAGGAAGCGCTGCAGTTGCGCGAGGCCGGTATTCGCGGGCCGATCCTGTTGCTGGAGGGTTTTTTCGAGGCCGACGAATTGCCGCTGATCGAGCAACACGAGCTGTGGGTTGTGGTGCATTCGCTGTGGCAGCTCGAAGCAATCGAACGCAGCGCTATCCGCAAGCCACTGACGGTCTGGCTGAAAATGGACAGCGGTATGCACCGCGTCGGCCTGCACCCGGCCGACTACCAGGCGGCTTATCAGCGCCTGCTGGCCAGCGGCAAGGTGGCGAAGATTGTGCTGATGAGCCACTTCGCCCGCGCCGACGAGCTGGATTGCCCGCGCAGCGATGAGCAGTTGGCAGTGTTCCAGCAGGCGCGTCAGGGCATTGTCGCTGAGGTCAGCCTGCGCAATTCGCCAGCCGTGCTCGGTTGGCCAAACGTTCCGAGTGACTGGGTGCGCCCCGGCATCATGCTTTACGGTGCCACTCCGTTCGAACAGGCGCAGGCCGTGGCCGCGCGGCTGCAACCGGTGATGACCCTGGAATCGAAGATCATCAGCGTGCGCGAACTGCCCGCCGGCGAGCCGGTGGGCTATGGCGCGCGCTTTGTCAGCGAGCGGCCAACCCGCGTCGGTGTGGTCGCCATGGGCTATGCCGACGGCTACCCGCGTCACGCGCCGACCGGTACGCCAGTGGCGGTGGACGGCCAGCTGACCCGTCTGATTGGGCGCGTGTCGATGGACATGCTCACCGTCGATTTGACTGATCTGCCGCAGGTCGGCCTGGGCAGCCGCGTCGAACTCTGGGGTAAACAGGTGCTGGCCAGTGATGTAGCCGTCCAGGCCGGCAGTATTCCCTACCAGCTTTTCTGCAACCTGCGAAGGGCTCCGCTGCTCTACCTCGGGGGCTAAACACAGTGCTGTAGACGAGTTTGAACGCGAGTGTTGTAAATTCCGAACGCTATGCCATGATACGGCGACTTTTCCGTATCTATCCCAAGGGGGACTCCAGCATTGGACGTCGGTGTACGACTGCAATCCATTCGCAAACTCAAAGGCCTTTCCCAGCGTGAACTCGCCAAGCGGGCGGGCGTCACCAACAGCACCATTTCGATGATCGAGAAGAACAGCGTAAGCCCTTCGATCAGTTCGTTGAAAAAGGTGTTGGCGGGTATCCCCATGTCACTGGTGGAGTTCTTCTCCCTGGATGTGGAGCAGGATAGCCAGGCCCAGGTGGTCTATCGCGCCGCCGAACTCACCGATATCTGCAGCGGGGCCATCACCATGAAGCTGGTGGGCAAGGCGCATCCGACCCGAGCCATTGCCTTTCTTGATGAAACCTACCCCAGCGGCACCGACACCGGCGACGAGATGTACGCCCACGAAGGTGAAGAGGCCGGCATGCTGGTCGAAGGCAAGCTGGAGCTGACCGTGGGCGACGAGGTTTTTATCCTCGAGCCGGGCGACAGCTACTACTTCGAGAGCAGCAAACCGCACCGTTTCCGCAATCCGTTCGAGCAACCCGCACGGCTGATCAGCGCGACTACGCCGGCCAATTTCTAAATAACCCTGCGACAATATGGGTTGTTTCGGCGACAGCAGCTTGCCGTTATACTGACGCCCGCTCGCGAAACCGTGGCCGCGAGCGTGACTAGCCACGAAGAGGGTGTACCGTGAACCTGATTAAAAAGCTCCTGGTAGCACCGGCTACCGTATTGGCCCTGTGGGCAGTGACTGCTCAAGCCACGACCGACGAAGCCATTGCCGAGCGACTGAAGCCGGTAGGTCAAGTCTGCGTAATGGGTGAAGAGTGCAAGGGCGTAGGTGCTGTAGCCGTTGCTGCTGGCGGTGGTGCGCGTACTGCCGATGACATCATCACCAAGCACTGCGGTGCCTGCCATACCCCGGGTATTCTGGGTGCGCCGAAAATTGGCGACACCGCAGCCTGGAAGGCACGTGCTGATAAAGAAGGTGGTATCGACGGTATCCTGAAAACCGCGATTGCCGGCATCAACGCCATGCCGCCGAAAGGCACCTGCGCCGATTGCTCGGATGACGAGCTGCGTGGCGCAATCCAGAAGATGTCCGGCCTGTAAGCATTCGCTGAAAGCTGTAGAAAAAGCCGCCTGCCAGGGCGGCTTTTTCGTTTTGGCGCGGCGTTGCGGCAATAATGGGCGCTAGCCCCGTTTCCGATGCCAGGAGAGAACCCGATGCCGAAGACGTGTTCCATTGAGCAGGCGGTCGACCACGTCCTCAGTGCCATCGACGGGCCTATTCACCTTGGCCTGCCCCTGGGCCTGGGCAAGCCCAATCAGTGGGTTAATGCCCTCTACGCGCGTATCAAGCAACTGCCGCAGCGCCAGCTGACCATCTACACCGCGCTTTGCCTGGGGCGCCCACGGGCCGCGGCGGGTTTGCCGAGCCGCATGCTTGAGCCGTTCGTCGAGCGTATCTATGGCGATTACCCCGAACTGGATTTTCTCGCCGATCTGCAGCGCGACAGCCTGCCGGGCAATGTGCGTATCGAGCAGTTCTTCCTGCAGCCGGGCAGCCTGCTCGACAGCGCGACGACGCAGCAGAACTACATCAGCAGCAATTACAGCCATGTTGCCCGCGACCTGAATGACAAAGGCCTGAACCTGCTTGCCCAACTGGTCGCTCATGATCCGCAGCGCCCAGAGCATTTCAGCCTCAGCTGCAACCCGGATATCACCCTGGATCTGCTGCCGCTGCTGGAGCAGCGCCGCGCCGCCGGTGAAACCATTCTGTGCCTGGCCCAGGTACACAGCGCGCTGCCCTATATGGCCGGCGATGCCGAAGTATCGCGGCACAGCTTCGACCTGCATGTGTTGGAAGAGGACTGCAGCACGCTATTTTCCACGCCGAATATGCCGGTTACTCTGCAGGATCACTGCATCGGCCTGCATGCCAGCGCCCTGGTGCGCGACGGCGGAACCTTGCAAATCGGCATCGGCGCCATGGGCGATGCGCTGACCGCGGCCTTGCTCGCGCGCCAGGCGGATAACCAGGCTTATCGGGCGCTGCTGGATGAACTGCGCTGCACCATTCATTGGGCCCTCGAGATCGCCAAAGATGGCGGCCTGCAGCCATTTAGCGAGGGTCTGTACGGCTGCAGCGAGATGTTCGTCAATGGCCTGCTGGCCTTGGCCGACGCCGGCATCGTGCGGCGCCCGGTATACCCCGAATTGCACCTGCAGCAGCTGGCCTCTGGCGGTGCTTTGGATGATCAGGGTATGCCGCGCAGCGTGCAGGCCCTGCTTGATGCCGGCCTCGCGCCGCAACTGGATGCCCAGGCGCTGCAAGGGTTGCAGGCCAGCGGTTTGCTGGCCGAGAGCATTCGCTGGGCCGATGGCTGCCTGCTAATGCCGGACGGGCAGCAGCTGCTGAGCGACCTGCGCGATGCGCACACCCAGCAAGTATTGCAACAGCACCTGGGGCGGGCACGCGGCGGCGTGGTGGTGCACGGAGGCTTCTTTCTAGGGCCGCAAGCCTTTTACCAACGGCTGTGCGAATTGAGCGCAGCGCAGTTGGGCCGCTTTGCCATGACTGGCATCTGCTTTATCAACGAGCTGCATAACCAGGAAGCGCTCAAGCGTTTGCAGCGCCGCGATGCACGCTTTATCAACACCGCCTTCACCATGACCTTGCTGGGCGCCGGGGTGGCCGATCAGCTGGAAGACGGACGGGTGCTCAGCGGCGTTGGTGGGCAATACAACTTCGTTGCCCAGGGCCATGCCTTGCAGGGCGCCCGCTCGATTCTGCTGTTGCGCAGTTGGCGCCAGGCGGGCGCGCAGATCAGCTCGAATATCGTCTGGGACTATGGCCATGCCACCATTCCACGGCACTTGCGCGACATGGTGGTGACCGAATACGGCATCGCCGATCTGCGCGGCAAGACCGACTCCCAGGTGATAGAAGCGCTGCTCAATATCAGCGACTCGCGCTTTCAGCCGGGCTTGATCGAACAGGCGCAACGGGCCGGCAAACTGCCCAAGGATTTCCGCCTAGATCCGCGCTTCGCCGACAACCTGCCCGAGCGCTTGCAGGCGGTGCAGGCCCGTCATTCAGGACTGTTCGCCGAATACCCCTTGGGCTGCGATTTCGATAACGAGGAGCGTGATCTGCTGCGCGCGCTGAGTTGGCTGAAGAGCAAACTCAGATTCGCCTGTGCCCTGGAGTTGGCCGCTGCAGTGCTGCGCACGCCAGCGCCCGGCGAATACAGCGCGCACCTGCAGCGCATGGCACTGACCCAGCCGAAGGGGCTGCGCCAGCGGGTGCAGCGGCGCCTGCTGTTGGCCGGCTTGCGGGCCACCGGCTGAGGCATTGCGGGCTTAGTCGAGAAAGCTGACCTGGCCATCCTTGAGCGAGCCGATACGCGCCAGCGACTCGACCCGATAGCCCTGCGCATCCAGCTCGGCGCGGCCGCGCTGGAAGGACTTCTCGATCACCACGCCAATACCCGCAATGCTCGCGCCGGCCTGGCCGATCAGGTCGATCAGGGCGCGGGCGGCATGGCCGTTGGCCAGGAAGTCGTCGATCAGCAGCACGTGATCCTTGGCGTTCAGGTGCTTGGCTGAAATGGCCAGGGTGCTTTCGGTCTGCTTGGTGAAGGAAAACACCTTGGAGATATACAGATCATCCTTGAGCGTCAGCGACTGGTACTTGCGCGCGAAGATCACCGGCACGCCCAGCTCCAGGCCGGCCATCACCGCCGGGGCGATGCCCGAGGCTTCGATGGTGACGATCTTGGTGATGTTCTGCCCGGCAAAGCGCAGGGCAAACTCATGGCCGATCTGCTGCATCAGCTTGGGGTCGATCTGGTGATTGAGAAAGGCATCGACCTTGAGCACATGCTCCGAGAGCACGGTGCCTTCGTCGCGAATCTTCTGTTTTAGCGCTTCCACGCGGTTACCCTCATTAAGTGATGTGCTGCCCGCTCTGCGTCGGGCTACTGAACAAACCTATTTTTATGGCCTGCCATCCCTGGCGGCCACCCTGCGGGCCGTCGCAAGCGACGTTAAAAATGACTCCCGGTCATTTTTTCAACATGGCGCGCATATTGGCCAGGGCCGAGTTGCCGGTGGCGGCCTTGACCTCGGGTGGGGCATCTTCCAGGCCTTCCCAGATTAGATCCTCGGGCGGCAGTTCATCGAGAAAACGGCTCGGCGAGCAGTCGATGATTTCGCCGTACTGTTTGCGCTTGGCGGCGAAGGTCATTGTCAGGTTGCGTTTGGCGCGGGTGATGCCGACGTAGGCTAGGCGACGTTCTTCTTCAACAGTATCGGCCTCGATGCTGGAGCGGTGCGGCAGGATTTCCTCCTCCACGCCGAGGATATACACCGACGGATACTCCAGTCCCTTGGAGGCGTGCAGGGTCATCATCTGCACGCCTTCGGCACCGTCTTCTTCCTCCTGCTGGCGTTCGAGCATGTCGCGCAGCACCAGTTTGCCGATGGCATCCTCGATGGTCATCTCGCCGTCTTCGTCGCGCTCCAGGGTGTTCTTCAGCGCTTCGACGAGGAACCAGACGTTGCCCATGCGCGCGTCGGCGACCTTGTCGTTGGAGGCGTTCTGCCGCAGCCAGTTCTCGTAGTCGATATCCATGACCATGCTGCGGATCGCCGCGATCGGGTCGTTCTGCGCGCATTCCTGGCGCACCCGGTCCATCCACTTGGTAAAACGCGCCAGGCGTTCGGTATAGCGCGCGTCCAACTGTTCGCCCAGGCCGATTTCGCCGGCGGCGGCGTACATGCTGATCTTGCGGCTGGTGGCGTAGTTGCCAAGCTTTTCCAGAGTGGTCGAGCCGATTTCCCGGCGCGGCACGTTGATCACCCGTAGGAAGGCGTTGTCATCATCCGGGTTGACCAGCAGGCGGAAGTAGCTCATCAGGTCCTTCACCTCCTGACGGGCGAAGAAGCTGGTGCCGCCGGACAGGCGATAGGGAATCTGATGGTGCTGCAGTTTCAGCTCCATCAGCTTGGCCTGGTAGTTGCCGCGATAGAGGATGGCGTAGTCGCTGTAGGGGCGCTCGGTGCGCAGGTGCTCGGTGAGGATTTCCAGGGCCACCCGCTCGCACTCGGCGTCTTCGTTCTTGCAGCGGATCACGCGGATCTCGTCGCCCATGCCCATCTCGCTCCACAGCTGTTTCTCGAACGCATGCGGGTTGTTGGCGATGAGGATGTTGGCGCACTTGAGGATGCGGCTGGTGGAGCGGTAGTTCTGCTCCAGCATCACCACCTTCAGCGAAGGGTAGTCCTCTTTCAGCAGCATCAGGTTTTCCGGGCGCGCGCCGCGCCAGGCGTAGATCGACTGGTCATCGTCGCCGACCACGGTGAATTGGTTGCGCATGCCCACCAAGAGTTTCACCAGCAGGTACTGGCTGGCGTTGGTGTCCTGGTATTCGTCGACCAGCAGGTAGCGGATGCGGTTCTGCCACTTTTCCAGGATGTCTGGATGCTCCTGAAACAGCTTCACCGGCATCAGGATCAGGTCGTCAAAATCCACCGCGTTGTACGCCTTGAGCGTGCGCTGGTAGTGCAGGTAGACGATAGCGGCGGTCTGCTCCTTGGGGTTGCGCGACTCGGCCAGGGCCTGCTCGGGCAGGATCAGCTCGTTTTTCCAGCTGCCGATGTAGTTCTTGATCTCATCGGCGCCGTCATCGCCGGAGTATTCCTTCTGCATGATGTCCGACAGCAGCGCCTTGATATCGCCTTCGTCGAAGATCGAGAAACCCGGCTTGTAGCCCAGCGCCGCGTATTCCTTGCGGATGATGTTCATGCCCAGGTTGTGGAAGGTCGACACCGTCAGGCCGCGGGCTTCGGGGCCCTTGAGCAGGGTGCCGACACGCTCCTTCATCTCGCGCGCGGCCTTGTTGGTAAAGGTCATAGCGACGATATGGCGGGCCTGGATGCCGCAGTTCTGCACCAGGTGGGCGATCTTGCGGGTGATCACGCTGGTCTTGCCGGAGCCTGCGCCGGCGAGCACCAAAAGTGGGCCGCCGACATAGTTCACGGCTTCCTGCTGCCGGGGGTTCAGTCGGGACATGGAGTCAATCGTCAGGCGGAATGGGCGCGCATTTTAACAGGCCTGGCGGTTTCTGCCGTGACCATCTGGAAGTGTGTCGTAGCGCACATAATGGCAAACCGCCAGGCTTGGTTAATTTTCCTAATCCAGTACTCTGGTGCCACTTTCGGGTCCTTGCCATGCCGCAGGGCGCGCGCCACTGACACAAGGATGTGCGTGATTAGACGTCGATTACGACGCATCCGAGCGGTTTCAATGCTCTTTATTTGTGCTGTGGGGGAAGTTGTTTGTCCGCGTTCGTCGAACCATTACGCTTGCTCCTGCTGGCGGAAACGCCGGGCTGGGCGCAGTTGCTGCGTGAACGCCTGAGTGCGCTCGGCAGTGGCTATGCGCTGATTACCGCGCCCTCCTGGGAAGCGGCCAGCGCGCTGTTCGATAAACCCAGCAACGCCCTGCTCCTGACCACCGCGAAATACCTGCCTGCCTCCGGGCGCTGTTCCCTGCCGATTGTCCTGCTGCTGGATGCCGAGCCTGAAGCCGAGCCCGAGGGCGTGTGCGACTGGCTGGTGCGCAACCAGCTCAGCACCGAGGTGCTGCGCCGCTGCCTGCGCTATGTGCGCGAGCGCGGCAACCTCAATGACACCTTGCACCGCCTGGCCGAACAGGACGCGTTGACCGGGATTGCCAACCGCCAGGGCTTTCAGACCCTGCTCGCTGCGCGCCTGGCTGAATATGAAGGCCGTGGCCTGACCCTCGGCCACCTCGATCTGGACAACTTCCGCCATGCCAATGATGCCCTCGGTTATCAGGGTGGCGACAGCCTGATTCTGCAAGTGGTGGCGCGGATCAAGGCACAGCTGCAGGCCGGCGACCAAGTGGCCCGACTGGGCAGCGATGAATTTGCCTTGCTGCTCGACAGCCGCCGCGACCCGCAGCGCGCCGAGCGCCTGGCCGCACAGATTACCGAAGCTCTAGGTGAGCCCTACTGGATCGACGGCGAAAGCCTGCTGATCGGTTGCAGCCTGGGCCTGGCCCATTCCCGCGCCGAGGGCAGCGCCGACCCGCTGATGTGGCACGCACATATCGCCATGCAACAGGCCAAGAGCCAGCAGGGCTGCACCTTCCATATCTATGACGAGCGGATCAACCGCAGTGCGCGCAACCAGGCTGACCTGGAAAGCGAGCTGCGCCGCGCCCTGCGCCGTGACGAGCTGGAGCTGCATTACCAGCCGCGTCTGTGTTTGCAGACCGGGCGTATCGTCGGTCTGGAGGCACTGGTGCGCTGGCGCCATAGCGAACATGGTCTGCTGGCGCCCAATGAGTTCGTACCGCTGGCTGAGGAAAGCGGGCTGATCGTGCCACTCGGCTACTGGGTTATCAGCCGCGCGCTACGCGATATGCAGTGGCTGCGCGGGCGCGGTCTGCCGGCACTGCATATGGCGATCAACCTGTCGTTCCGCCAGTTTCAGGACAGCCAACTGCTGCCGACCCTCAGCCGCCTGATCGAAGAGCGCGGGGTGGATGCGCAGTGGCTGGAGTTCGAGCTGACCGAAACCGCGGTGATGCGCCGCAGTGATCAGGTGCAGCAGACCATGCTGGCCCTCGGCCGGCTCGGCGTGCGCTTCTCGCTGGACGATTTCGGCACCGGCTTCTCCTCTTTTGTGCACCTGAACAACCTGCCGATCACCCTGCTGAAGATCGACAAGAGCTTTGTCGGCGGCATGGGCGAGCGCGCGGAGAACCGTCAGCTGGTGCGGGCGATGATCAACCTGGCGCACAACCTCAACCTGCAGGTGGTGGGCGAGGGCGTAGAGAACGCCGAGCAACTGGCGCGGCTGCGCCAATACGGCTGCGATCAGGTGCAGGGCTACCTGATCAGCAAGGCCTTGCCGCTCCCCGAGCTGGCGCGGTTTCTGGTGTTTGGTATGCGCCAGCCCTTGCTTGGTCTGAGCAACAGCTGAGCTACTCGCTGATGGAAAAAGGCCCGCACTTGCTGCGGGCCTTTTTGTTTTAAGGGCTTACTGCGTGGCCTTGGCCTGGCGCTGCGCCAGTTTCTGCTGGCGGTAGCTGATGGCCGCTGGCGGCACGGCGGTGACCTTGCCGGTTTCCAGCCAGCGCTTGAGGCGGTTGGCGTCGGCCATGTGGGTGTATTTGCCGAAGGCATCCAGCACCACGAAGGCCACCGGGCGATTATTCATCACGGTATTCATTACCAGACAGCGACCCGCTTCGCCGGTGTAGCCGGTCTTGCTCAGCTGCACGCTCCAGCCGGGCTTGCGCACCAGGTTGTTGGTGTTGCGAAAGCCCAGGGTGTAGTTGGGTTTGCGGAATGCCTGGGTCTTTTCCGAGGTGGTGCTGAACTGGCTGATCAGCGGGTATTGGCGTGCGGCCTTGAGCATCAGCACCAGATCGCGTGCGCTCGACACGTTGTGCTCTGACAGGCCGGTGGGCTCGACGAAGCGCGAGCTTTTCATGCCCAAGGCACGGGCTTTGGCATTCATCGCCGCAACAAAGGCCGCATGACCGCCCGGGTAGTGGTGCGCCAGGCTGGCTGCCGCGCGGTTTTCCGAGGCCATCAGGGCCAGCAGCAGCATGTCGCGGCGGCTCAGTTCGCTGCCCACGCGTACGCGGGAGAACACGCCACGCATGTCATGGGTGTCGCGAATCATGATCGGCAGCTGCTGATCCAGCGGCAGCTTGGCGTCGAGGGTGACCATGGCGGTCATCAGTTTGGTTACCGAGGCAATCGGCACCACGCTGTCGGCGTTGCGCTCGTAGAGCACCTGATTGGTCTGCAGGTCGACCAGCAGGGCGCTGCCGGCGGCCAGGTCCTGTTGTTTGGCGGGGGCGGCCTGGATGTTCGATGCAACTACAACGCAGCTGCAGATCAGCAGCAGGCTTACTATCGAATGACGGATTTTCACAGAGAGCTTCACGGGCAGGTTGGAAGGAGGGCGCAGCGCTGCCAAGTATACGGAAATCCGTGCCTGGGCTTGAGCCGTGCCGGCTTAAATCGTCATGCGCTCGCGCTATAGTGCGACCGTTTTTATTGCCGTGAGTTGCCCGCATGTCCGAATCCTCTGCACAGCCTGCGCCGCTTGCCGTCAGCTTGCGCGAAGCCTTCTGGTTTTGGCTCAAGCTCGGCCTGATCAGTTTCGGCGGGCCGGCCGGACAGATCGCGATCATGCATCAGGAGCTGGTGGAGAAGCGCCGCTGGCTGTCCGAGCGGCGTTTTCTGCATGCGCTGAACTACTGCATGCTGCTGCCGGGGCCGGAAGCGCAGCAACTGGCCACCTATATTGGCTGGTTACTGCACCGCACCTGGGGCGGGGTGATTGCCGGGGTGCTGTTCGTGCTGCCGTCGCTGTTTATCCTGATCGGCCTGTCCTGGCTGTATATCGCCTTCGGTGATGTGCCGCTGGTGGCGGGGATCTTCTACGGGATCAAACCGGCGGTTACCGCCATTGTGATGCAGGCGGCCTGGCGCATCGGCTCACGGGCGCTGAAGAACAACTGGCTGTGGGGCATTGCCGGGGCGTCTTTTGTCGCCATCTTTGCCTTCAACCTGCCGTTTCCGTTGATCGTGATTGGCGCAGCCCTGCTTGGTTATCTGGGCGGTCGCCTGCTGCCGCAGCAGTTCAGCCTGGGGGGCGGGCATGCAGCGGCGGATGTGAGCTACGGCCCGGCGTTGATCGACGATGATAGCCCGTCGGCTGCGCATACGCGCTTTCGCGCATCGCGCCTGGCACTGTTGCTGGCGGTGGGCGCGCTGCTCTGGCTGCTGCCGATGGGCCTGCTGACCTGGCTGTATGGCTGGGACGGCACGCTGACACAGATGGCCTGGTTCTTTACCAAGGCGGCGCTGCTGACCTTTGGCGGCGCCTATGCGGTGCTGCCGTATGTCTACCAGGGCGCCATCGGCCATTACGGCTGGCTGACGCCGACGCAGATGATCGACGGCCTGGCCCTGGGCGAAACCACGCCGGGGCCGCTGATCATGGTGGTGGCGTTCGTGGCCTTTGTTGGGGCTTATCTGCAGCCGGTGTTCGGCGGCGACTCAGGTTTTGTCAGCGGCGCAGTGGCGGCGGCGCTGGTCACTTGGTTCACCTTTCTGCCGTCCTTTCTATTTATTCTCGCTGGTGGGCCGCTGGTGGAATCGACCCATGGCGAGCTGAAATTCACCGCACCGCTGACCGCGATTACTGCGGCGGTGGTGGGGGTGATCCTTAATCTGGCGCTGTTCTTTGCCTACCACGTGCTTTGGCCGCAGGGTTTTGCCGGCACCTTCGACTGGCCGTCGGCGCTGCTGGCCGTGGCGGCGGCGCTGGCGCTGCTGTACTTCAAACGCGGGGTGATGGAAGTGCTGCTGGTGTCGGCGCTAGCCGGGTTGGCGGTGTATCTATTGCGTTGAAGTCGCGCGCCCGCTGCCGAGGCAACGGGCGCGCGGTCTGTCAGAGGAACCAGCGGTACTCCCGCGCACTCACTTCCTGCATAAAGGCCAGATGGTCCTGGCGCTTGTTCTCGCAGTAGACCATCACAAACTCCTCGCCCAGGCCCTGGTTGACCACCGGATGGTCGCGCATGGCACTGACCGCGCCGAGCATGTCCTGAGGGAAGTCGATGCCGCTCTGGCGGTTTTCGTTGAGCGGGGCAATCGGCTCCTTGCCGGCATCCAGGCCATGTTCCATGCCGGTGAGGATCGCTGCCAGCACCAGATAGGGATTGGCGTCGGCGCCGGCCAGGCGGTGTTCGATGCGCAGGTTCTTGCCGTCCGATTCGGGGATGCGGATGCACGCATCGCGGTCCTCGAAGCCCCAGCTGGCGCGGCTGGCGGCGTTGACCATGGCGCCGTAGCGGCGGAAGGCGTTGTGGTTGGCGGCGAAGATCGGCATACAGTGCGGCAGTAGTTCCAGGCAGCCGGCCACGGCGTGGCGCAGCGGGCGCTGGTTGTCGCCGTCGAGCAGGTTGTTGCCGGCCGTGTCGTACAGGCTGACGTGCACATGCATGCCGCTGCCCGGCGCGTGCAGGTAGGGCTTGCTCATAAAACTGGCGCGCTGGCCGTGCTTGAGCGCCACGCCACGGGTGCTGCGACAGAACAGGGCGGCCCAGTCGGCGGCGCGTAGGCCGTCGTCGCAATGGCCGAAGTTGATTTCGAACTGACCGGGGCCGAGCTCGGCGGTGATCACGTTGGCGTCCACGCCCTGCTCATTGGCAGCATCGACGATCTCGTGCAGCACATCGGCAAAGCGCGACAGGCGTTCGATGTGCATATTCGGCTGGTCATCGGCATCGTCGCACAGCGGGTCGCGGGGGAACTGCGGCAGGCCGTCCTGCAGCTTGCGATCAAACAGGTAGAACTCCAGCTCGAAGGCCACCACCGGACGGATACCGCGTGCTTCCAGGCGCTTGAGCACACGGGCGAGTACTTCACGCGGCTCGAACTCGATCGGTGCTTCCGTGCCGTCGGAACTGATCAGCATCTGCCCCAGCGGCTGGCTTTCCCAGCGCACCGGCTTGAGCGTGCCGGGAATCAGCCGGCGCGGCGCGTCCGGGTCGCCGTCGTTAAAGCAGTAGTCGCCAATCGGGTGCAGGCCGCCCTGCACGCCAAGCAGCACGCAGTTCTGCGGGATTTTCAGCGGGCTGCCGGCGGCGACCTTCTCGAGCATGTCGATGGGGTAGCGCTTGCCGTAGAAATGCCCGGGAATATCCAGGCTGATCAGGTCGACATAGCGCACCTCGGGGTGGGCGCTGCGGAAGGCGCGGACTTCGCTGAGCAGGTCGGGGAATGCTGTTGTTATTGTCATGGCGGCTATCTGCGCGGGTCAGGTGAAGACCCAGAGCACTCGTGTGGGGGAATCGGAAAGGTTGGCGTAGCGAAACTGCGCGTGCGGCGGCAGCTGGAAGCTGTCATTCGGGCCGAGGGTGACCGGCTCGGCGGCGTCGCCGTACCAGATCGTCAGCTCGCCTTCGAGGACAAAGCCGCCTTGCTCGGAGCTGTCGTTCAAATGCCCGTCGCCGCTGGTGGCGCCAGGATCCAAACGGCTTTCGAGCATGGAGAAGCCGCCGGCCATGGTTGGCGAGGCAAGCACGTCGGTGATGCCGCCGGCGTAATACAGCGTGCGGCGCTCGCCGGGACGGGTGACCCAGGGCACGTTGCGCGGCTTGCTCAGGCTGTAGAAATAGGTGGTCGGCACGCCAAGGGTTTCGCTGATGGCGGTGAGGTCGGCCACGGTCGGGCGCGACAGGCCGCGCTCGACCTGGGAGAGAAAGCCCACCGAGCGGTCGATACGCGCGGCCAGCTCTCCCAGGGTGAGGTTCTTGTGCTTGCGCAGGTCGCGGATCAGGATCGCCAGACCTTCGACTTCTTCCTGCATATCCATGGGCACCTTCCTTAAATCACATCGCGCAGGCGATACCAGGCCTTGCCCACGGCTTCGATCGGCGCCGCCAGCAGATCGCCGCCAGGGAAGCGCGGGTTGCTCAGGCCCTGGTACAGCTCAAGCAGGTCGACGTCACCGAGGATCGCATCGCTGACCGCACGGGCGGCGGCCAGGGTCGGTAGGATGCCGTGGCCAGAGAAGCCCTGTAGCCAATACTTCTGCCCGTTGCGGCCGACATCCGGGGTGCGGTGCATGGTGCAGTCGATATGCCCGCCCCAGCCGTAGTCGATCTGCACGCCGCGCAGTTGCGGGAACACCCGCTCCAGATACGGCCGGGTGGCCGCCGGCACGTCCGCCGGGATGCCGCCCAGGTAGGTGCAGCCGCCACCGAACAGCAGGCGGTTGTCCGGGGTAACGCGGAAATAGTCCGGCACGAACTGGTTATCGATGGCGCAGGTGCCGCGTGGGAACAGCGAGCGCGCCAGCTTCGGGTCTAGTGGCGCAGTGGCGACCTGGTAGGAACCGACCGGCAGCAGGCGCTTCGACAGTTGCGCATCGAGCTTGTCGATATAGGCGTTGCAGGCCAGTACCAGCACGTCACTGCGCACCTCGCCGTGTTCGCTGCGCGCCACATAACCGTCCGCCGTTTCTTGATAACTCAGCGCCTTGCTCTGCTCGAAGATTTTTCCGCCAGCCTTCTCAATGGCATCGGCCAGGCCTTGGGCCAGTTTCAGCGGGTTGAGGTGCGCGGCGCCGCTGTCATGCAGGGCGGCCAGGTAGCGTGGGCTGGCGATCCACTGCGGCAATTCTTCCTTGGGGATAAAGCTCAGCTGCGTATAGCCGTACTTCTGCTCGGCTTCTTCCAGGCTGTCCTGCAACTGGCGCACACGGCGCGGCAGCACGGCGGTGTAGATCGCGCCGGTGCGGTAATCGATATCGAAGTTGTGCCGCTCGGGCAGCTCGCGCATTTCTTCGGCGGCCCAGACCATGCTGTCCCACAGGCGGCGGGCGCGTTCCAGGCCGAGGGCCTTCTCGAACGGCGGCATATCGCAGGACCAGCCCGGCAGCGCCTGACCGCCGTTGCGCCCGGAGGCAGCCCAGGCCAGGCGGCTGGCTTCCAGCAGCACCACCTTCTTGCCGGCCAGCGCCAGGCGTAGCGCGCTGTGCAGGCCACTAAAGCCACCGCCGATAATCAGCACATCACACTGCAACGCTTCCTGCAGGCGCGGGCGCAGGGGGATGGCACCAGGGTAGGTGCCGGCGTAGTAGGTGCCGATATGCTGGGCGGATTGTTTGAACATGACGCGCCTCATGAAATTCTATTTAAATAATTTCATGAAAATCTACGCTACAAATTTCATAAAGCCAAGCGCGAAGACGTTTGGCCTAGTTGAGATCGATGGCTAAACGCAGACGATCCTTATGCTGCAACCCCTGTTCGAATAGCGGCTCGGGGTAGTGTTGAAGGAAGTAATCCGGCTCGACGGCATACACCCGCAGGCCCGCGCGCTGGTAGAAGGTTAGTGGGTGGCCAAAGCTGCCGGTGGCTACTTCCAGGCGTGTTGCGCCCAGCTGCTTGGCACAGTGCAGGGCATGTTGCAGCAGTTGTGTGCCGATACCCTGGGCCTGACAGCTTGGGTCGACGGCGATATTCATCAGCTCCAGAGTGTCGGGGCTGCGCGCCTGCAATACATAGACGCCGACGACCACGCCATCGCGTTCGGCGAGGTAGCAGTGACCGTCCGCCAGATAGGCCTGTACATGCGCTAGGTGCGGATCGGCTTCGAGCAGCAGGGCCAGCGGCAGCTGCGCCGCGCTGCACGCGCGGATATGGATGGGTGGGTTCATTGGCGGGTTCAGCGCACCTGGTTACGCCCGTTGTGTTTGGCGGCGTAGAGCGCGCGATCGGCCTTATCCAGCAGGTCATCGGCACCTGTCGGCGCATCCTCAGTGGAGGAAATGCCGGCGCTCAGGGTTACCGAGAACTGTTGGCCACCGGCAATAAAGTGCAGTTCGGCAAAGCGCTGGCGGATTTCATCGAGAATCCGCAACGCCTGATCCGCGGGGCAGTCGGGTAGCACCACCAGGAACTCTTCGCCGCCATAGCGGCCCAGGCTGTCGATACGCCGCAGGCGTTGGCGCAGCAGGTTAGCCAGGGCGCGGATCACATTGTCGCCGGCGGCGTGGCCGTAGCTGTCGTTGACCTTTTTGAAGAAGTCGATATCCAGCATGGCCACGCTGGCCGGCTTGCCGCTACGCAGCGCACGCTCCAGTTCGACCGCCGCCTGTTCCTTGATATCGGCGTGCTTGAGCAGCCCGGTGAGGCTGTCGCGCGACAGCGCGTTGCTCAGCAGGCGCGCGCGCTGGGCGCGTGAGAACACGGCGGCGACCAGGCCATTATCAGAAATCGGTTTGGTGACGAAATCATCGCCGGCCTTGATCAGCGCGTTCATCTGCCGGTTGATGTCGGTTTCCGCTGACAGGTAGACGATAGGCACGCGCAGCCAGTCGTCGTTCATGCGGATGATCTGTGCCAGTTCCGGGCCGGTGCAGTCGGGCATGCTCACGTCCAGCAGCACCACTTCGGGGTTGAAGCTGCGCATGCGGGCGAAGATTTCCGCCGGCTCGTGGAGCATTTCCACCAGCATATTGGCGCCGCGCAGAATCAGGCTGAAACGGCTGGCCAGTTCGCGGTCGTCATCGATGATCAGCACCCGGTACGGCTCGCCCTGTTGCTGGGCGAAGCAGCGCTCCAGACGGTTTTCCAGCTGCGGAATGTCCACCGGTTTGGTGAAAAAGCCCATGGCGCCGACGCGCACGGCTTCCAGGTAGGTGGCGAAATCGTCCTGGGTGGTGATCACCAGCAGCGGCAGCGGCTCGTCCAGGCGTTGTTGCAGGCCGGCGGCATATTCCAGTCCGGTGAGGCTTTCGTCGGGCAGGTTGACGTCGACGATCAGTGCATCGGGCAGTTGCTGCTGCAGTGCGTGGTCGAGGTCGGCGATATGGCTGAAGTGTTCGGCGTGGTAGCCGAAGTTGTTCAGCGTCAGGCGCATGTTTTCGCCAATCGAGTGCTGGTCTTCGAGGATATAGATGCGCCGCGCGCTGCTGTTCGGCCGTGGCGGCTTGACCGCACGGGTGGCGGGCTCCTGGCTGCGTTCGGCGTGGAACTGCTGGCGCGCCAGTTGCTGCAGGCTGCGGCTGAAGTCCTGCAGGCTCTGCTGTTCCTTCTGCAGGGTTTCCAGCCACTGATCGGCTTCCTGCTCCAGTTCGCGGGCGCGCTGGCCAAGGCTGCTGAAACCGAAGGTGCCGGCGGCGCCAGCCAGCTTGTGCAACTGGTCGCGCAGGCTCTGCAGATGCTGCAGCTGCTCCTGCGGGTCGGCGGCGTGCAGCAGGCGTTCAGCGTTCTGCGCGAGGGCCGGCAGCTCCACCTGCAGGCGCAGGGCGAAGGCATTGCTCAACTGCTGCAGGTGTTGCTGCAGCTCATCGGCGGCGCTCTTGCCTTTACTCATGGGCCAGGCTCCAGATCTTGCGCACCTGCGCGGCCAGCTGCATCGGGTCGAAGGGTTTGATGATTACATCGCGGGCGCCGAGGCTGCGGTAATGGGCGATTTCCGCCGGCTGTACCTTGGCGGTCATAAAGGCCACCGGCACCTGGTTGATGTCGATCAGCCGGGCGATGTGCGCCAGAGTTTGCGGGCCGTCCATGTCCGGCATCATTACGTCCAGCAGGATAAAGTCCGGGGCAAAGCCCAGCAGTTGATCCAGAGCGTCCTGGCCAGATGAGCAGCTGAGCACCTGAAAGCCACCCACCGCTTCCAGCGCCAGCTTGGCCACGGCCTGGATCGATGGATCGTCTTCCACGTGCAAGATGCGTTGCAACTCAGGCATGCCGATTGTCCTCGGGACTGGCGGGCGATTCGGGCGTCGCCTCTAGGGCCAGGGTAGTCAGTTCGAACCAGAAAGTCGCGCCGTGGCCTGGGCTTGAGTCGAAACCGATTTGCCCGCCCATGCGTTCGATGATTTCCTTGCTGATCGCCAGGCCCAGGCCGGTGCCGCCTTTCTGCCGGGTGTCAGTGGCGTCGGCCTGGGAGAATTTGCTGAAAATCCGCGCCTGGAAATTTTCCGGCACGCCGGGGCCATGGTCGCGCACGCTGACGCGAATACGCTCGCCCAGCTGCTGCAGGCTGATCTCCACGCTCTGACCCTGAGGCGAGAACTTCGCCGCATTCGACAACAGGTTGGCCAGCACCTGAGCCAGGCGCAGCCTGTCGACGCGCACGCGGGCCTGGGTGGCCGGGCCTTGTAGCTGCAGGTGCACCTGGTAGTGGCTGGCGTACGGCTGGTTTTCTTCGATGGCCTGTTCCAGCAAAGGTTGCAGCGCTTGATCGTGCAGCTCGAAGAGCATTTTGCCGGCCACCAGTTTGTCCATGTCGAGCAGGTCGTTGATCAGCAGGTTAAGGCGCTGGCTGTTGTCCTGAGCGATCTGCAGCATTTGCTGCATGCTCGCCGGCACCGCGCCGAGGGCGCCACCATTGACCAGGCCAAGGGAACCGGCAATCGCGGTGAGCGGGGTGCGCAGTTCATGGCTGACGGTGGAGACGAACTCGTTCTTCATCCGCTCGATGCGTTTGCGTTCCTCGATATCGCGGATTACCGCGATAAAGCGCCGCTCGCCCTGGTGGCTGATCTGCGAGATGGCCAGCTCGACGGTAAAGGTCTCGCCATTGCTGCGCATGGCGGTCAGCTCGATTTCCTTGCCGAGCACTTGGCTAATGCCGGTTTTCAGGTAATAGCTGAGGTAGCGCGCGCGCATCGAGCGTTGCGGCTCGGGCATCAGCAGTGTCACCCGGTGCCCGGAGGCCTCCAGATGGCTGTAGCCGAAGATGCGTTCGGCGGCGTGGTTGAAGGTTTCGATATAGCCCTGCTGATCGACGGTGATGATCGCATCGAGCACGTTGTCGAGCAGAGTGCGCAGGTAATCCTCGCGCTCACGGATGGCCATTTCGGCGGCGATACGCTCGCTGAAGTCCTGAATCTGTGAGACGAAGTGCACCGGCTGGTTGTCGCTGTCACGTACCAGGGCCACGCTGAGCAGCACCCAGATGATTCGTCCCTGGCTGTCCAGGTAGCGTTTCTCCATCTGGTAGGAGCTGATCTCGCCTGCCAGCAGCTCTTCAATATGCTGCAGATCGGCATCCAGATCATCGGGATGGGTGATCTGCTGGAAGTCGCTGCAGATCAACTGCTCGCGGCTATAACCGAGCATTTCACAGAGTTGATCGTTAACTTCCAGCCACTGCCCTTGCAGCGACACCAGGGCCATGCCCTGGGGCGCAAGGCTAAAGGCGTTGCTGAAGCGCTGCTGACTGAGGCGCAGCTGATCTTCTACGGCCTTGCGGTCGCTGATGTCCCAGATAAACCCGGAGATCCACTGCAGCTCGCCATGGCTGTCGTATTCGCCACGGCCCTTCTCGCGCACCCAGACGCTGTGGCCGTCGGCGTGCAGCAGGCGGTAGGTCAGCTCGAAGGACTCCTGACGTTCGATGGCGGCCACAGCGCGGTAGGTAATCGATATATCGTCGGGGTGCACCACGCTGGAGAAGCTGCGCACGCGGTTGTCGATAAAATCGCTGGCCGGGTAGCCACTGAGCGCCTGAATTTCTTCGCTGAGGTAGCTCATCGACCAGCTTTCATCGTTGCGGCAGCGGTACACCGCCCCCGGTAAACTGCTGACCAGGCCACGAAAGCGACTCTCGCTTTTTTGCAGGGCGCGGGTGGCCTGGTGCAGTTCGTTGATGTCGCTGGCGATGCCCAGGTAGCCCGTGATCATCCCCTCGGCATCACGCATGGCGCTGACGGTGAGGTTGACGATGCGTTGCTCGCCATTATTGCGCAGGTAGGTCCACTGGCGGGTTTCCGGCTCGCCCTGGTCGGGGAGGCGGGTAAACACCGCAAAACCGCTGACTTCAGTGCCGAGCTGCAGGCTCAGCTGCTGACCACGTTCCCGTATTTCCTCGGCCAGGTGAAACAGCGCCGGGCTGTGCAGGCCGATCACTTCGGCGCTGCTGTAGCCCAGCAGGCGCTCGGCGCCGGAGTTGAACAGGGTGATCAGGCCGCTGCAATCGGTGGTGATGATGGACACACCGGTGGCCGAATCAAGCACCGCCTGCAGAAAGCGCCGCGCCTCGCGGGTCTGTTCCTCATGGCGCATGCGCTCCAGGGTGGCGCCAACCCAACGGGCGAACAGACGCATGAATTCTTCGTCGGCATCGTCAAAGGGCATAGCGCGCGCCTCGCTTGAGGCGAAACATAGGGTGCCGAAGCGCTTGCCAGCGACCCAGATGCTGGTGCCGATATAGCTTTCCAGGGCGAACAATGGGTAGCAGGGGTGAGCGGCATGTTCGCTCTGGCCCATGGCGGCAATGGCCAGCACATCGTTGCTGCGCAGGGTGATGCTGCAATAGGTGTCACCGAGGGGGAAGCATTGGCCGTCCTGCAGCGTGTCAGGTGGCGACACCTGAACCCTTACCCGGTAGGTGTCCGCGTCGATCTGACTGATGATGCCGATGGGCATGCCATAGAAATCGGCCCCCAGTTGCAGGGCCTGGCGCAGCTGCTCGTGGCTGCTCAGTTTGGGCAGCGCGGCAATCTCGTTGAGCGCGCGCAAGGCCGCTTGCTGGCGCTGCATGCGCTGCTGGGTTTGCGCGCGCTGGCTATCGCGGCGCAGGGCATCGAGCAGCTGGCCGAGGGTTATCAGCAGCGGTTGCAGCTGGGCGGCAAATTGCTCGCTGTAGCCACCCTCGCGGTTGGCCAGGCCGAGCATGCCGAGCAGCTCGCCGTTGGCATGAATGGGCAGGCCGGCAAACGCCTGTAGCGGTGGGTGCCCTGGCGGCAAGCCGGCGCTTTGCGGGTGATTGCTTGGGTCGTTGCTGATCAGCACCTGGCCGCTGCGGATTACTTGGCCGAACAGGGTGTCGAGGTTGCGAAACTCCAGGCCCTGCGGCGCATGGGTAGCGTAGAAATCGCGGCTTTGTGCATCCCAGGCAATATTGCTGATGGCGAAGGTGCGCAGAAAGGGCGCGCCCGCATCGTCATAGCGAATTTCACCGACAAAGCCGAACTTGCTGGCGCTGACCTCGAGAATCCGCCCAAGCAGGGTGTCGAAGGCCTCGCGTTGGTTATCTGCGTTGATATAAGCCGCCTGCGCCTGGGTGATCAGCGCCAGCAGCTGGCGCGATTCCTCGGTTTGCTGGTGCTTGTGCTGCAGCTCGGCGTGGTGGCGCCGCATGACCACTTGGCTGCTGTGGCGGGTGGCCTGCAGCAAGGCCAGCAGCAGTGCTTCGGCGGCGAGCCAGGCCAGCAGCCACTTGATCACCAGCCAGCGTTTGTCGCGCTGGTGCAGGCTGTACAGCGCAGTGACATCGCGCCAGGTCAGCGCCACCACGGGGCTGACCAAGCCAGCATTGGGCTGATAGCCGTTCAGGCGTACCTGGTTGAGTAGGTAGGTGTGGCCCTGATCGTCGAGCAGTTTGAAGGTGTTACCTGCCTCGGGCGGGGGTAGGAGGTTTTGTGCCTGCCAGTGTTGCACCTGCACCTGGGAGAAACCTGCCAGGTGCCAATAATCACTACCTGCAACCGGTGTGCGGAGAGTCTCGCCGCTGTTACCGGAGGCCTGTGCCTGATGTTTGAGCAGCAGAGCAACCCCGGCCTGCAGCTCACTGTCCAGCTGTTGCAGGTTGCCCAGCACATTGAGGCTGACCTCCAGCGCGCCGACGTTGAGCCGGCCCTCAAGGTTGTCGATCTGCAGCGGCACGATGGCACGCATGCTGAGCTTTTCGCCATCTACCGTCAGGCCTGCGCTCGCCGATGATTGCTGCAGGCTGTCGAGCAGCATGGGCCGCTGCGCAGCGGGGAAGTCGGCAAACCACTGCGGTTCATGCACCCGCAGCAGCACTTCGGCCTTAGGTGCCAGGTGGATATACAGGGCGAATGGGCGAATGCCTTGCAGGTTGCGCCAGCGCGGGGCAAGGCGGGTGTATAGCTGGTTGCGGATGATGGCCAGACTTTGCGTATCGACTGGTTCAGTGCTCTGCAGCGCATGAGCCTGGCGCACCAGCTCGACCAGCCAGGCGTCGGCGGCGATGGTTTCGGCCAGCAGCTGCGCCTGTTGCTGCAGCTCCTGCTGGCTGTTGCGCAGCGTCAGGCTTTGCAGCTCATGCTGCCTGGCGATTTGCAGGTTCCACAGGGTTTCCCGCTCGTTCAGGGCAAAGCCGCCGAGCACACTAAAGAAGATCGCCAGCCCCAGGCTGCCGAGGCCGACGACCCAGTGGATCATGCTGGGCATAAGCCGCCTAAGCATTGATCAGCTCCATCACCCGCCTATGCACCCAGAACACCATTCAGGTCAGCCCCGCCAGGCGGCGCAGGCGCGCCAGTTCAGGATCATCGGCTGCGCTGCTGAGCTCGCAGGCGGCCAGGCGCATCAGAATGTTTTCTCGTTTGACGTTATTGCTAGGCAGACCGTAGCACGCGCCGATCAGCTCACGCAGGTGCATCGGCAATTGCCACTGCGCCTTGATGCTGATGGCAAAGGGGCCGCTGAACTGGTCGATGGCCTGCATCACCTGGGCTTCGCTGAAGCTCTGTCCGCTGTCCTGCCACGCCTGGGCCAGGTACAGCACGCACAGCTCGCCCATACGGTGCAGCAGGGCGGCGCTGTGGAAGGGGGCAGGGTCCATGGCGCATTGGCGGGCGAGACTGGTGCTGCGCTCTATCAGCAATTCGGTGCTGTCCAGGTGCGCCTGGGCAAGCATGCGTAACAGGCCGTTATCCAGCGCGCTGCATTGGCGCAATGCCAGGCCCATGGCCAGGTTCAGGCTGTTGGTGGCGCCCAGCTTCTGCAGTGCTTCGAGCAGGCTGGTGCAGGGTTTGCCGGCCTGATTGTAGGCGCTGCTATTGGCCACCGCGAGTAGGCGCGCGCTGAGCGCAGGGTCGTGTTGCCACTCGCTGGCCAGCTCGCGCAGATCGATCTGCTCGCCTTTGAAACTCTGCAGCAATCGATCACGTACATGCGCCTTGAGCGGTAATTGCAAGGCGCTGCTGGGCAGGCCGCGCAGGTGATCGAGCAGGTCGTGCTGGGTATCACTGATCGGACGTTGTTGCTCGCTGTTGTCTGCGGGCAGCAGCGTTTCCAGGCTGGCGGCGACATGCGCGGCTTGAAACGGCTTGCTGATAAAAGCGCTGATCTTCAAGGCGCGCACGGCCATTACGCTGGCGCGGTCGGAGCGGCCGGTGATCACCACCAGCGGCGTGCTGCTGTTGTCGCGGCGCACCTGCTCGAGCAGCAGGGTGCCGGGGCCATCCGGCAGATTCCAGTCGCAGATAATCATTTCGGCAGGGCGCTGCTGCCATTCGCGCAGGGCGGCGCTGACGCTGTCCAGGCACACCACCTGACTGGCGGGGCGTAGACTGAGGACGATCTGCTTGAGCAGATCGGCGATCCAGCTGTCGTCCTCAAGAATAATTACACGCATGCGTTGTGCCTTAGTCCATCGTCACGGCGCATAGCGCCAATTGGTTGGCCAGCTGTTCTGCCGGTTGCGGGCGCCCGAAATAGTAGCCCTGGGCGTGGTCGCAGCCGAGTTGCCGAAGCAATTCGGCCTGTTCGGGTTGTTCAATGCCCTCGGCCAGCACTTTAAGCCCCATGCTGTGGCCAAGGGCAATAACCGCGCGGGTGATCGCCACATCGTCCTGATCATGCGGCAGGCCGCTGACAAAGCTCTGGTCGAGTTTGAGCTTGTGTACCGGCAGGCGCTTTAGGCGCGCCAGGGAGCTGTAGCCGGTACCGAAATCATCAATCGCCAGGCGAATGCCGAGGGCGCGCAGGCGTTGCAGCAAGGCCAGCGCTGCGTCGGGGTTGTCCATCACCGCGCTTTCGGTGACTTCCAGCTCCAGATGCGCGGGGTCTAGGCCGGTATTGCGCAGCACCTCGGCCACTTTCAGGTCCAGCTCGCCGCGGCTGAACAGGCGGCTGGAAACATTCACTGCGACAAATCTCAGCTTATGCCCGGCAATTTGCCAGGCGACCATCTGCCGGCAGCTTTGCTCCAGCACCCAGGCATCAATGGCGCCGATCAGTCCGGTTTCTTCGGCAATCGGGATAAATTCTCCGGGCGCGACCAGCCCGCGTTGCGGGTGCTGCCAGCGCACCAAGGCTTCGACGCCGATCATCTCCTCGCTGCCCAGGCAGATCAGCGGTTGGTAATAGACGCGCAGCTCCTGCTGATCCAGAGCATGGCGCAGGGCGCTGGCCAGTTCGACGCGCTGGCGGGCGTGTTCGGTCAGCTCCTGGCTGTAGAACGCGTAGTTTTCGCGGCCGCTGCTCTTGGCCTTGAACAGCGCCGAGTCGGCATTGCGCAGCACCTGGCCGACATCCGCGGCCTCAGCGGGGTAGAGGCTGATGCCAATGCTGGCGGTGACGAACAGCTCCTGCTGGTTGATTTTGAAGGCCTGGGTCAGGCTCGTCTGCAAACGCTGGGCCATCACTGCCGCCTGTTCGGCGCTGCTGCAGCTCTCGTCGAGCAGGCCGAATTCGTCACCGCCGAGACGCGCCAGGGTCATGCGTTTGCCGAGCTGCTGGCTTAAGCGCTCGCCGACCTCCTTGAGCAGCAGGTCACCAATGTTGTGGCCGAGGCTTTCATTGATGTTCTTGAAGTGGTCGAGGTCGATCAACAGCACCGCGCCGCCTTGTTCATCAATTTTTGCGCGCTCGAGGGCACGCTCGACGCGTTCGGTAAACAGCAGACGGTTGGGCAGGTTGCTCAGCGGGTCGTGGTGCGCCAGGTAATCCAGCTCCCGTTGCGAGCGCTTTAGCGCGCTGATATCGGAGAACACCGCGACGTAGTGGCTGATCTCACCCAGTTCATCGTGGATCACCCGAATGCATTGCCACTGCGGGTAGATCTCGCCGCTCTTGCGCCGGTTCCACACCTCGCCGCTCCACGCGCCGCGGTTTTGCAGGGCATTCCACAGGCTGTCATAGAAGGTTTTATCGTGCCGCCCGGATTTCAGCATGCTCGGTGATTGGCCAAGGATTTCCGCCTGGCTGTAGCCGGTGATGCGGGTAAAGGCCGGGTTGCAGTGGACGATATGCTGCTGCGCATCGGTAACCAGCACGCCTTCCTGGGTGGCATCGAATACCGCTGCGGCCTGGCGCAGGCTGTCTTCGTCCTTGCGCCGCTGGGTGATGTCGCTGGCGGTGCCGATCAGGCGTTCGGCCTGGCCATGCTCGTCGAACAGCAGACGACCGCGTGATTGAATCCAGCGGTAGCTGCCGTCCTGGTGCCGCAGGCGATAGTTAACCTCATAGGGCGCGGGGTTGCGTGCGGCTAGGCGCTGCTCGAGGTTCTGCTCGAAAAGCCCGCGGTCATCCGGGTGCAGACGCTGCAGCCACTGCTGCAGGTCATCGCCCAGGGCCTTGGTGTGAAGGCCGAGCAGGGCGGTGTAGCCCGGGGAGAAATACAACGTCTGGGTTTGCAGATCCCAGTCCCACATACCGTCTTTGGCGGCTTCCAGCGCCTGATGCAGGCGCTTTTCGCTGCGCTGCAAGGCTTGATGCGTCTGGCGCTGCTGCGCGTGGTGGGTGCGCAGCACGGCGTACAGCAGGCCGGCGGTCAGCAGCACAAAGCCCAGCCCCTTGAGCAGCTGCGCACGTTCCACTTGCGCCAGCGACAGGCCGAGGACGCCCAGTAAGCCGTCGCTGAACAGCACCCAGAGACCAGCGGCGAGCATATAGCTGAGAGTCAGGCGCCAAGCGCCATGAGGTGCATTCATGGGGTTTAAGTCAGTCCTTTGTCTAAGACCGGCAGTATAGATGCTGATAAGGGGGCAACATTCTTATGCAAAAGACCAACTGGTTTTCTGATCCTGGTCAGGGATAATGGTCGGCGACGTGTGCTAACAATCAGCGGCGTCTTTCCTTCTGCACGAGGCACATGATCCATGTGGTACAACGGTTTTCTTGACCTGTCGGTCTGGCAGTTGATCGCAGTCACCCTGCTGATGACGCACGTGACCATCGTCAGCGTCACGGTCTATCTGCACCGCTACTCGGCGCACCGCGCCCTCGAATTGCACCCGGCGCTCAAGCACTTCTTCCGTTTCTGGCTGTGGCTGACCACGGCGCAGAACACCCGCGAATGGACCGCGATCCACCGCAAACACCACGCCAAATGCGAAACCGTCGATGACCCGCACAGCCCGGTGATCAAAGGCCTGAGCACCGTACTGCGTACCGGTGCCGAGCTGTACGCCGAAGAGGCGAAAAATCCGGAAACCCTGCGTATCTACGGCAAGAACTGCCCGGAAGACTGGATCGAGCGCAACCTCTACTCGCGTTTCCCCATGGCCGGTATCAGTCTGATGGCGGTGATCGACCTTGCTCTGTTCGGCGCTGCGGGCATCACCATCTGGGCGATCCAGATGATGTGGATCCCGGTATGGGCAGCTGGCGTGATCAACGGCCTCGGCCATGCCGTCGGCTATCGCAACTTCGAATGCCGCGATGCCGCGACCAATCTAGTGCCCTGGGGCATCCTGATCGGCGGCGAAGAGCTGCATAACAACCACCACACCTATCCGAACTCCGCCAAGCTGTCGGTGAAGAAGTGGGAGTTCGACATGGGCTGGTTCTGGATCAAGCTGTTCAGCATGCTCGGTCTGGCCAAGGTGCAGCGCGTTGCGCCCATCGCCCACCGGGTTGAAGGCAAGCGCAGCCTGGACATGGACACCGCCATGGCCATTCTCAACAACCGTTTCCAGATCATGGCGCAGTACCGCAAGCTGGTGATCGCGCCGCTGGTTCAGCAGGAGCTGGCCAAGGCCGATGCCTCGGTTCGCCATCACTTCCATCGCGCCAAGCGTCTGCTTTCGCGTGAGCCGAGCCTGCTCGACGAAGGCCACCAGGCGCGCATCCAGCGCATGCTGGAGCAGAGCCAGGCACTCAAGGTGATCTACGAGAAGCGCCTTGCCCTGCAGCAGATCTGGGTGAAAACCAGCGCCAATGGCCACGATATGCTTGAAGCCATCAAGCACTGGGTCAATGACGCCGAAGCCAGCGGTATTCAGTCGCTGCGCGAGTTCGCCGAGCAGCTGAAAACCTATTCGCTGCGTCCGGCCGGGGCCGTCTAACAGTCCCTGTGTTGCTCAAGCCCGTCACTCGGCGGGCTTGTTATTTCTGGCGTATGCTTCAGCCATTGCCCGGTAACTGAGTGCACTGGCGATGGCTATGGACGAAGTCAGCAGACAGCAGCTCGAACATGAAGAGTTGACCCTCGCGCTGTTGCACACCCGCGGCGAGGTGGCGCGTCTGCAGGAGCGCGAGCAGTTGTTCAGCACCTTGCTGGGCAGCGTCAATGCCGTGCTCTGGGCGTTTGATTGGGATGCCCAGCGGGTGATCTACGTCAGCCCCGCCTACGAGCGAATCTTCGGCCGCTCTGCTGCGTTGCTGCTGGGCGGCTATGAAGAGTGGCGCAACAGCATTTACCCCGACGATCTCGACTACGCCGCTGAAAGCTTCGCCCAGGTTCTGGAAACTGGCGCGGTCGAGGCTCGCGAGTACCGCATCATCCGTGGCGACGGCCAGCTGCGCTGGCTTAGTGATAAGTGCTTTGTCAGCCGTGAAAGCTCGCCAGGCAAGCCGCATATCATCGTCGGCATCGCCGAAGACATCACTGAGAAGAAACAGCTCGAAGGCGAGTTGCACCGCCTGGCCACTACCGATGTGCTGACCCAAAGCAGCAATCGCCGGCACTTCTTCGAATGCGCCCAGCGCGAGTTCGAGCAAGCTCGTGAATATGGCAGCCCGCTGGCTTTTCTCCTGCTCGACCTCGACGACTTCAAGCAGATCAACGACCGCTATGGCCATCAGATGGGTGATCAGGTGCTACAGCGTCTGGCCTACAGCGGCGCCACCACGCTGCGCCGGGGCGATCTGTTCGGTCGTATCGGCGGTGAGGAATTCGCCGCGCTGTTTCCACGCTGTGAGCCGGTGCTGGCCGAGCAGATTGCCGAGCGCTTGCAGCGGGAGGTGCGTCGCCTGAGCTTCAATCATGAGGCTACGACCTTCGGGGTGACCCTGAGTCTGGGCCTGACCAGCCTGCGGCCTGACGATGTCAGCCTGGATGCCTTGTATGCGCGGGCCGATGCCGCGATGTACCGGGCCAAACGCCAGGGCAAAAACCAGGTCGTGGTTGATTGACCACGCGCGCTGGAATGTCCGTGGATCGTCGTACTGGCGATAACCCGCCTGTTTGCTTTTTGCCATAGGCAAAAAACCGCTTATTACCTCTTCGGCAGCCCTGCCTAAATTCCCTGTGAAACCTGGAAAACCTCGTAATAGAAGGCCTGGCGAGCTTTTTTAAGCCGCTGGCACAGTATCTGCGTATGGCTCAGCGCATAACGGCCGGGATCATCGGCCGACAATAAAAATGAAGAGACCTGCGCCATGATTTGTACCTGTCCGCTGCTATGTCCTCATTTCCCAGTTCGCGCTGACTGTCTTCACGCGCTCACCTGATTTTCTGTATTGCACGGTCTGCCCTGGCTGCGGCGCTCGTTCGCCTGCCTGGTCTGCAATACATCCCGAATTCGGTGCGCGCCTGCCACTTCACAGGCTGAAGACAGTACCCGCGCCGATGTGCAACCACACACAACTGGAGAACACATAATGAGAAAGACCTCCCTGGCCCTGGCCGTCGCTGCCAGCACCCTGGGCTTGTCCCTGAGCCAAGTCGCCCACGCCGACTTTATTGAAGACAGCAAAGCCACTGTCGAAGCGCGCAACTTCTACTTCAACCGTGATTTCCGTCAGGAAGGCGCTGCCCAGCACAAACAAGAAGAGTGGGCGCAAGGCTTTATCCTGCGCGCTGAGTCTGGCTTCACCGAAGGAACCGTAGGTTTCGGCGCTGACGCCATCGGCATGTTCGGCTTCAAGCTGGATTCCGGTGACGGTACCGCTGGTAGCGGCCTGCTGGTCCCGGATCGTTCGTCCGGTGGTTCGCAGGACAATTACTCCGGTCTGGCTGTAGCAGCCAAAGCCAAGATTTCCAAAAGCACCCTGCGTGTCGGCGGTATGCAGTTCAAGAACCAGGCCATTGCCTCCAGCGACAGCCGTTTGCTGCCGCAGGTTTTCCAGGCTGGCCATCTGGTCTCCCAGGAAATCGACGGTCTGACCCTGGACATGGGCCATGTGCGCGAAGTCAACGGTCGTAACTCCAATGACTATGAAGATATCGCCCTGACCACCGGTGGCCGTCGCGGCATCACCACTACCGGCGGCACTACCACCGACTCGTTCAGTTTCTTCGGCGGCAACTACAAGATCACCAAGGATCTGACTGCTGGCTACTACCACTCCAAACTGGAGGACATGTACAAGCAGAACTCCTTCAGCCTGGTGCACGTACTGCCACTGGCAGACAAGCAGACTCTGAAGACCGATCTACGTTATGCCCGCTCCACCGACGACAGCCGTAGCAACATTGATAACAAAGCCCTGGGCGCTATGGTCACCTACGGCCTGGACGGCCATGCCTTCGGTCTGGGTTATCAGAAAATGAGCGGCGACACCGGCTTTGCCTACATCAACGGCACCGACCCGTTCCTGGTCAACTATGTGCAGATCGGCGACTTTGCCAACAAGGACGAAAAATCCTGGCAGGCGCGTTATGACTTCAATTTCGCCAGCATCGGCATTCCGGGTCTGACCTTCATGACCCGCTACCTGACCGGTGACAACGTTGAGCTGGGCGCCAACCGTTCCGAAGGTAAGGAATGGGAACGCAACAGCGAGCTGATGTACGTGTTCCAGGAAGGCGCTTTGAAGAACCTGGGCGTACGTCTGCGTAACGCCACCGTGCGTTCCAACTTCGCCAACGACATCGACGAAAACCGTCTGATCGTCAGCTACACCCTGCCACTGCTCTGATTGTGGCGGTTTCAGGCTGAGCTGTTGCATCCAGCTCGGCCTGAGCAGCAAACGAAACCCGGACTCTGTTCCGGGTTTTTTATCGCCTGCGATTTACCTCTGTGTTGTGTCGCGAGCAGGGCTTGTTAATCAATATATAAAAGAATAGATTGTTTTTATCTTAACTGAGCTGCTTGCCATGACGCCTGAACATCCTCCGCTCGATATCCAGCAACTGCGCGCTAATGCCGATGCGGCGGTGCAGCTGCTCAAAGCTCTGAGCAATCCAGATCGCCTGCTGCTGCTGTGCCAGCTCTCCCAGGGCGAGCGCAATGTCAGCGAGCTGGAAGCGCTGCTGGGTATTCAGCAGCCGACCCTGTCCCAGCAGTTGGCGGTGCTGCGTCGTGAAGGGCTGGTGGCGACCCGGCGCGAAGGCAAGCAGATCTATTACTGCATCAGCAGTCCGGCCGCGCTGGCGGTGATCAACACCCTGTACCAGCTGTTTTGCGCAGGTGAGCATTGATGAACATCGACTGGTACAACTTCACACCCTGGAGCGCCATGGCCGGTGGCGCGCTGATCGGCTTGGCAGCCAGCCTGTTTGTGGTGATGAATGGCCGGGTTGCCGGCATCAGCGGCCTGCTCGGCAGTTTGCTCGAGCGTGGTGAAGGGTGGGGCGAGAAGGCGCTGTTTCTGCTGGGAGTGTTGCTTGCGCCGCTGCTCTGGCAGCTCTTTAGTCGCCTGCCGGAGATTCAGATCGACAGCGGCTGGCTGGCGCTGGCGGTTGCCGGCCTGCTGGTCGGGGTTGGCACCCGTTATGGCGCGGGTTGCACCAGCGGGCATGGGGTCTGCGGCTTGTCGCGGCTGTCGCTGCGTTCACTGGCCGCGACCCTGACATTTATGGCCGCCGGGTTTGCCACGGTGTTTGTCCTGCGTCATCTGCTGGGGGGCTGAATATGCGCAAACTGTTGGCGTTTCTCGCGGGTGTGATCTTCGGCATCGGCCTGCTCAGCGCAGGCATGGCCAATCCGGCCAAGGTGCTGGGCTTTCTTGACCTGGCAGGCGCTTGGGACCCTTCGCTTGCACTGGTGATGGTGGCGGCGATTGGCGTGGCGTTTCTGCCGTTCAGTTGGGCGCGCTCGCAGCGCATCAGTCTGCTCGGTGCGCCGATGCAGTTGCCGGGCAAGCGTGAGCTGGACCGGCGGTTGATCGGTGGCAGCCTGTTGTTCGGTATCGGCTGGGGGGTTGCCGGCATCTGTCCGGGGCCGGCCGTGGCGATTCTGCTCACTGGGCGCTGGCAGGTGCTGCTGTTTGTGGTCGCTATGCTCATCGGCATGCTGCTGTTTGCTGCACTGGAGCGTCGTACTGCTACGCTGGGGCGGACTTTATGAGCCTTGCATCACCACCTTCTGGGGGGCCTTTGCCCACGAATATTCAGGCTTTTTTCGACCCTGCCACCTCGACCTACAGCTATGTCGTCAGTGATCCGGCCACCGCGCAGTGCGCCATTATCGATTCGGTGCTGGATTACGACGCCGCTGCTGGGCGCACCGCCCACGCCAGTGCCGACCGCTTGATCGCCTACGTGCGCGAGCAGGGGCTTAGCGTGCAGTGGTTGTTGGAAACCCACGTGCATGCCGATCATCTGTCCGCCGCGCCCTATCTCAAGGCCGCGTTGGGCGGGCAATTGGCAATTGGCGAGCAGATTCGCGTGGTGCAGAACACCTTCGGCAAGCTGTTCAATGCCGGTAGCGAATTCGCCGTCGATGGTCGCCAGTTCGACCAGCTGTTTGAGGATGGTGATGCTTTTCAGATCGGCACCTTAGCTGCCCGCGCTTTGCATACCCCGGGACATACGCCGGCATGTATGACTTACCTGATCGGCGATGCAGCGTTTGTTGGCGACACCCTGTTTATGCCGGATTACGGCACCGCGCGTTGCGACTTCCCCGGCGGCAATGCGCGCGTGCTGTACCGTTCGATTGCCCGTTTGTTTGCCCTGCCAAACAGTACCCGGCTGTTTATGTGCCACGATTACCTGGCGCCGGGGCGCGAGAAGCATTGCTACCAGACCACAGTGGCCGAGCAGCGCGCGCATAACGTGCATGTGCACCAGGGCATCGATGAAGAAGCCTTTGTTGCCATGCGCCAGGCCCGCGATGCCAGCCTCGAGATGCCTGCGCTGATGCTGCCTGCAGTGCAGGTGAATATGCGCGCCGGTCATCTGCCGCCCGCCGAGGACAACGGCGTGCATTACCTCAAGGTGCCGTTGAATGTTCTCTAAATGGCCGCTGATCCATACCTTGCGCGGTTATGACCGCGACCAGGCCGGTCGCGATCTGCTGGCCGCCTGCCTGGTCTGTCTGCTGCTGGTGCCGCAGGCGCTGGCGTATGCGCAGTTGGCCGGTTTGCCGGCGGTTGTGGGGTTATACGCGAGCATTCTGCCGCTGGTGGTTTATGCCTTGATTGGCGCCAGCCCTGGGGTGGCGCTGTCGTTCGGCCCGGTGGCAGTGCTCTCGCTGATGACCGCTGCTGCATTGGCCCCAGTGGCTGCTGCCGGTAGCGCGGCTTATCTGCTGGCAGCTACCACCCTGACGCTTTTGGTTGGCGTATTGCTGTTGCTGATGGGCCTGCTGCGGATGGGCTTTGTCGCCAACTTTCTTAGCCATCCGGTGATTTCCGGCTTTGTTAGCGGCTCGGCGTTGCTGATTGCAGTCAGCCAGCTCAAGCACCTGCTGGGCATTTCGGCCGATGGTCTGACGCTGTTGCAGGTGCTGCCCGCGCTGTATGCGCAGTTGCCGGCGCTGCATCTGCCGACGCTGCTGCTGGGCTTGGGCAGCCTGGCGTTGCTGGTGCTGCTGCGTAACCTTGGCATGTTCGGCTTGCCTGAAACCCTGGCACTGCGCATCAGGCAGTTAAGCGCGTTGCTGTTGATGCTGCTGGCGATGGCCCTGGGCGCGCTGCTGCAACTGGAGGCGTATGGCGTGCGCGTGGTCGGCACGGTGGCGGCGGGCTTGCCGCCGCTGGCGCTGCCGAGCCTGGAGCTGAGCTTGTTGCGTGAGTTGCTGCCGGCCGCATTGCTGATTGCCTTGGTGGGCTTTGTCGAGTCGGTGTCCATCGCCCAGAGCCTGGCGATGCGCAAGCGTCAGTCGATCAATCCTGATCAGGAACTGCTCGGCCAGGGCGCGGCCAATATCGCCGCCGCATGCAGTGGCGGCATGCCGGTGGCGGCGAGCTTCTCGCGTTCGGCACTGGCGTTGCAAAGCAATGTAGCGACCCCGTTAGTCGGCGTATTTGCCGCCGGCCTGATGTTGGCGGCGGTGTTGGGCCTGGCGCCATTGCTGCAACATTTGCCGCAGGCGGTGCTGGCCGCGAGCATTATCGTCGCAGTGCTGGGGCTGATCGACCTGGCCAGCTTGCGCCGCACTTGGCGCTACTCGCCGCAGGAAGGAACGGCACAACTGGTAACGCTGCTCGGCGTGCTGTTGTACGGTGTGGAGGCCGGCATTTTGCTCGGTGTGAGTCTGTCGTTGCTGTTGTTTCTCTGGCGCACCAGTCGACCGCATATGGCGGTGGTCGGTCAGCTGCCGGGCAGCGAGCATTTCCGCAATATCGAACGCTACAAGGTAGTGGAAAGCCCCAGCGTGCTGTCGCTGCGGGTCGATGAAAGCCTGTACTTCCCCAATGCGCGTTACCTGGAAGAACGCATCGGCGCGCTGATTGCCAAGCGCCCGGACGTGCGCCATCTGGTGCTGATGTGCTCCGGCGTCAATCAGATCGACGCCAGCGCCCTGGATACCCTGGAGGCCATCAGCGAACGCCTGCAGAGCGCTGGCGTGCAGTTGCACCTGGCAGAAGTTAAGGGCCCGGTGATGGACCGGCTACAGCGTTCGGACTTTATCGAGCGTTTTGGCGGGCAGGTGTTTATCAGTCAGTACCAGGCCTTGCAGGTGCTTGATCCGGCAAGCGTTGCCCAAGCGGCGAGGTCTCCTTAATAAGGGGCTGCGCACAGCACAGCCCGGTCATAAGGCTCAGCGCTGTTGCGGCGCGGGTTGCTGCTGGGTGATGCAGTGGATATTGCCACCGCCCAGCAGGATCTCCCGCCCCGGCACCATCACCACGCGATGATCGGGGAACAGGCGGCGCAGAATCGCCTCGGCTTCGGCGTCTTTGGGATCGTCGAACTTGGGCGCGATGATGCCGCCGTTGACGATCAGGAAGTTGACGTAAGAGCCGGCCAGGCGGATTGATGGATCGCGTTCCTGGGTGCCGGCAGCCAGATCGACCCCGGCGCATTCTTCATCGCTGGCATACAGCGGGCCGGGAATCGGCATCTTGTGCACGATCAACTGACGGCCTTTGGCATCCCGCACGCTTTCCAGCACGCGCATGGCGGCCTGGCAGCGCGGGTAGTTGGGGTCGGTGGCGTCGTCGGTCCAGGCCAACAGCACTTCGCCAGGGCGCACGTAGCAGCAGAAGTTGTCGACGTGGCCATCGGTCTCGTCGTTGAACAGACCGTCCGGCAGCCAGATCACTGTGTCGATGGCCAAGTGATCGGCCAGGTACTGCTCGATCTGCTCGCGGTTCAGGTGCGGGTTGCGGTTGGGGTTGAGCAGGCATTCCTCGGTGGTGATCAGGGTGCCTTCGCCGTCGACATGGATCGAGCCACCTTCGAGGATCAGCTCATCGGTGCGATAACGCGCGCAGCCTTCGATCTGCAGGATCTTGCGGGCTACCTGATCGTCACGCACCCAGTTGGCGTACAGGCCGCCATTCAGGCCGCCCCAGGCATTGAAGGCCCAGTCCACGCCGCGCACTTCGCCACTGTTGTTGGTGACAAAGGTCGGCCCGGTGTCGCGCACCCAGGCGTCGTCGGTGGTGATTTCCACCACGCGGATATTGGCGTTTGCCAGGCGTTCGCAGGCGTTCTCGTACTGGCCGGCGGACACGCACACGGTCACCGGTTCGAATTCGGCAATCGCCCTGGCCACGACGGTGAACGCTGCTTGCGCGGGCTTGCCGCCGAGGCGCCAGTTGTCCGGGCGCTCGGGCCAGACCATCCAGGTTTGGCTGTGGCTTTCCCACTCGGCGGGCATGCGGAAGCCGTCGGCGCGTGGGGTAGTCGTCAGGGTTGTCATAAATTCACCAAAACATTGAGCGGGGACGGATGGGTATTAACGCTGCGCGTCGCAACCCATCTTACAGGGGCGTTGTTACTCGGAGGCCAGATGGCCGTCGAGGGTTTTTAGCGGGCCGTAGAGGTTCGGGCGGCGGTCACGGAAGCTGCCCCAGGCGCTGCGGATATGCTCCAGCTGATCCAGGTCAAAGCTGTGCATCAGCACCGCCTCGTCGGTTTCGTTGGCTTCTTGCACCTTGGCGCCGAACTGGTCGGCAATAAACGACGAGCCATAGAAGTTGATGTGGTAATCGCCCTGGTCTTCACGGCCGATGCGGTTGCTGGCGAGCAGCGGCATCAGGTTGGCGCCGGCGTGGCCCTGCTGCACGCGCTGCCAATGGTCGCGCGAGCTGATGCTCGGGTCATGCGGCTCGGTGCCGATGGCGGTCGGATAGAACAGAATCTCGGCACCGAGCAGCGCCATGCTGCGCGCGCACTCGGGGAACCACTGGTCCCAGCAGATGCCCACGCCGATCTTGGCGTAGCGGGTGTTCCACACCTTGAAACCGGTATCGCCGGGGTTGAAGTAGTACTTCTCGTGGTAGCCCGGGCCGTCCGGGATATGGCTTTTCCGATAAATCCCGAGGTTGCTGCCGTCGGCATCGATGATCGCGATGCTGTTGAAGCGTGCACGGCCGGCCAGTTCATAGAAGCTGATCGGCAGGACCACCTGCAGCTCCCTGGCGATTTTCTGGAAGTGCAGGATCGCCGGGTTGCTCTCGGCCGGGGTGGCCAGTTGCAGATAGTCCGGGTTGGGCTTCTGGCAGAAGTACGGGGCCTCGAACAGCTCTTGCAGCAGGATGATCTGCGCGCCCTTGCCGGCGGCCTGACGCACCAACCGCTCGGCGTTGGCGAGATTCGCAGCGGTGTCCCAGGAGCAGGCCATCTGGGTAGCTGCGACGGTAACGATACGGGGCATGGTTTGGCACCTCAAGAGCAGTTGGGGCGGTCATCTGACACTAGCAGAGGCCGGCGACTGTGCCATGCCTCGCGGGTGAGTCATGGCAGTGGATGGTCTATTTATATCCGATAAAAATCGGCTTTAAAAGCAAAATATAAAGCGGTTATCGAGTTTTTATCGATTTATATCGAATAAAAATCGAATTAATGCGCTATGGCAAAGCGAGCGCCGATCAAAGGCAAGGCGAAACGCCGCCGCGCAGACTGAAGTGCTGCGGGCGTGAAGGGGTGTGTGGGTGAGAGTTGGGTAGAGCGAGGGGGTCAGGCGCTGTAGCGTTTGTGCAGCTCGAATTGCTCGTGGCCGTCGTCCCAGCCGGCTTCCCAGGCGGCGATCAGCACATCGGCGGCGAGCCCGCGCGGAGTGTTGGTTTGCCCGGTCAGCCCTGCCATATAGCCCTGTTGGTAAGCCTTGTTAAGGCTTTCCAGGCTCCAGTGCTGGTCATCTTCCGTGTTGAGGTCGGCGCAGGCCATGGTGGCAGCTCGCAATGGATTTACCCGTGCAATGCTAGCCGCATCGCCTGGGCAGGGCTGCGCCGCTGATCCCGCTTTTGCCACCGCTGGCGGTTTATGTGATGCAGTTGGCGAAATGCCGGCTGCGCGCGAGCCGGCATTCTTTTGGCTTAAACCGCGAGGGCCAGGATGCTGGCCTGATAGGCGGCGGCAAAGCTGTCGAAGTCGCCTTCTTCCTGGGCTTCCAGTTCGGCCTGGTCCTGCAGCGACTGGGCGGCGCTGGCCTCGAAGGCTGCTTGCTGTTCGGCGCTTAGCGGCTGGCTGCGGAAGTACTCGGCGTGCAGCTTGCTCTGGCGCAGGGCGAACTCGGTAAAGCTCAGGCCCGTTTGCAGTTGCGCCAGCACTTGAGCGGAAGGCGTCAGGCTGGCATCGGCGACCTTGGCCTGCTGCGCCTGCAAGGCCATGCTATGGGCGTTGCTGCCGTGGTTCTGGTCGAGCAGTTCGGCCAGCGGACGGATTTGTTCGAGCAACTCATCGGCCCAGGTTTGCAGCGTCACCGCTTGGCCATTGCGTTGCAGCTGTAGGCCCGGACGGCGACCTTCCTTGACCACAGCCAGGAAGTTGTCGGTGCAGGCATGGCATTCGCCGCTTTCCAGCAGCGGGCTGTCGGCCAGCGCGCAGAACAGAAGGAAGGCGTCGAGGAAGCGCGATTCGGTCAGGTCGATACCCAGCGGCAGGAAGGGATTGATATCCAGGCAGCGCACTTCAACATACTGCACGCCACGGGCCATCAGCGCCTGGATCGGACGCTCGCCGCTATAGGTCACGCGCTTGGGGCGGATGTTCGAGTAGTACTCGTTTTCGATCTGCAGGATGTTGGTGTTCAGCTGCAGCCACTCGCCATCCTTCTTCGCGCCAATTTCCACGTAGGGCGGGTAGGGCGTGCCGACGGCCTGGCGCAGGCTGTCGGTGTAGCTGACCAGATCGTTGTAACAAGGCGTCAGGCCGGCCTGGGCGGTGCTCTGGTAGCCCAGGTCGCTCATGCGCAGGCTGGTGGCGTAGGGCAGATAAAGGGTTTCGCCATCCAGCTCCTGCAGCTGGTGCGGGCGGCCGCGCATAAAGCCCTTGTGCAGGGCCGGCGAGGCACCGAACAGGTACATCAGCAGCCAGCTGTAACGGCGGAAGTTGCGGATCAGCGCGATATAGCGCGCCGACTGGTAATCCCGCGCGCTGCGCGTGTCGCCTTCGGCCTGCTGCTGCAGTTGCCACAGCGCATCGGGCAGGGAGAAGTTGTAGTGAATGCCGGCGATGCACTGCATGGTCTTGCCGTAACGCAGGGCCAGGCCCTTGCGGTAGACGTACTTGAGTTCGCCGATATGCGAACTGCCGTAACGGGCGATCGGAATCGTCTCTTCGTCCGGCAGGGCGCAGGGCATGGACGGGCTCCACAGGTATTCGCCGTCCAGCTTGCTGTAGGCGAAGCGGTGGATCTGCTCCAGGTCGGCCAGGGTCGCCGCCGGATCAGGCTCGGCCGGAGTGATGAACTCCAGCAGCGATTCGGAGTAGTCGGTAGTGATCTGCGTGTGGGTCAGCGCCGAGCCGAGGGCGGCCGGGTGCGGAGTCAGGGCCAGCTGGCCGTCGCCATCGACGCGCAAGCATTCGCGCTCGATACCGTGCAGGCACTGGGAAAGCAGGGAGAGGTTGGCGCGCTCGCCAAGCTGGGCCAGGCGGCGGGGTAACAGGTCGCTCAAGATTGCATTCCTTCACGCATCGGTCGCCTCAATATGGGGACGACAAGCGTGCTCTACAAGGGGCGAGAAAACCGGTTTTGCCGGTCGATAGCGCTTTATAACCCGAGGCGGGTGAAGAAGGTTATAGCTGGGCGCAGTGCATTTGCGTCAGGGCGACGCGGGAGGGGCTAGGCGCGTGGCCCTGCGGGAAACACGGACATACGGCGTATGTCCGTGTACCGGTGGGCGTTGGCTTATTTCTTCAGCTGTTTGGCATTGGCAAACAGCGCTGCCATGCCGCCGCTGGCCGGCGCAGGTTTTTCCTGGCTGGAATGGCGTTCGCTGCGCGGCGCATTGCCGGCCGGCTTGCCACCACGTGCGCCGCCACGCGGGCCTTCGATCTTCTCGCCGGGGGTGTCGCCCATGCGCATCGACAGGGCGATGCGGTTACGCGGGATGTCGACTTCCATGACCTTGACCTTGACCACATCGCCGGCCTTGACCGCCTCGTGTGGGTCTTTGATGAACTTCTCCGACAGCGCCGAGATATGCACCAGGCCGTCCTGGTGCACGCCGATATCGACGAAGGCGCCGAAGTTGGTCACGTTGGTCACCACGCCTTCGAGCATCATCCCCAGTTTGAGGTCGTTGAGGGTTTCCACACCTTCCTGGAACTCGGCGGTCTTGAACTCCGGGCGCGGGTCGCGGCCGGGTTTTTCCAGCTCGCTCAAGATGTCGCCGATGGTCACCAGGCCGAATTTGTCGTCGGTGAACTGCTTCGGATCGAGGCGCTTGAGGAAGCTCGAATCACCGATCAGCGAGCGGATATCGCGGCCGGTGTCGGCGGCGATGCGCTGCACCAGCGGGTAGGTTTCCGGGTGCACGGCGGAGGCGTCCAGCGGGTTGCTGCCGTTCATCACGCGCAGGAAGCCAGCCGCCTGTTCGAAGGTCTTGTCGCCCAGGCGCGGCACCTTGAGCAGGTCGGCGCGGCTGTTGAACGCACCATTGGCGTCGCGGAAGGCGACGATATTCTGCGCCAGGGTGGTGTTCAGCCCGGAGATGCGCGCCAGCAGCGCGGCGGAGGCGGTGTTCACATCCACGCCGACGGCGTTTACGCAGTCCTCGACCACCGCATCCAGCGAGCGCGCCAGCTTGAGCTGCGACACGTCGTGCTGATACTGGCCGACACCGATGGATTTCGGGTCGATCTTCACCAGCTCGGCCAGCGGGTCCTGCAGGCGGCGGGCGATGGACACCGCGCCGCGCAGCGACACGTCCATATCCGGGAACTCCTTGGCGGCCAGTTCCGAGGCGGAATACACCGAGGCGCCGGCCTCAGACACCATGACCTTGGTCAGATTCAGGCCCGGCAGCTTCTTGATCAGGTCAGCGGCCAGCTTGTCGGTCTCGCGGCTGGCGGTGCCGTTGCCGATGGAGATCAGGTCGACTGCGTGCTTGGCGCACAGCTTGGCGAGGATCGCCAGGGTGCCGTCCCAGTCGTTGCGCGGCGCATGCGGGTACACCGTGGAGGTTTCCAGCACCTTGCCGGTGGCATCCACCACCGCGACTTTGCAGCCGGTGCGCAGGCCCGGGTCCAGCGCCAGAGTGGCGCGCGGGCCGGCCGGGGCGGCCAGCAGCAGGTCGTGCAGGTTGCGGGCGAACACGTTGATCGCCTCGTCCTCGGCGGCTTCGCGCAGCTCGCCGAACAGGTCGGTTTCCAGGTGGGTGTAGAGCTTGACCTTCCAGGTCCAGCGCACCACTTCACCCAGCCATTTGTCGGCTGCGCGGCCACGGGCGCTGATGCCGAAGCGCTCGCCGATCATGCCTTCGCACGGATGCATGGCTCCTGGGATTTCCTCGCCGACTTTCAGGCTGGCGCTGAGGATGCCTTCGTTACGCCCACGGAAAATCGCTAGGGCACGGTGCGAAGGTGCGCCCTTGAGCTTCTCGTCGTGTTCGAAGTAATCGCGGAACTTGGCGCCTTCGTTCTCTTTGCCGGCGACTACGCGGGCGCTGAGGGTGGCGTTGTCCTTGAGGTAGCTGCGCAGGCTGGCCAGCAGGTTGGCGTCTTCGGCGAAGCGCTCCATGAGGATGTATTTGGCGCCTTCGAGCACGGCCTTGACGTCGGCAAAGCCTTTTTCGGCGTCGATAAAACGCTCGGCTTCGCTCTCGGGGTTCAGTTCGGGGTCGTTAAACAGTGCGTCGGCCAGCTCGCCGAGGCCGGCTTCCAGGGCGATTTGGCCCTTGGTGCGGCGCTTTTGCTTGAACGGCAGGTACAGATCTTCCAGGCGGGTCTTGGTTTCGGCCAGGTTGATCTCGCGGGTCAGTTCGGCGGTCAGTTTGCCCTGTTCCTCGATGCTGGCGAGGATGCTGGCGCGGCGCTCGTCGAGTTCGCGCAGGTAGCGCAGGCGCTCTTCCAGGTTGCGCAGCTGGGTGTCATCCAGGCTTCCGGTGACCTCTTTACGGTAGCGCGCGATAAACGGCACGGTGGAGCCTTCATCGAGCAGCGCCACGGCGGCGGCGACCTGTTGCGGGCGTACGCCCAGTTCTTCGGCGATGCGGTTGTTGATGCTGAGCATAGAAAAAGCTACCCACACTGAAACGAAAAACCAGCCACGCAGACCACGGGCCAGACACGAAAGCCGCGCATTATAAACACTGCCCGGCAGTGCGCCGGGAACCAGTCGGGGAAAAATCTGCTAACAATGGGCTGCACGTCGGCTGCGGCTCCTGAGCCATAATGCCGGCCATTGCACCCTGCCAGCGCGCCCGCGCCCGGCGGAGGCCTGGTCAAGGAGCCCTGAATGAGCAGCACTGCACTTCCCGCTGAAGGCGAAAAAATCCTTATCGTCGATGACGATGCCCGTCTACGCCGCCTGCTTGAGCGCTTCTTCGACGAGCAGGGCTACCGCGTGCGTGCGGTGGAAAACGTCGAGCAGATGGACCGTCTGCTGGCGCGCGAGCTGTTCAATCTGGTGGTGCTCGACCTGATGCTGCCGGGCGAGGACGGCCTGTCCGCCTGCCGTCGCCTGCGCGAGGCGAACAACCAGGTGCCGATCATCATGCTCACCGCCAAGGGCGACGAGGCCAGCCGTATCCAGGGCCTGGAGCTGGGCGCCGATGATTACCTGGCCAAGCCGTTCAACCCGCGCGAGCTGTTGGCGCGGATCAAGGCCGTGCTGCGTCGCCAGGCACCGGTAGTACCGGGCGCGCCGGGTAGCGAAGACGAAAGTGTGAGTTTCGGCGAGTACGAGCTGTCCCTGGCCACCCGCGAACTGAAGAAGGGTGACGAGGTACATATGCTCACCACCGGCGAGTTCGCCGTGCTCAAGGCGCTGGTGCAGCATGCCCGCGAGCCGCTGACCCGTGACAAGCTGATGAACCTGGCCCGTGGCCGCGAGTGGGACGCCCTGGAGCGCTCCATCGACGTGCAGATTTCCCGCCTGCGCCGGTTGATCGAACCGGATCCGTCCAAGCCGCGCTATATCCAGACGGTCTGGGGCGTGGGTTATGTCTTCGTGCCGGACGGTAATAAATAGATCTTGATGAAAACCCCTCTCTGGTTCCCGCAAAGCTTTTTCGCCCGCACGCTGTGGCTGGTGCTGATCGTGGTGCTGTTCTCCAAGGCGCTGACCCTGGTTTATCTGATGATGAACGAGGACGTGCTGGTTGACCGCCAGTACAGCCACGGCGCGGCGCTGACTCTGCGCGCCTATTGGGCGGCGGATCCGGAAGACCGCGCGACCATCGCCGAAGCGGCCGGGCTCAAGCGCGTACCGTATGAGGAGGTGCCCACTACCGAGCAGCATTGGCCGTATAGCGAGATTTTTGCCCGGCAAATGCAAACCGAACTGGGCCCGGACACCGAAGTGCGGGTGCGCGCCAAGAGCCCGCCGGCGCTTTGGGTGCATGCGCCGGCGCTGGGCGACGACTGGCTGCGGGTGCCGCTGTATCCGCATCCGTTGCGTGGCCAGCGTATCTGGAGTGTGCTCGGCTGGTTCCTAGCTATCGGTCTGTTGTCGACGGCGGCGGCGTGGATATTCGTGCGACAGCTCAGTGCGCCGCTCAAACGCCTGGTGTTTGCCGCCCGGCAGATCGGTAAGGGCCGCAGCGTGCGTCTGCCAGTGGGCGATACGCCGAGCGAGATGGCTGAGGTGTACCGCGCCTTTAATCAGATGGCTGAAGACGTTGAACAGGCCGCCCGCGAGCGCGAGCTGATGCTCGCCGGGGTGTCGCACGACCTGCGCACGCCGCTGACTCGGCTGCGCCTGTCCATGGAGTTTCTGCACACCGATTCGGAACTGACCGAGGACATGGTGCGCGACATTGAGGACATGGATGCGATCCTCGACCAGTTCCTCGCCTTTATCCGCGATGGCCGTGACGAGCCGCTGGAGCAGCTCGACTTGCTCGAACTGATCCGCGAAGTAGTCGCGCCCTACAACCAGAAGCAGGAAGTCGTGCGCATGTGCCTGGAGTCCGTGCCAGCCTTCCCGTTGCGCCGGGTGTCGCTCAAGCGGCTGCTGGTCAACCTGATCGAGAATGCTCTGCGCTACGGTGGTAATGCGGTGGAGGTGGCGGTTTCCTTGTCCGGCGACCACAGCGCACCCTATGTGGTGCTGAGTGTGCTGGACCGCGGCGCGGGCATCGATCCGGCCGAGCTGGGCAGCATCTTCAACCCCTTTATCCGTGGCGACCGTGCCCGTGGCGGCCAGGGTGCCGGGCTCGGGCTGGCTATCGTCAAACGCATCGCCGCGCTGCATGGCGGCAGTGTCGAGTTGCGTAACCGCTCCGGCGGTGGGCTGGAAGCGCGGGTCTGTCTACCTCTGGGGCTGCTGTTGCCGCGCGACGCCGTGTAAGAAAACCCTGGCATGCTGCCCTCGTTGCGCTGAACTATGCTTTCTCAGTGCGATGACATGAGGTCAGCATGCCTGCAGTTCCCCACCGCCTCTCTCCATGGACCTGGTTGCTGCCGCTGCCATTGCTCCATCTGGCCACCTGGCTTTCCCTGGCGACCCAGTTCGCCGATGGGGCGGCGCTCTGGTATCCACCGTTTGCCCTGGCGCTGGTCTTTGTCCTGTGGTGGGGGCCGCGCGTGCTGCCGGCGGTGTATCTCAATGCCATGCTGGCGACCCCGCTCTGGGGGCTGGAATGGCAGTGGGCCCCGCTCTATGCCCTGCCGGAAACCCTCGGCGTAGCGCTGGCCTGGCTGTTGTTGCGGTTGCGCCCGTTTGATCCAGCCTTGCCTGACCTCAGTCATTTGCTGCGTTTTATGCTGCTTGGCGTGCTGTTGCCAATCCTCCCGGTGTCGCTGGGTGTGCAGGCTAATCTCATGCTGCTCGGCCATGCGCTGCTGGAGGATCTGCTCACGGGCAGCATGACTCTGTGGCTGGCCGATAGCCTCACCGCCCTGGCCATTGCCATCCCCCTATTGGCTTACCTGACGCCCTGGTTGCGTCGTCGCGGCTGGCTGGCTGCACCGGTGCTCAGCGGTTGCGAGCAAGTACCCGAGGCGCTGCGCCAGTTACCACCCTTGCCGCTGCTGGTGCTGCTGTTAATCGGCATGCCGTGGTTGCTTGGGGTGCTGCCGCTGACCCTCAATCTGCCGCTGATTGGCGTGATGATGCTTGGTCTGGCGCTGATCTGGGGTTTTGCCGGCGGCCTCTGCGGCGCGGTGCTCAGCGTGTTGATGGTGCTGATCCTGCCGCTTTTGCGCGGCCTGGTGAATAGTGCAGCCTGGCTCGATCCGCAGCGCCTGGAACTGCACTTCAGCGTGCTGCTATTTATGCTTGCCACACTGCTGGTGGGGCGCAGCCTGAGTGATTTGCGTCAGGCGCTGGTGCGCAGTGCGCAGATGCAGCAGCAACTGGCCCTGGCCAACCTGGCACTGGAGGCCAGCCCGCTGGGGGTGATCATTGCTGATGCGCGCCAGCCGGCGTTGCCGCTGATCTACTGCAACCCGGCGTTCGAGCAGATTACCGGCTACAGCCGCGAGGAAACCCTGGGCAACAACTGGAACTTCCTGCTGCGTGATGATCATCAGCAACAGGGCTTGAGCCGCCTGCAGCAGGCAGTACGCGACGGCATGGGCTGCGATGTGGTGCTGCGCAACTACCGCAAGGACGGCCAGCAGTTCTGGAATGAATTCACCCTCGCGCCGATGCGTGATGAGCAGGGCATCAGCCATTTTGTCGCTCTGCAGAGTGACGTCACCGCTCGCGAGCAACTCGCCACCCAGGTGCGCTCGCAGAGTGACGAACTGCTCAAGCAGAGTTACCTGTTCAGCCAGACCGAGCACATCGCCAACCTCGGCGGCTGGGTGCTGAACATGCCGGACCAGAATATGGACTGGAGCGCCGGCTGCTTTCGCATCTACGAGCTGGACCCGAAAAACGGCACCCCTGACCTCAATGGCGCCTTGAGTTACCTGGACGCCAGCGGGCGGACCCTGTCCGAACAGGTGCTGCAGCAACTGATCGATGGGCTGGAGCAATTCGATATCGAAGTGCGCCTGCTCACCGCCAAGGGCAAGACGCGCTGGCTGCGCATTCGCGGCGTCACCGAGCGCGACGGTGCCGAGCTGGTGCGGGTGTATGGCGCGTTGCAGGATGTCAGCGCACGCAAGTACGCTGAACAGCAGCTGCGTGAGCGTGATGAACGGCTGCGCCTGTTCTTCGAAGCGCCGTTGATAGGTATGGCCCTGACCAGCCCGAATCTCGCCTGGGAGGAGGTCAATCACAAGCTCTGCAGCATTCTCGGGCTCAGCCGCGAACAACTGCTGGGCTGCAGCTGGGAAGAGCTGTCGCTGGAAGACGATCTGTTGGTCGAGCAGCCGCTACTCGATCAGGTGCTCAGCGGCAGCCGTGAAGGTTTTGAACTGGAAAAACGTTTCCGCCGCGCCGACGACAGCCTGGTGCACACCCGCGTCAGCCTGCGCGCGGTGCGCCACAGCACCGGGCGGGTGCGTATGTTCCTACTGCTGGTCGAGGACATCAGCCAGCGCCTGCAGGCCGAGGCGCGCTATCGCACCATTGTCGAGAATGCGCCCGAGGCGATCATGCTGTTCGACCTGCACGGCACGTTGGTCGAGTGCAACGACAATGCCCTGCGACTGCTGCGTTACAGCCGCGAAGAAATTGCCAACAAGCGCGTATTTGAACTGAGCCCGAGCAAGCAGGCGGACGGCCAGCTGACCGCCGATCTCGGCCAGGTGTATTTGCAGCGGGCAATGGCCGGTGAGGCACCGGTATTCGACTGGTTGCACCGCGACAGTAAGGGCCGGCAGATCCCCTGTGAAGTGCGCCTGGTGCGCATGCCTGGTGAGCCGGTGCTGATTCGCGGCAGCGTCACCGATATTTCCGACCGTCAGCGCTATCAGCGTGAGATCGAACGGCTGGCCTTCAGCGACGAGCTCACCGGCCTGCCCAATCGGCGCCTGCTGCTTGACCGTTTGCAGCACGCGATGGACCGCGAGCAGCGCGAAAACACCTTGGGCGCGCTGCTGTTTATCGACCTCGACCACTTCAAAACGGTCAACGACAGCCTCGGTCATCTGGTCGGCGACGGTCTGTTGCGTGAAGTCACTACGCGGCTGGCCAGTGGCTTGCGCGCCGAAGACACCCTGGCGCGAATGGGCGGCGACGAGTTTGTGGTGCTGCTCGAAGGGCTCGACAACAACCCGCAGCAAGCCGCAGAAGCGGCGGCTATCACTGCGGAAAAACTGCTGAAAAGCCTGGTCGGCACCTGCTGGATCGACGGGCATGAGCTGTCGATTAGCGCCAGTATCGGCATCGCCCTGCATCCGTTCGGCACCCAGATTGCCTCCGATGTGCTCAAACAGGCGGATACCGCCATGTACCGGGCCAAGCAGGGCGGGCGTAACGCCTTGCACTTCTTCGCCCCGGAAATGCAGGCCGCCATCGACCAGCGTCTGCAGCTGCAGAGCGAGCTGCGTCAGGCGGTGCAGCGCAATCAGCTGCATCTGGTGTTTCAGCCGCAATTGGCGCTGGTCACCGAGCGTATTGCCGGCGCCGAAGTGCTGTTGCGTTGGGTGCACCCAGAGCGCGGTGAGATCATGCCCGGCGACTTTATTCCGCTGGCCGAAGAAACCGGCTTGATCGAGGAGCTGGGCGCCTGGGTGCTGGAGCAGGCCTGCGCGGCGCTGGCGCGCTGGTTACCGCAATGGCCGCAGCTGGTGCTGGCGGTCAACCTCAGCCCGCGCGAGCTGCGCCAACGCAGTTGTGTCGCGCGCATCAGCGAATGCCTGCAGCGCCATCAGGTGCCGGCCACGGCGCTGGAGCTGGAAATCACTGAGGGGGTGTTGCTTGAGGATGTCGAGCAGTGCATCACCAATATGCAGGCGCTCAAGGCGCTGGGCGTGCGTTTCGCCATTGATGATTTCGGCACTGGTTACTCCTCGCTGACCTACCTCAAGCGCTTGCCGCTGGATCGCCTGAAGATCGACCGCAGCTTTACCTGGGACATGGACGGCGAAGACGGCAGCGGTCTGATGCTGGTGCAGACCATCCTGGTGATCGCCCGCAACCTGGGCCTGGAGTGCGTGGCCGAAGGTATCGAAACCCAGTGGCAGCTCGACTGTTTGCGTCTGCATGGCTGCTCGCTGGGGCAGGGCTATCACTTCAGTCGGCCGCTGAAAGAGGCTGATTTCCAGGCCTGGATGCAGCAGCACCAGCTATAGGCTTGAGTATGCGTTTCGGCATCCCCGCCGCGTCCTGTAGTGATCTGCAATACCGGCCCGGCCATCCTTGGCGTGCGTTCGTCGGGGCGAAGCATGCTTCGCCTATATCCGGCTCAGCCCTTGCCTTTGGTGCGGGTCAGGTGTGGACCGCTGTTTTTCTCCAGGTACTGGATCACCAGGCTGGCGACGTCCTTGCCGGTGGTGGTTTCGATGCCTTCCAGGCCGGGGGATGAGTTGACTTCCATCACCAGCGGGCCGTGGTTGGAACGCAGGATATCCACACCGGCCACGCTCAACCCCATGACCTTGGCCGCGCGGATAGCGGTCATGCGTTCTTCCGGGGTGATCTTGATCAGGCTGGCGCTGCCGCCGCGATGCAGGTTGGAGCGGAACTCGCCGGGCTTGGCCTGGCGCTTCATCGCGGCGATCACCTTGTCGCCGACCACGAAGCAGCGGATATCCGCGCCGCCGGCTTCCTTGATGTACTCCTGCACCATGATGTCCTGCTTGAGGCCCATAAAGGCCTCGATCACCGACTCGGCAGCGGTGGCGGTCTCACAGAGCACCACGCCGATACCCTGGGTGCCTTCCAGCACCTTGATCACCAGTGGCGCGCCGTTGACCATGTCAATCAGGTCGGCAATGTCATCCGGGGAGTGGGCGAAACCAGTCACCGGCAGGCCGATACCACGGCGTGACAGCAGTTGCAGCGAGCGCAGTTTGTCCCGCGAGCGGGCGATGGCCACCGACTCGTTAAGCGGGAACACGCCCATCATCTCGAACTGGCGCAGCACCGCGCAGCCGTAGAAGGTCACCGAGGCGCCGATCCGCGGGATCACCGCATCAAAGCCTTCCAGCGGTTTGCCGCGGTAGTGGATCTGCGGCTTGTGGCTGGCGATGTTCATATAGGCACGCAGGGTGTCGATCACCACCATCTCGTGGCCCCGCAGCTGCCCGGCTTCAACCAGGCGGCGGGTGGAATACAGGCGCGGGTTGCGCGACAGCACGGCGATCTTCATTGGTCACCAGAAGGTTCAGCAAGAGTGGGTTTGTTTTGTACGTAGGTCAGCGCCGGATTGACCAGCAGTTGTCCGTCAATCAGTGCCTTGGAGCCAAGCAGCACGCGGTAGCGCATGGTCTTGCGGCAGGTCAGGGTGAACTCCACCGGCCATTCGCGCTCGCCCAGGGTTATGTTGGTGTGGATCACATAACGCGACTGGCTGTGGCCGTTGGAGCTTTTGATGGTTTTCACCGACACAAGTTGCGCTTCGCAGCGGTGGCGGCGCTGCACCAGAGTGCCGAGATGCGCGGTAAAACGCACCCAGGGCTCGCCATCGCGGTCGAACGGCTGGATATCGCTGGCATGCAGGCAGGAAGTGCTCGCGCCGGTATCGATCTTGGCGCGCAGGCCGACCATGCCCAGTTCCGGCAGGTTGATCCATTCGCGCAGGCCGATTACGCCCAGTTGGTCAAAAGTCTTCAAAGGTAGGCGGTTCTCTAGATATTGCGGGCATTCTAGACAGGTCGGATGACAACCGCATCACTACGACTGCGTCAGAGTAAAAGGATTTGTCAGGTCGCACTTAATGGAATATAAGCATTTAACTTATTAGTTAAATGCTTGGATTAACGATGACTGCAGACCGCGTTTTCGAGGCGCTGGCATCCACACCGCGCCGGCAGATATTGGCCTTCCTCTCAGCTCAGGAACTGACTGCCGGAGAGATCGCCAGTCGCTTTGACATGAGTGCTCCGGCGATTTCTCGGCATCTGTCGATTCTCGCTGCAGCTGGCCTAGTAGTCAGTGAGCGTAAGGGGCAGTTTCTGCTTTATCGACTCAACCCGGACAGCCTACTTAATACTTTGCTCGGCTTTGCCTTCGAGGTCTGCCCCACGGGCAGTCAGTTGAAGCGTGAAGGTGAGGAATTGAGTAAGAAATAATCGATAACGGCCGCTCAGGCCAGGAGCTGCATATGGATGTGATGCCAGAAAGCCTCAAGAGTCATCGCGTGCAACAAGCTGATGTTGTGCATGGCGAGGTGCGCTGGGAGCCGGTTCGTTCACTATGGTTTACCTGCATGGCTCTGGGGGCGTTAGTGGGTGGTGCGCTGACCTTCAGCTGGGCAGCCTTTGTCCTGTTTGCCGGCTCGACTGCTCTTGTGTTGTTGCTCGGGCATTCGCTGGGCATGCATCGCAAGCTGATCCACGACAGCTTCCAGTGTCCCAAGTGGTTGGAATACTTTTTTGTGTACTGCGGGGTGCTGGTCGGGCTGTCTGGCCCGTTGGGGCTGTTGCGCACCCATGACCTACGTGATTTCGCTCAGAGGCAGAAAGATTGCCACGATTTCTTTGGTCACCGCCGTCCTCCGTTGCAAGATGCGTGGTGGCAATTGCACTGCGAGTTGCGCCTGGACTGCCCTCCGACTATTCAAGTCGAGGCTCGAATTGCCGCAGACCCCGTTTACCGCTTTCTGCAGCGCACCTGGATGGCTCAGCAACTGCCCTGGGCACTACTGTTTTTTGCTTTGGGCGGTTGGGCTTGGATGTTCTGGGGCGTCTGCGCACGGGTTACGGCCGGGGTTTTTGGCCACTGGTTGATTGGCCATTTCGCTCACCGCCATGGCGAGCAACAGCATGTGGTTGAGGGCGCCAGTGTGCAGGGGTTCAACGTGCCATTTTCCGCCCTGCTGACCATGGGGGAGTGCTGGCACAACAATCACCATGCCTTTCCCGGCTCGGCCCGCCTGGGTCTTTACGCGGGTGAGTGGGATCCCGGGTGGTGGGTGCTTCAGGGGTTGCAGCGTTTAGGGCTGGTTTGGGGGCTGAAAACCCCAGAGGATCTTCCTCATCGCCCAGAGTTGCGCAAGATTGTGGAGCCTGCAAAAAGCTCTTGTGATTGTCGGGTGCGGGTGTGGTTGAAGCGACGGGTATGGGGCTAATGGGCGTGCACGATAAAGACGATGACAAGGTCCGTCTGGATAAATGGTTGTGGGCCGCGCGCTTCTATAAAACCCGCGCCCTGGCCAAGGCGGCCATCGAAGGCGGCAAAGTGCACCATCGCGGTGAGCGCTGCAAACCGGGCAAAGAGCCGAAAGTCGGTGATGTCTATGTGATCCGCACCGGTTTCGAAGAGCTCAGTGTGGTGGTACAGGCGCTTTCCGTGGTGCGCCGTGGTGCACCGGAGGCGCAGGCGCTATATGCCGAAACCGCTGAGAGCATTGAGCGCCGCGAGCAGGCTGCCGCGCAGCGTAAGGCGGGGGCGTTGGGTATGCAGACCGATGGCCGGCCGAGCAAGAAGCAGCGCCGGCAGTTTCAGCAGTTTCACGGCAATCAGGAATAAAGCGCGGCACCTGGCTCCAGGCAAGTGCCGCGCAGCCCCGCTTAGCGGCCGCTGATCACGCTCAGGCGCCCCAGCAAGGGCAGCTTGGCTAGGCTCTTGAGCAACGGCTGGGTGGCATATTCCAGCCATTCGCTGGCCTTGTAGGCGAACGGGGTAAAGCAGGCCCAGGCCAGGCCTAGCAGTGCGAGGAACAGGCCGCCCACCAGAGCGTCCGAGCCCCAATGCGCACCGGCTACCAGGCGCGGCAGCATAAAGATCACCGCCATGGTCCAGACCAGCAGCAAGCGCCAGTTGCGCGCGAAGAAGCTCATAAACATCGCCCAGATCAACAGCACCGAGGCGTGATCGCCGGGGAAGCTGCGGGTGGCGCTGTCCTTCATATCCCAGCGTTCTTCCCAGGTAGGGAACAGTTCGGTCAGGCGCGCGGCGCCTTCCACCACCAGGGATGCACTCGGGCGCTGCCAGCCCATCAGCTTGACCAGCTCGGCGAAGCCCACGCGAAACAGCAGCATTACGATCAGCGCCGCGAGAAAGGCATACAGCGCTTTGCGCACCTGAGCGCCGGTGAACACCAGGTCAGCCTTGAGCATCACGGCCAGCATCAGCACGCCGACACCCATGTCCACCGGGCGCATGCTGCCGATTGCCCAGGTCTGCGCCCACAGCCCGGCGCTATGCACGGGTTCGTTCAGCAGGGCAAACAGCTGCAGGTCGAACTGGTCCCACAGCGCGCGGCCGGGCGCCCACAGCCAGCTGGCGAGCAGCAGCAGGGCGACGATATGGCAGGCAACCAGTGGGCGTATACGCCACTGCTGGTTAATAAAAGAAGGGTTCATGCAGTGGCATCCTTGTCATCTGTAGGGGATTAAGGCGGCGCGCATGCTAGGTATTCTGTCTTCTGATTGCAAAGATTCGCTCTGCCTTTTGTCGGCAACTGTGACTCGGGTTTGTATCGATAGCTTCCGCCCGCAGCGCTGATAGATAAGAGGCGCTTGGTCGGATGGGCGTTTGCGCCTAAAATCGCGGGCCGAGTCACATTCAGTGAAGTTGGCATGTCTGATTTTTCCCAACGCTTCTTGTTCGACGACAGCGATATCCGTGGCGAACTGGTCGGCCTGACCGACAGCTACAGCCATGTGCTGGCCAAACATACCTACCCGCAACCGGTCGCCCAACTGCTGGGTGAGCTGCTGGCCGCCGCCTCGCTGCTGATCGGTACGCTGAAGTTCGAAGGTCTGCTGATTCTGCAGGCGCGCTCTTCCGGTGCAGTGCCATTGCTGATGGTCGAATGCTCCAGCGAAGGCGAACTGCGCGGTATCGCCCGCTACCACGCTGAACAGATCACTGCCGATGCCAACCTGCGCGAGCTGATGCCCGATGGCGTACTGGCCATGACCGTCGACCCGAAATCCGGGCAGCGTTATCAGGGCATTGTCGATCTGGAAGGCGATACCCTGGCCGATTGCCTGACCAATTACTTCGCCACTTCCGAGCAGTTGCCCACGCGCTTCTGGCTCAGCGCCGACGGCCAGCGTGCCCGCGGCCTGCTGTTGCAGCAGCTGCCGGCCGACCGCCTGAAGGAAGCCGATGAGCGTGAAGTCAGCTGGCAGCACGCCATGGCTCTGGCCGATACGCTGAAGGCTGAAGAACTGCTGGGCCTGGATAACGAAACCCTGCTGCACCGCCTGTATCACCAGGAAGCACTGCGTCTGTTTGACCCGCGCGCCCTGCAGTTCCGCTGCAGCTGCTCGCGTGAGCGTTCCAGCCGCGCGCTGATCAGCCTCGGCCAGGCCGATGCCGAAGCGCTGGTGCAGGAACACGGCGGCAGCGTGGAAATCGATTGCCAGTTCTGCAACGAGCGTTATCTCTTTGATGCCGCCGATGTGTTGCAACTGTTTATCGATGGCAGCATCGAAGCTCCATCGGATACGCGCCATTAAGGCAAAATGCTGTAAATCGCGCCCGGAATGATCTGATCAGAGGCTGCACCCGCAGCCGGCTTTTTCTGGCATAATCCGGCGCACTTTTTTCGCTGTAGTAGTGCTCAGTTTCTACTACAAAACGTTCGGAAGACTCGGCCGCTTGGCCGACGGGGACCCACATGACGCAAGCCAACAACGCCGTGTACACCGACATCAGCGCTGCCCAACTGGTCGAAGAAGCCCTTCGTCGCGGTGAAGGCGAGCTGGCCGCCAACGGCTCCCTGGTCGTACGCACAGGCCATCGTACTGGTCGTTCGCCGGCTGATCGCTTCATCGTGCAAGAGCCGAGCACCGAGGCGAAAATCGCCTGGGGCGCGATCAACCGTCCGTTCCCGGCTGACAAGTTCGATGCCCTGTGGGACCGCGTACAGGCGTTCTCCGACGCGCAGGACAGCTTCGTTTCCTACGTTCATGTAGGTTCTGCCGACGCGCACTACCTGCCGGTCAAGATGACCACCGCCACCGCCTGGCAGAACCTGTTCGGCCGTTGCCTGTTTATCAACCCGGAGCAGTACAATCCGGCTGGCAAAGACGAGTGGCAAGTGCTCAACGTCGCCAACTTCGAGTGTGTACCGGAGCGTGACGGCACCAATTCCGATGGCTGCGTGATCCTCAACTTCGCCGCCAAGAAAGTCCTGATCGCCGGCATGCGTTACGCCGGTGAAATGAAGAAAGCCATGTTCAGCGTGCAGAACTTCCTGCTGCCGGACGCCGACGTGCTGCCAATGCATTGCGCCGCCAACATCGGTGAAGAAGGCGACGTGACCCTGTTCTTCGGTCTGTCCGGCACCGGCAAGACCACCCTGTCGGCCGACGAAAGCCGCTACCTGATCGGCGACGACGAGCACGGCTGGGGCGTGGGCGTGGTGTTCAACATCGAAGGCGGTTGCTACGCCAAGTGCATTGACCTGTCCGAGAAGAACGAGCCGGTAATCTGGAAAGCCATCCAGTTCGGCGCCGTGCTGGAAAACGTGGTGCTCGATGAAAACCGCGTACCGAACTACGCCGACGACAGCCTGACCCAGAACAGCCGCGCGGCTTACCCGCTGGAGCTGGTCGAGAAGCGCAGCGAGAAGAACCTCGGCGGCGAGCCGAATGCAGTGATCTTCCTCACCTGCGACCTGACTGGCGTACTGCCGCCGGTGTCGATCCTCAACGAAGAGCAAGCGGCTTACCACTTCCTCTCCGGCTACACCGCGCTGGTCGGTTCCACCGAAATGGGTTCGGGCGGCGGCATCAAGTCGACCTTCTCCACCTGCTTCGGCGCGCCATTCTTCCCGCGTCCGGCTGGCGAGTACGCTGAACTGCTGATCAAGCGTATCCGCGGTTTTGGCTCCAAGGTCTACCTGGTCAACACCGGCTGGACTGGCGGTGGCTACGGCGTTGGCAAGCGCTTCAACATCCCGACCACCCGTGGCGTGATTGCGGCGATCCAGAGCGGCGCGCTGATCGGTACCGAAACCGAGCTGCTGCCGATCATCAACCTGAGCGTGCCGAAGTCGGTACCGGGCGTTGAAACCAACCTTCTCAACCCACGCAACACCTGGGAAGACAAGAACGCCTACGACGAAGCGGCCAAAGGCCTGGCCGGTCTGTTCATCGAGAACTTCAAGAAGTTCGATGTGTCCGACGCCATCCGCAATGCCGGCCCGCAACTCTAAGTTGTAGTGGCAAAGAAAAAGCCGCCTGAGGGCGGCTTTTTTGTGCGCATCTGCAAAGGCAGATCAAGCACGGGTGCTGATGTAAGGCTCCGGTTTCACCGGCTCTGCTTCGGGCCGCTCTGGGCGGTTGGTGTCGCTCGCAATGTTCTGGGCCACTTCGTAGCGGCGTACATCGTCACGCAGTTCCAGTGCTGTTTCCACCTTGCTCGGCGGGCTGTCGATCTCACCTTCGCTGGCTACTGCCAGATATGTATCGATTTGCCTCTGCTGGCTGGTGGCGCTGTACAACTGAGTGGCGGTGCTACGCCGGTTGGACTGGCTCAGGTCTCGACTTTCTTGCAGCTCAGCAACTCGATCACTGGCGCGGTCGACTGCTTTGTTCACCTGCTCTGGATTGACCGGAGCCGTGGGTGATTGTGCAGCCTGTCCGGCTTTTTTAATGATCTGGGTCGAGAGGGGCAAGCTGCCGCTGTAACCAGATACCTGCATACTCACCTCCTTTGTTGCCTGCAGTGAATTTAATGTACTCCAGCACTGCCGGGCCTGTTAGTTGGATTGGTAATAGCGGGTCTGGCTCTAGTTATCTAATCGTTGTTTGGCTTGACCGGCTTGGCGCAGAGCGCCGTGCAGCCTGGGTTTTTCTGGAGTGACCGCTATGAGTACCCTTGAACGCGTGTTTGGCTTCACCCAGCTGCGCCCCGGCCAGCAACGCGTGGTCGAGGCCGTGCTGGCTGGGCGTTCGGCTGCGGCGATCTTCCCCACCGGTTCTGGCAAGTCTTTGTGTTATCAGCTGCCGGCGCTGCATTTGCCGCACCTGACCCTTGTGGTCTCGCCGCTGTTGGCGCTGATGCAGGATCAGCTGGCGTTCCTGCATAGCCGTGGCATCAGCGCCGCGAGTATCGATTCGGCGCAGAGCCGCGAGGATGCCAGCGCGGTGATGACGCGGGCGAAATCCGGCGAGCTGAAAATTCTGATGATCTCGGTTGAGCGCCTGAAGAATGAGCGCTTTCGCAACTTTATCGCCCAGGTACCGATCTCCCTGCTGGTAATCGATGAGGCCCACTGCATCTCCGAGTGGGGGCACAACTTCCGCCCGGACTACCTCAAGCTGCCGGATTATCAGCGCCAGTTCGGCATCCCGCAGGTGCTGCTGCTCACCGCCACGGCCACGCCGCCGGTGATTGCCGATATGCAGAAGAAGTTCGCCATCGCCGCCGATGACGTGGTCACCACCGGCTTCTACCGCGCCAACCTCAACCTGTTGGTGGAGCCGGTCAGCGGTGCCGACAAGCAGCGGCGCCTGGAGCAGTGGCTAGGTGCCAAGGCTGGGCAGCCGAGTATCGTTTACGTGACCCAGCAGAAGACCGCCGAGCAGGTGGCCGCGCGCCTGAGCCAGCGCGGCATTGCCGCCAGCGCTTACCACGCCGGCATGCCGCATGAGGCGCGTGAGGCGATTCAGCGTCAGTTTATGGCCGGGACGATCAACTGCATCGTCGCCACCATCGCCTTTGGCATGGGTATCGATAAGTCGGACATCCGCAATGTGCTGCACTTCGACTTGCCGAAATCCATCGAGAATTACAGCCAGGAAATCGGTCGTGCCGGCCGCGATGGCCAGCCCTCCGACTGCTTGGTACTGGCCAACCGCGACAGCCTCAACGTGCTGGAAAACTTCGTTTATGGCGATACGCCGGAGCTGAACGGCATTCGCTGTGTGCTGGATGAGCTGCAGGCCAGCGGTCATGGCGGCGAGTGGGAGTTGATGCTCAACCAGCTTTCCGAGCAGAGTAATATCCGTCAGCTGCCGCTGAAAACCCTGTTAGTGCAGCTTGAGCTACGCGGCATCATCGCCCCGCGTTATGCCTATTTCGCCGAATATCGCTTCAAGTTCCTTTTAGAACCCGAGGCGCTGCTGGAGAAGTTCGACGGCGAGCGGCGGCAGTTTGTCGAGGCGCTGATCAGCACCTCGCAACGCGCCCGCACCTGGTGCACGGTGGACTTCGACCAGCTCTACCAACAGCACCAAGCCGAGCGCGGCCGGGTGATAAAGGCCCTAGATTACTTCCAGGAAAAGGGCTGGGTCGAGCTGGAAAGCAAGCAGATGACCGAGGTCTACGCGCTGCTCGACCCAGGTTTCGACCCGCTGGCCCTGAGCGGCGAACTGCATGGTTATTTCAGCCAGCAGGAAGCCAGCGAAATCCGCCGGATTCACGCCATGCTCGGGCTGTTTGCCAGCGAACAGTGCCTGAGCCAGCGCTTGGCCGCCTATTTCGGCGACGCCAATGCGCCGCAGCAGTGTGGGCATTGTTCGGTATGCCGTGGGCAAGTGGCCCAGTTACCTGCGCCACCGGCCTTGCCGCCGCTGGTGGAGCAGGATGTGCACGGGCTATGCGACGGCTTTGTGCGCAAACACCAGGAGCTCAAAGGCAGCGAGCCGAGCGCCGAGTGTCTGACGCGCTTTCTCTGCGGTATCAGTGTGCCGCTATTTACCAAGCTCAAGGCGCGCCAGCTTGGCGGTTTTTCCGCGCTGGAAGATTATCCCTACGCCGAGGTGCGTGACTGGCTCAAGGCTTAGGAAGAAGCGCTGCTGCGGCTACTAAGCGAGTGCATCCTGCGCTGTGGTTTCAATATCTGCAGGATGGCTGAGCGGCTCGCCAGGGGCCGGCTGGAACCAGGCGCGGAATGACCGCTCGCCGGCCGCAGTGAACGCCACCACGCGCGAGTCGCCCGCGCACTTGGCCCAGCCAAGTTCCTGGATCCGCACAAACAGGGCGGCGCCGAGCGCGCCGGCCAGATGATGGCGGCGTTCGCTCCAATCCAGGCAGGCCCGGCAGAATGAACGGCGTTGCATCGCCAGGGCGTTGGGGTCGATACCAATCTGGCGAAACCACTGATGCCCGCTGTTGGTAAGCGCTGGCCCGGCGTCCAGCTGTTGCAGCAACTCGCGGCGCAGCAGCCCCTCATAGGCCAGCACTCCCAGCTCGCCGGCCAGGTGGTCGTAGCAGACCCGTGCGCGGCGCAAGGCCAGGTCACGTGGTCCGGTGCGTGGTAGCGGCGGCCCGGCGCGCAAGGCGAGGCCCATCATCGACTCAAGCAGTTGCGCGATTTCCCGGCCAGCCAGGCGGAAGTAGCGATGCCGGCCCTGCTGGTCGACGCTGAGCAGGCCGGCGTCGAGCAATTTGCCCAGGTGCGAGCTGATGGTCTGTTTGGTCACGCCGGCGATATCGGCCAGTTCGGTGGCGGTCAGCGCGCGATCAGCCATCAGTGCGGATAGCACCGCGGCGCGGGCGTTGTCGCCGAGCAGGGCGGCGATACGGGTGATGTTGGGGCCTTCGATCATGGTTCGATGCTAGTCGAACCATATAGCAGCGGCAATTGGCTAAGGTCTCCTCCACCAACCACAGGAGTGACCCCATGCAAATCACGTGTGTAATCCGCTATGAAATCGACCCGTTTCAGCGCGCCGCCTTCAAGGAGTATGCGGAGAACTGGGGGCGCATTATTCCGCGTTGCGGTGGCCAGTTGCTTGGCTACTTCCTGCCGCATGAGGGTAGCAATTATGTGGCCTTGGGCTTGATTGGCTTTGCCAGTCTGGCCGCTTACGAGGCCTATCGGGCGCGGCTCAAGGATGATCCAGAGGGGCGCGCCAACTTCGCCATGGCCCAACAGATGCGCTTTATCCTGCGCGAAGAGCGCTCCTTCGTTGAAGGCGTCGAGGGCACCCTGGGTGTTCCGCCTGGCTTCGTGGGGGTTGCAGCATGATCGCGGTGATCTTCGAGGTGCAGCCCCAGGCCGGCCGGGAGTCGGAGTACCTGGACACAGCAGCGGCGATCCGTGAGCAACTCGAACAGGTGGATGGCTTTATCTCGGTGGAGCGCTTTGCCAGCCTTTCCCAGCCGGGCAAGCTGCTGTCGTTGTCGTTCTGGCGGGACGAGGCGGCGGTCAAGCGTTGGCGCACCCTGGAGGTGCATCGCCATGCCCAGACGGCCGGGCGGGGCGGCGTGTTCGCCGACTATCGGCTGCGGGTGGCCGAGGTGGTGCGTGATTATGGCCTGTATGAGCGCGAGCAGGCGCCGAGTGACTCGCGCCGGGTACATGACCCGCTGTAACCGTCAGGGCGCGACTGGGGCGCGCCCTGGTGGGGATTACTCGCCGATATCCTCGTTCCACAGCGTCGGCTGGGCGGCGATAAAGCCCTGCATCATGTGCAGGCATTCGCTGTTGTGCAGCACGTCGAGCTGCACGCCACGCTCGCGCAGCAGCGCTTCTTCGCCGAGGAAGGTCTGGTTCTCGCCGATGATCACCTTGGGAATGCCATACAGCAGGATCGCCCCGCTGCACATCGCGCAGGGTGAGAGGGTGGTGTAGAGCACCGACTCGCGGTAGGTCTGCGCGCTTTGCCGGCCGGCGTTTTCCAGGGCGTCCATTTCACCATGGCGAATGGCGCTGCCCTGTTGCACGCGGCGGTTGTGGCCGCGGCCGATAATCTGGCCGTTGTGCACCAGCACCGAGCCGATCGGAATGCCGCCTTCGGCCAGGCCCTGACGGGCTTCGTCGATGGCTGCTTGCATAAACTTGTCCATGGGCCTGCCTCTCGCTGTCGGTGGAAGTGTTCAGTTCACTGCTGTTGCGCCGTCTGGCCCTGGTTTAGGGTCCATTCCAGCACCTCGCGCGCCAGTTGGTCGCCGGCCTGGCCGAAGGCGTTGACCACGGCGGGCACCGAAGTGTCGCTGGCCGCCTGGCTGACTTCGAAACGCCGGCTGGCGAGGATGCGCAGGCTGCCGCTCTGCACCAGACGGGCTTCGAACAAAATGCGCGCGGCCGGGCGGCCGTTCAGGTATTCGCTGTGGAAGGCGCGCAGGTCGCCGTCCAGTTCCAGGTCGGCCTGCAGGCGGCTTTCATCGCTGCTGACGGCCTTGAGGCGGCCGTCGTCGAGGAAGGCATCGATCAGCCGGTCACGCAGCAGTAGCGGCGCGCGGTCGCTCCAGCGTACGCCCTGGTAGGCGCTGATCTGGTCGCCGGGCGGCAACACGGCAATCCGTGTGCTGTCGAGCAGCTGGCTGCTGTAGGGCTTGTTCACCCGCAGCGCCCAATCGGCGCTGGCGTCATGGCTGGGCAGGCTACTGGCCGGCAGGCGGTAGATGCTCAGCACCTGGCTTTTCGGCAAGACCGAGCAGGCGGCCAGGCTGCCGATCAGCAGCAGGGCGGCGAGCAGGCGAAGACGACTCATGGTTGAAACTCCTTGATGGTGTCGCTGCGCAGCAGGTAGCCGGCCGGGTCTTCCTCCAGGCGGCGGGCGAAGGAGCGCAGGGCGCTGAGGGTTTCGCGCAGTTCGATAATGGTCGGGCCCAGCTCGCCGATGCCCTGCATGCCGCCGTCGAGGGCGGCGCGGTTATCGGTCAGCAGGCGTTCGACATTGCTGCTGCTGCGCTCCAGCGAGGCCATCAGGCGGCTGGCGCTGTCCATCGCCTCGCGGCCCTGGCCGCTGAGCAGCTGGTTGGCGTTGCGCATCAGGTCGGCGGCTTCCTGGCTGGCGCTGCTCATCTGCTGCAGGGCCGTGCGCAGCTCGTCGCGTTGTTCGGCGACGCTGGCGCTGGTCTGTTCGATGTTTTCCAGGGTGCGCGAAATACGCCCGATATTGTCGCGGGAGAACAGCTGGTTAGCGCGGTTGAGCAGGCGCGTGACGCTGAGCACCAGGTCTTCGCCATTGGCCATCAGGCGTGACAGCGGCGAGGGGTCGGCGATGATTTCCGCACGCTGATCCCCATTGCTGACCAGCATGGGGCTTTCCGGCGAGCCGCTATGCAGCTGGATCAGCGCCGCGCCGGTGATTCCGGTGATCGACAGACGTGCGCGGGTGTCTTCCTTGATCGGCGTATTGGCGCTGACGCGGATATGCGCGCGCACCTTGCGCGGGTCATTCGGGTCGAGACGCAGGCTGATCACGTCGCCGACCTTGATCCCGCTGTATTGCACGGCGCTGCCCTGGGACAGGCCGCTGACCGCCTCGTTGAAGATCACGTCATAGTCGCGCAGCTCCTGATCCGAGCTGGCTTTGCTCAGCCATAGGGCAAAGCCCAGCGCGGCGGCGACCATCAGCACGGTAAACAGGCCAATCAACACGTGATGAGCACGCGGTTCCATTCAGTTGCTCCCTGGCGCGCCGCTGGCGGCCTGTTCGGCTGCGCGTCCGCGCGGGCCGTGAAAATATTCGTGTATCCAAGGGTTGTCGGTGGCGGCCACAACGTCCAGGCGGTCGGCCACCAGCACGCGTTTTTCCGCCAGCACGGCCACCCGATCACAGATGGTGTAGAGCGTGTCCAGGTCATGGGTGACCAGAAACACGCTGAGGCCCAGGGCGTCGCGCAGGGTCAGGATCAATTGATCGAAGGCCGCCGCGCCAATCGGGTCGAGCCCAGCGGTGGGTTCGTCGAGAAACAGGATGTCCGGCTCCAGGGCCAGAGCGCGGGCCAGTGCGGCGCGTTTGATCATGCCGCCGGACAGTTCGGTCGGGTACTTGTCGCCGGCTTCACGCGGCAGGCCGACCAGTGCCAGTTTGACCTGAGCCAGGCGTTCGGCGGCCGGGCGTTTGAGGCCGGCATGTTCGAGCAGCGGCAGGGCGATGTTCTCGGTCACCGTCAGCGAGGAAAACAGCGCGCCGCGTTGATAGAGCACGCCGAATCGCCGCTCCAGCTGCGAGCGTTGCTCGGGTGGCAGGCTCAGCAGTTCTTCGCCGAATACCCGCACGGTGCCGGAGTTGGCGCGGCGCAGGCCGAGAATACTGCGCAGCAGCACGGACTTGCCGGTGCCCGAGCCGCCGACCACGCCAAGCACTTCGCCACGGTACAGATCCAGGGCCAGGTCCTGGTGCACAGTCTGCGCGCCGAAGCGGTTGACCAGGTTGCGTACCTCGATAATCGCTTCGCCCGTCACCAGCCCATCTCCATCAGAAACAGCGCGGCCAGGGCATCGAGCACGATCACCACGAAAATCGACTGCACCACGCTGGAGGTGGTGCGCTCGCCCACCGACTGCGCACTGCCGGTGACCTTGAAGCCTTCCAGGCAGCCGATCACGGCGATCAGGAAGGCAAATATCGGCGCCTTGGCCATGCCCACGACAAAGTGCTTGAGGGCGATATTTTCCTGCAGCATGGCCAGGTACATGGCCGGCGAGATATCCAGGCTCAGGGCGCAGACCACCGCGCCGCCGAGGATGCCGCTGAGCATGGCGATAAAGGTCAGGATCGGCAGGGCGATCAGCAGGGCGAACACCCGTGGCAGCACCAGCAGCTCCAGCGGGTTGAGGCCCAGGGTGCGGATGGCGTCGATTTCCTCGTTGGCCTTCATCGAGCCGATCTGCGCGGTAAAGGCGCTGGCGGTGCGCCCGGCCATCAGAATGGCGGTGAGCAGCACGCCAAATTCCCGCAAGAAGGAGAACGCCACCAGATCGACCGTGTAGATGCTCGCGCCAAAGTCGGCGAGCACCGTGGCGCCGAGAAAGGCCACCACCGCGCCGACCAGAAAGGTCAGCAGGGCGACGATGGGTACGGCATTCAGGCCGCTCTGCTGCAAATGCGCGACCAGCGAGGTGATGCGCCAGCGGCCGGGGCGCAGGAGGATGGCGAACATAGCCGCCAGGGTCATGCCGATAAAACCGAGCAGCGCCACGCCTTGCTGCCAGAGTTCTTCCACGGCTTGGCCGATCTGTCCGAAGAATTCGCGCCAGGCCGGTATGCGTTTGGTTGGCAGGGCATCGCCGGCATCGGCGATGGCATTGCCCACTGCCTGCAACAACGCGCGGCGCTCGCTGGCCAGGCCTGGTGCATCGTTGGCCAGTTGCGCCAGGCGCTGGCTGCCGAGCAACTCCACCAACAGTGCGGCACCGGCGGTGTCCAGCGCGCCAAGGTCTTGCAGGTCGATACTGGCGGCGCTGTTCAGCGTGCCGCGTAGTGCTAGCACCTCGGTTTCCAGGCTGGCGTAGTGAGGCAGCGTCCAGTCGCCGCCGATGCGCAAGCCAGAGGGCGCATCCGTGCGGCTGGATTCAAGCGGCGTGATAAAGGGGGCTGTGCTCATGCGCCACAGCTTAACCCTCTGGCAGACGGTTTAAAAACTATCTACGTTGCCGATACGGCGTTAAAAACAGGCTCAAAATGCTCATGTACAGCTCGTACACTCCGTTTTTTCGCCTGTTTTTGCCTTGTCTCGGCTGCCTCGCCGACGTTTTTAAACCACCTGCTTGGGGCTACGCCCAGCCTGCATGCGGTTCATTGCGGCTTAACCGTCTGCGGTAATTTCGGCAATCAGCTCGCGCAGCGCTGCTTCGGCGTCCTCGTTGGCCACCTGGCAGGTGCCGGCATTGGCATGGCCGCCGCCGTTGTAGCTCAGGCACAGCTCGCCGACATTGGTGTTGGAGCTGCGGTCGAGGATCGATTTGCCGATAGCGAACACGGTGTTCTGCTGCTTTACGCCCCACATCACGTGGATGGAGATATTGCACTGCGGGTAGAGGGCGTAGATGACGAAGCGGTTGACCGCGTAGATCGTTTCCTCGTTGCGTAGATCCAGCACCACCAGGTTGTGGTAGACCGTGGCGCAGCGCTGGATCTGCGCCTTCGCTTCGCGCTGGTGCTCCAGGTACAGCGCCAAACGCTCATCGACATCCGGCAGTTCGAGAATTTCATCGATACCGTGGGTCTGGCAGAAGTCGATCAGCTGCATCATCAACTGGTAATTGGAGATGCGGAAGTCGCGGAAACGGCCGAGGCCGGTGCGCGCGTCCATGATAAAGCTCAGCAGCTCCCAGCCATGCGGGTCGAGAATCTCGTCGCGGCTGAATTGCGCGGCGTCGGCCTTGTCCACGGCCTCCATCATCTCATCCCACTCCCGCGGAAAGGCCGCATGGCCGCCATAGTGCTTCCACACCACCCGCGCTGCCGAGGGTGCATCGGCATCAATCAGGTGATTACTCGCCGGCTGGTTGCGGATGGTCTCGCTGAGGTGGTGGTCGAAGGCCAGGTGGCAGCCAGGTACATAGGGCAGGTTGGTGGTGATGTCGTTGCTGGTGATCGCCACTTTGCCGTCCTGCATGTCCTTGGGGTGGACGAACAGGATGTCGTCGATCAGGTTGAGGTGTTTGAGCAGGGCGGCGCACACCAGGCCGTCAAAATCACTGCGGGTGACCAAGCGGTAAAGACTGGACATAAAGCATCTCCGGATCGGGCAAGCGGCGGGAATAAACCAACAGGCCCCATTCAAAGTAGCACGCGGTTTACCCATCAGCCCGGACAAGGAGGTTGCGCTTCCAGGCAGCTGCAGGTCGACTTCAGGACAGTCCAGGCAAGGCAGCGGTCCTAGGCTGACGCCTGATGATCTACCGACCCCAGGAGCCAGCATGTCGCCGATTACCGTACTGCGTGATACCCAGCCGATTCCGTTACTGGACGCCTGCAAATGGACACGAATCGCCGGTGAGCCACACACCGTCAACCTGAACGCCTACACCTCGGCGGACGGCAGCAAGATCATGGGCACCTGGATCTGCACACCCGGCAAATGGCAGGTGGCCTATGAGAAATGGGAGTACTGCCACTTTCAGGAGGGGTATTGCATCATCACCCCGGAGGGGCAGGCGCCGATTCATCTGCGGGCTGGCGATATCTTTATCGTCGAACCCGGGATGAAGGGCACCTGGGAGGTGGTCGAGACGGTGCGCAAATACTTTGTATTTGCCTAAGCCGTCAGACCTTAGGGCTTGAAGTTACGCGCATCCTTGGCCCACACATCCAGCGCCGGCTTGATGTCCTTGAGGCTCAGTTGGGTGCTGTCGTTTTCCAGTTGCAGGCCGTGGCCCTTGCGTACAACTCGCGCCATCGGCTGGCTGTTACGGCCGTCGATGGCTTCCAGCTCGACATAAATATTGGTGTTGAGGTCGCGGGTGCCGGCGGCGGTGCTGGCGGCAGCGGCAAGCAGGGCAATCGGTACCACTTCATAGACCTTAAGGCCTTCCGCCGACAGGTTTACTGCGGTGATTGCGCTGCGTAATACCAGGGTGTTCTGGTCGGCTTGTTGGACGACGCGATATTGCCCGGCCAGTTCGAGTTGCATGGCCTGTTGTAGGTAACTGGTAATTTCATCCAGAGTTTTCTGGCTAACTTGTTCACTAGGAGTTGGAGCGGGATAGAACACCGGCTTCTCTACTAGCACCGAACGGTAGTTCTGCGCTTTGAAATCTGGCGACACCCAGCGCATCACCGGCGCACCGCTGGCCGATTGCGCCGGCTGCAGCTGCGAGTAATCACTGAGAAAGCCCGAGTATTGCGACGGCTGGGTGGTTTTGCTGGCGCAACCCGCCAGCAGCAAGGTGACGGACAGGCTGAGCGCTAGGACTTTGAATGGCATACCGGAGTTCTCTGTGGGGGAAATTGGCATAACTGTAGACCAAGCTAGCATAACCGTTGGTCAACTTGTCAGCGGCCACAGCGCAGTCTGCAAAGTGTGTGTCAGCGCTTTTTCGGGGCGACTGAAAGGCCTTAATCGCGGCGAAACACCAGGGCCTTCAGGGCGCTGTCCGGCTGGCTGTCCGGGAATTCCGGCGGGTTCTGCAGGCGCTCGCTAAAGTGCAGGCTCGGCGCTTCGCTGGCCATGGCCTGGATCAGGTAATCCGGGCCGATTTCCGGCTCGTTGCTGCAGGCCAGCACCACCCCGTCCGCGCTCAAGAGTTCGGGCAGACGGCGCAGGACTTTCGGGTAATCCTTGCTCAGTACGAAGCTGCCGCGTTGGAAGGACGGCGGGTCGATGATGATCAGGTCATAGGGACCGTACTTGGCCACCTTGCCCCAAGACTTGAACAGGTCGTGGCCGAGAAACACCACCTGGCTCAGGTCGTGCTGGTTCAGCCGATGATTGTCCCGCCCACGGCTGAGCGCGGCCCGGGCCATATCCAGATTGACCACCTGACGCGCGCCACCGGCCAGCGCTGCCACCGAGAAACCGCAGGTGTAGGCGAACAGGTTGAGCACGCGCTTGCCCGCCGCCTGGGCTTGTACCCATTGACGGCCATAACGCATATCAAGGAAAAGCCCGCTGTTCTGCTTTTTGCCCAGGTCGAGCCGGTAATGCAGGTCGTGTTCGCAGATATCCCAGTGCTCAACGGGCTCGCCAAGCAGCCATTGCGTGGGGCTTTCCGGCAGGTAGCGCTGCTGCAGCAACAGGCTGTGTGCGCCGCTTTGCTGCCAGGCGACGGATTGGCCGAGCTCGAGCAGCATCTGCTGCAGCGCGGCCAGTTCGGCATCGCTCACCGGCTTGAATAGCGCAACCAGCAGCACGCCTTGCAGCCAGTCCACTGTGATCTGTTCCAGCCCCGGCCAGCAGCGACCACGGCCGTGGAACAGGCGACGGGTTTCATTGGGCGCGCTATTCAGGGCGTTGAGCAGCTGTTGCTGCAGGGTGAGAAGGGCGTCTGGGGTCATGGGCTGCGGTCAATTTGGCGAGGCGGCGATTTTAACAGGCGGCCGCCTAGAATCGTCTGTATCGATCATTGTTATCGGGAAAGGCGTTTGGCGTTACGCCCGCCAAGTGCCTAGCATTGACCTCTTTCACACCTGCATATAAGGAACTCCCATGCATATAGATGAAGCTATCCGCAGCCGCCGCGCCGTCAAAGGCTATGACCCGGCATTTACCCTGAGTGATGCCGAAAAGGACGAGCTGCTGCAGCTGGCCTTGCTCGCGCCGTCGGCGTTCAACCTGCAGCATGTACGCATGGTCGAAGTCAGCGATCCGGCGCTGCGTCAGCAATTGCGCGAAGTGGCCTGGGGCCAGGCGCAGGTGACCGATGCCTCGATGCTGGTGGTGGTGTGCGCCAAGCTCGACAGCTGGCAGGAAGATGTCGGCCGCGTCTGGGACGGCGCGCCCGCGGAAGTGCAGGCCTATATGGCCGGCGCCATCGACACCTATTACCGCGACAAGCCGCAGGTGCAGCGCGATGAAACCATGCGCAGTTGCGGCCTGATGGCGCAGACCCTGATGCTCGCCGCGCGCGGCAAGGGCCTGGACTCCTGCCCGATGGACGGCTTTGACTTCGACGCCGTGGCCAAGCTTATCAAGCTGCCCGAAAACCATGTGATTGCCTTGATGGTCGCAGTCGGCAAGAAGACCATCGAGCCCAAGCCGCGCATCGGCAAGCTGCCGTTCAATGAAGTGGTGCTGCGCAACAGCTTCTGATCGCTGTGCAGGTTTCTGAGCGGTTTGGTCATTCTTCAGCCATAACTGTGGTCAGCCTGCGACTGTGCACACCACTAAAGGTTGGATGACAAAACCGCTGTTGGGGGTGAATCTGGCGGGCATTACGGGTCGACACGCGCCGGCCTGCATGCATAAGAAGAAGCCTGAGGAGCCCCCATGTCTGCCGAACATCTGGATGTCTTGATCATTGGTGCCGGCCTGTCCGGCATCGGTGCGGCCTATCACCTGATGAAGCATTGCCCCGGCAAGCGCTTCGCCATCCTCGAAGGTCGTGCAGCGCTGGGCGGTACCTGGGATCTGTTCCGCTATCCGGGTATTCGTTCCGATTCGGACATGTTCACCCTCGGCTACAACTTCAAACCCTGGACCAGCCCGCTGGCCATTGCCGACGGCCCGTCGATCCGCAGTTATATCGAAGAAACCGCGGAGGAAAATGGCATCCAGGAAAACATCCGCTTTCAGCACAAGGTGCTCAAGGCCGACTGGTGCAGCGAGCGCGCCACCTGGACCCTGCAGGTGCAGCGAGGTGACGAGCCTGAGCCGATCAAGCTGAGCTGCCAGCACCTGCTGATGTGTACCGGCTATTACCGCTATGAAGCGGGCTACACCCCAGAGTTCAAAGGTCGTGAACAGTTTCAGGGAGAGTTTATTCACCCGCAGTTGTGGCCCGACAACTTCGATTACAACGGCAAGAACGTGGTGGTGATCGGCAGCGGCGCGACGGCGGTAACCCTGGTGCCGGCGATGACCGACAAAGCCAAGCACGTGACCATGCTGCAACGCTCACCGACCTACGTGATAAGCCTGCCGCAGGGCGATCCGATCTCTGCCTTTCTACGTCGCTTTCTACCGGAAACCTGGGTCTATCGCCTGGCGCGCACGCGCAACGTTGCGGTGCAGTTGGGCTTCTACAAGCTGTCCAAGGCCTTCCCCGGCTTGGTGCGCAAGGCGTTGCTCGGTATGGCCCGGCATCAGCTGGGCAAGGACTTCGACATGCGCCACTTCAGCCCGCGTTACAAACCCTGGGATGAGCGGGTGTGCGCGGTACCCAATGGCGATCTGTTCAAGGTGCTGCGCGAGGGCAAGGCGTCGGTGGTCACCGAACATATCGACGGTTTCACCGCCAAGGGTATCCGCCTGAAGTCCGGTAAAGAGCTGCCGGCGGATGTGATCATCAGCGCCACTGGCCTGGAGCTGCAGCTGTTTGGTGGCATGCAGGTGGCGGTGGATGGTGTGCCGTTCGATGCGGCCAAGAGCATGGGCTATCGCGGCATTATGCTGCGCGACCTGCCCAACGCAGCGGTGGTGCTGGGGTACACCAATGCCAGCTGGACGCTCAAGGCGGACCTTTCCAGCGAATACTTCTGCCGCCTGATCAACCATATGGACGCCACGGGCATGCGCCAGTGCACCCCGCGTGACACGGCGCGGCAGGTCAAGGATGCCCCCTTCCTCGACCTGGCTTCCGGCTATATCAAGCGCGCGGCCGACAAGATCCCCAGCCAGGGTGACCGTGCGCCGTGGAAGCTCTATCAGAACTATCTGCTGGACCTGGCGCTGCTGCGCTACGGCAAGGTTGAGGATGGCTACTTGGAGTTCAGCTCACCGCATGTCGGCGAACCCTCCGCCACAGCCACAGCGGTCTAAACTGCAAAGCAATGTAAGCCAAACGCTATAGCAGCTTGGCGCGTTATGCCTACAGATATGTGGCCATTTGCCGCTTTAGAAGCAGGCACAGGGCCACTATGCTTTGTGACAGATATCACGGATGAGTGGGCCAGGTGATTCTGGTTGTTGTCACAGAGGAGTCCTCTAGAGGATGAGCAGAATGGAATCGCTTCAGCAAGAGCAACGCTACCTGCCAGCACTGCGGGCGCATATTGATAAGCTGCTGGCCAAGGGCTGGGTGATTGCCGAGCGCAGCCCGCTGACCCTGCAGTCCGGGCGCAAGACCTACATGGTTATGCACGGGATGTTGATTGGCGATAACGCGTTTTAAGAGCCTGCTGCGCGTCGGTCCTGCGGCGTTGAAAACAGGCTCGGAATGCTCATTTACAACTCGTAAACTCCGCTTCATCGCCTGTTTTCGCCTTGCATGACTCTAGCTCGCAAGCCTCTTAACAGGCTCTTTGTTTCAAGACACCGTTTTCCCGGGCCGCTGCTGATCAAGATGATCGGCAGCGGCCTTTTTTCTGGCCTGTATTAGCTTGTATGGCGCGGTAGTTGCCATTGGGTTGCGGCCAGCCAGTCGGCAAACGCAGCCGGCGGTAGCGGTTTGCTCAGCAGGTAACCCTGGGCGATGTCGCAGCTGAGCTGGTCCAGGCGTTCGAGAATGGCCTCGGTTTCCACCCCTTCGGCAACGATCTTCAGGCCCATGTTGTGCCCCAGTTCTATGGTCGAGCGGACGATGATGTCGTCATCGGGATTGTTCAGCAGGTCCAGAACAAAGGACTTGTCGATCTTCAGCTCATGCACCGGCAGGCGTTTGAGCTGGGCCATGCTCGAATAGCCGGTGCCGTAGTCGTCGATCGACAGCCGCACGCCCAGTTCGCACAGCTGCTGCAATTGCCCCATGGCCAACTCTGGGTCGGCCATCACCGCGCTTTCAGTGATTTCCACAATCAGGCCAGATGGCGGCACGCCATGCTCGGCCAGTTGTGCGGCGATAAAGCCGGCAAAGCCGGGGTCGGCCAGATCCAGTGCCGAGATATTGATCGCGGTCTTCAACTCCAGTCCCTGTTCCTGCCAGGCGCGGCTCTGTGCCACCGCGGTGCGCACCACCCAGCGGGTCAGGGCGCAGACGTTACCGGTCTGCTCGGCCAGGGGGATAAATTCGTCCGGCGGGATAAACCCGTGCACCGGGTGAATCCAGCGCACCAGGCACTCCACGCCATACAGGCTGCGCGCGCCAATATTCAGTTTCGGCTGGAAGTACAGGCTGAGCTGGCCGCCTTCCACCGCGCCTTTCAACTCGCTCATCAGCGCCAGGCGCAACAGGCTGTGGCGGTCCAGTTCTGGGCGGTAGAGCGCGTAGGGTGAGCGCTGCTGTTTGCCCAGGTACATCGCCACTTCGGCATGTTGCAGCAGGCTGCCGGCGCTTTCACCGTGGTCCGGATAGAGGGCGATACCGATTGTGGCGTTGAGGGTCATGCTGATGCCGCGCACGGCGAAGGGCTCGTGCAGGGCTGTGCGGTAATGCTCGGCGGCGGGGATCAGCCTGCCAGGCTGGCAGGGGCTGATCAGCAGGGCAAATTCGTCACCGCCGAGGCGCGCCAGTTGCTCGCCGGGGCGCAGCAGCGCCTGCAGGCGGGCGGCGAGCTGGCAGAGCAGCTGATCGCCGGCATCGTGGCCGAGGGTGTCGTTAAGGTCCTTGAAGTTGTCCAGGTCCATCAGCAGCACCGCTACGCCTTCGCCCGGCTGGCACTGCGCCAGGGCCTGTTGCAGTTCGGCGACAAAGCGGTTGCGGTTGGCCAGTTCGGTCAGCGGGTCGCGGTAAGCGAGAAAACTGATGGTGGTTTCGCGTTCGGCAATGCCTTGCTGCATGGCGACGAATTCGCGGGCAAGCAAGCCGACTTCGCCGCTGGCCTGGGTGGACATCGGTACCTGATAGTCGCCGCTGGCGATACGCCGCACGTTATCGACCATCTGGCTCAGCGGCCGGCTGACGGTATTGGCGATCCATAGCGCGCCGAGGCCGGCCAGCAGCAGAGCGATGGCGAAGATGGTTGCCAGCTGCCATTGCAGCGGCTGGTAATCGGCCAGCTCGGCGGACAGCGAGCGCATCAGCAGCACCTGCAATTCGCTGCTGGTGCCGATCAGCGGCGCACGCAGGGCCACCTGTTCCAGGCCCTGCAACTCGAAGCGAAATACGCCAGTGGCATTTGGCAGCAACTGGCCGGCCAGCTCGGCCCGGGGCAGTGCCTGCAGATTGCTGGCAAGCACCCGGTACTGGCCGGGGCTGCCGTCGAGCAGGGCCACGTCGGCGCCACTGAGGCGGGCCAGATGTGCAGTGGCCTGATCGTCCAGTTCGAAAGCCATCAGCAGCCAGCCCATCAGGTTGGGCCGTGGCGCGAAGATTGGCGTGGCGTTGATATGCAGCACCCGTTCGCCGAATACCACCAGGCGGTCGGCGCTTTGCGGGTCGTCTTCATCCAGCAGGTCATCCCACGGCAGCGGAGCACCGGGCAGCAGCTCGCCACTGGTGCCGGCCAGAATCAGCCCCTGCGGCGCGCTGACCAGGGCAAAGCTGGCCTGGCTGCGCGAGGCGAAGGACTCCAGCGCGGCAGACAGCGATTGCGCTTCCTGCTGCGGGCTGGCGATCAAGTCAGCGATTTCACCGAGCAGGGTGAAATCCTTGGCGATCAGGTCGGCCATGGCGCTTTGCGCCTGACGGCGGCTCTGCAGCTCATTGCTCAGCACCGCGTGGGCAAAGTTCAACTGCCCGGCTACCTGGCTCAGGGTGTGCTGATAAGTGGAGCGATAGACCAGCGCCAGTAGCAGCACCATTACCGCCAGCAACAGCAGCAGAAAGAAGCCGAGAATCTTGCCGCGCAGGGTCATGGCATGTGCCTATGCTTGTGGATAATCGGGCTTGTGGATAGTCGGCTCGCCGATGGCGAAATGCCTTGAGTATAGAAAGACCTCGGGCGGGCGCAGCACCTGGTATGCACAAGGGGGCGTGGATGCGAATAGCGCGGGCATGGCGCATGCCCTTGAAGCTGCTGGCGCTGGTGTTGCTCAGCGTCGCGCTGGTCGAATGGCTGGCGCGCGCCGGCCTGCTCGACGGCAGCGAACGGCGCTTGCTGGATCTGCAATTCCAGCTGCAGGGGCAGCGAAATGAGCCGCAGCAGGTCGCCATCGTAGCCATCGACGAAGACAGCCTGGCTCGTTACCCGGACGACCCCATGCTGTTCTGGACCGACCGGCTCGCCGTGGCGGTCGAGCGCTTGCGTCAGGTCGGGGTGCCGCTGGTGGGGCTGGATATGCTCTACAGCATCAGCCCCGAACGCTGGCTGAGCACGCTGGGCGATGGCCAGTTTCCGGGTGCCAGAGACTATGACCGGGCCTTCCGCGAGCAACTGGCCAGCGGTCACTTGCTGCTGGTGGCCAGTCGTTCCGGCAGCGGGGCGGCGGTGAGCGACTACCTGCTGCCGAGCCCTGATTATCTGCTGGCGCTGCCTGATTATGACCTGCAGGCGCATGTTGGCCTGGCCGATCTGCTGGTTGAGGGCGATGGTCTGGTACGGCGCTTTCGTCTGGCGCCAGTGGCGGCTGAGCAGCGGGCGCAGCTGCAGGATGAGTTGCCGCACTTGAGTCTGCCTGCGCTGCTGGCAGTACGCGCCGCGGGGCAGGATGTGCGCGCCGCCGCTTGGCAATTGGGCGGGCGTGCCGTACAGCTCGATCAGTCCGCAGCCGTCATCCCTTATGTTGGGCCGCCCGGCACCTTCCATAGCTTGCCCTTGCACCGGCTGCTGGCGGACGAGGCCCTGAATGATCCCGAGGTGCAGGCCTTGCGCGGCAAACTGGTGCTGCTCGGGGCCACGGCCGCTGGGCTCAACGATGCCCATTTCACCCCGTTCAGCAGCGACTGGCTGGGCGGGCGCAGCCTGCTGATGAGTGGGGTTGAGGTGCATGCCAATGTGCTGCAGGCATTGCTCGACGGCCGTCAGTTGCGTAGCCCTGAAGCTGTTTGGCGAGTATTCGGCCTGCTGGCTCTGAGCTTGCTGGTGGTGTGCTGTGTGTTGCGCCTGCCGGTGTGGGCAACCCTGCTGGCCTGGTTGCTGGGGCTGGCGCTGTTGCTGGCGCTGGGCCAGTGGCTGTTCCGGCTGGGTTGGTTGTTGCCGCAGAGTGCTGCGGGGCTGGTTCTGTCGCTGAGCTTTCTGGGTGTGCTGGGGCTGCGCCTGACTGGCGAGGAGCGGGAGCGCAATCGCCTGCGACAGATGTTCGGCCGCTATGTCTCGGAGCAGGTGGTCGAAGCCCTGCTCAGTTCGGGTGAGCGACCGGAGTTGGGCGGTCAGGCGCAGCGGGTGACCGTGCTGTTTTCCGATATCCGCAACTTCACCAGTATCAGCGAACGGCTCACGGCCAAGGAGGTGGTGGAGATGCTCAATGCCTATTTCGCCCGAGCTTGTGAACCCTTGCTGGCCGAGGGCGGCAGTATCGATAAGTTTATTGGCGATGCGGTGATGGTCGAGTTTGGCTCCCCCGTACCGTTGGGCGACCACGCACAACGGGCCATTCGCGCTGCGCTAGCCTTGAAGAAAGTCTCCGAGGAATTCGCTGGCTGGATGCAGCAGCGCTTCCCCGGCCGCGACCTGCCTGCCTTTGCCGTAGGCATCGGGTTACACAGTGGTGAGGTGGTGCTGGGCAATATCGGCTCACCGGTGCGCATGGAGTTCACTGCCATCGGCGACACGGTGAACCTGGCTTCGCGTCTTGAAGGCATGACCAAGGAGCTTGGCTGCGCCATTCTGGCCAGTGCCGAGTGCATTGCCGAGGCGGGTGAGTCTGTGCGTTGCGGGCGCAGCGAGGTGATTCGGGTCAAGGGCCGCGAAGCACCGATTCGCGTCTTTGAGGTCATCGGCTTACATCAGGAAGGCCAGGAGCATGTTTAGACACTGGTGTCGCTTGGGGCTGTGTTCACTGCTGGGGCTACCCAGCTTGGCGTTGGCGCTTGAGGTCGGCTTGGTCACCGGCCTGAGCGGCACGGTTGCCTTGAAAGTGCCGGCGCAGGCGGAGAGCAGGATGCTGCAAGTGTTCAGCAAATTGCATGAAGGCGATCAACTGAGCCTGTCGGAGAAAACCAGTCTGCAACTGGTGCTTTTCCACAGTGGCGAAGAGCAGGTCTGGCAAGGGCCGGGCGAGTTGCAGGTACACCGCAGCGGCATCTCTGCTCAGGATTCGGCATTACAGCCCCAGGGACGTCAGCTGCCGAAGTTATTGGTCAAGCAACTGGCCAAAACCCCGGCCCCGGACGGTCAGGTTAAAGCCGGGATGGTGCGGCTACGCAGCATGCCGAGTGGCGGCACCCTGGAGTCGGTGGAAAAAAATTATGCGCAGCTACGTGAAACGGCAACGGCGACAGATCGAACGCCGGAGTTATACCTGTTGGCCGGGTATTTCGAATTGCGTGAGTTTGAGTTGCTGCAGCAGGTGCTGACGCGGATGGAGAAGGAATCCCCTGGTGATAAGGAAGTGGCGCAGCTCCGCTCCCTTTATGCACATGCGGTGAAGAACGCCGAGCCGGCAGCTCAGCCGTAACCAGAACAGAAGAGCCGTGTGATGCGTAGGTTCTTAGTCTTCAGGCTGGCGCGACTGCTCCGACATTAAGGCACGTAGCCGCCTTTCCCCTGTGGACGCATGGCGGGTGCTTTCGGCCGTGGGTCGCGTTTCAGTGCGCCGGTTAGTTGCCAGGTCAGCGTGCCGTCGCTGGGTACGGCACGGTTCAGGGTTTCCTGCGGGTCGGCGATGCGTGGGTGCCAGAGCTGCAGGGTTTGTCCGGCGGCGGCATCGAACTCCAGGCGGGTCTTGCCCTGGTTGTCGGTCTGGGCGAACCAGGGGGTGTCGAGTACCAGGATAAAACCGAGCATCCAGTCGTGGATATTGCAGCCCAGGGTGACCAGGCCGGGTTGGTCGAAACGCATCTCCTGCGGTGCGGCCTTCTGCTGATGCAGGCGCAGTTCGAAGCGCTTGGCCGGCGAGAAGGAGTAGACGTGGTGGTTGATCGGGTCGGAGTTGGGGAAGCTCACCGTGGTACCCACCTGCACCGGCAGGATATAGGGGGTGAACTGGCGCTTCTGCTGGTCCATCAGCGCAGTGGCGGGCTGGCTTTGCGCCGGCCCCGGCTCGATCCACAGCACTGCGTCACTGAGCGGTTTGCCCTGGTTGTCGAGTAGCACGATCTCCAAAGTTTGGGCTTGCGCCAGTGTGCCCAGCAGCGCCAATAGCAGCGCCAAAGCCGATTTCAGCATGATCGATTCCCCAAGACTGCACGACAGTAGCCGTCAGTATAGGAAGGCTTTGTCCGGCTGCCGGGTGATCAGCGCTGGGCGATCTGCTGGATCTGTTCAATCAGCCAGTGCAGCGCCGGGTCGCGCTGGCGCTGGGCCAGGCTGACGATTTCCAGGTGAAACGGCCCCAGGGCGAACGGCAGCTCGAACAGTTGCAGCGGCAGCAGGCTGGCGAAGTGGCGCGCCAGTTGGGTCGGCAGCACGGCGGCCAGCTCGCTGCTGGCGACGATATGCGCGGCCTGCAGGTAGTTGGGCGTGGTGTAGAGAATCTCCCGGCACAGGCCCTGTTCGCCCAGCCACTGGTCGACCATGCCGCGGGTTTGGCCGCCGTGAACCCAGAGATGGCGCAGTTGCAGAAAGGTCGGCAGATCCATCGGCGTGCTGGCCAGGGGATGATCGCGGCGCAGCGCCAGTTGCAGGGTTTCGCTCATCCAGTGTTGGCGGGCGAAACGCGCGGGGATTTCCTCGAAGCGGCCCAGCACCAGAGCCAGCTCGCCCTTGTCCAGCGCCTCGGCCGGCAGGCTAGGGCTCAGGTGGCGGATGTCGATACGCATGCCGGGGGCCTGCTGGCTGAGCTGCTTGAGCAGGCGTGGCATGCAGATCAGCTCGACATAGTCGGTGACGGCGATGCTGAAGTGCTGACGGCTGCTGGCCGGGTCAAAGACCTCACCAGCGCTAAGGCTTTGCTCGATCTGCTGCAGGGCGGCGCGGATCGGGGTTTCCAGCGCCTGGGCGCGCGGCGTCGGCTGCATGCTGCGACCCACCCTTACCAGCAGCGGATCGTCGAGCAGTTCGCGTAGGCGATTCAAGGCGTTGCTCACTGCCGGCTGACTGAGCGACAGGCGTTCGGCAGCGCGGGAGACATTCTGCTCGCGCATCAGTGAATCGAACACGCGCAGCAGGTTGAGGTCGAAGGTTGAGATATTCATCGGCTGAATACGACTTATCACAAGACTAAATTTCAAAAATAGTAACGCCTTGCTTATGGTGGTTGGCGAATTTCTTTAGGCAACTGCAGAGGGGTGGGCATGAGCAAGGCATTTGAGGTTCAGCAGGCCGCCGTGATCGGCGCGGGCACCATGGGTCGCGGCATCGTGATGAGCCTGGCCAACGCCGGCATTCAGGTGCTGTGGCTGGACAACAACCCGCAGATGCTCGCGCAGGCCATGACCGTGGTGGCCGAGACCAACGCGCATAACCTCAAACTGGGTCGTATCAGCGAAGAACAGTCGGCTGCACGCCTGGCCTGCGTTACCCCGGTGGGCGATTACGCCGCGCTGGCCGACGCCGATCTGGTGATCGAAGCGGTGTACGAGAACCTTGAGCTCAAGCAGCAGATATTCCGCACGCTCGACGCCACGATGAAACCGGGCGCGATCCTCGCCAGCAACACCTCGGCGCTGGATATCGACGCGATTGCCGCCGTCACGGCGCGCCCGCAGGACGTGCTGGGTCTGCATTTCTTCAGCCCGGCGCACATCATGAAACTGCTGGAAATCGTCCGTGGCGCGCAGACCGCTCCGGCGGTGCTGGACGCGGCTGTGGCCCTGGGCCAGCGCATCGGCAAGGTCAGCGTGGTGGCCGGTAACTGCGACGGCTTTATCGGCAACCGCATGCTGCACACCTACGTGCGCGAGGCGCGCATGCTGCTGCTCGAGGGCGCCTATCCGCATCAGGTCGATGCCGCGTTGCAGGGGTTTGGTTTCGCCATGGGGCCGTTCCGCATGTATGACGTGGTCGGCATCGATCTGGAATGGCGCGCCCGCGAGCTGGCCGGCAAGGGGCAGGATGATCCTGCGGTGCAGGTGGATAACCGCCTGTGCGGCCTCGGCCGTTTCGGCCAGAAGGCGCGTATGGGTTACTACCGCTACGCCGAAGGCAGCCGCCAGGCCGAGCACGATCCCGAGGTGGATGCGCTGGTGCTGCAGGTCTCCGAGCAGCTGGGTTTTGTCCGCCGCGAGATTGGTCCCGAGGAAATCCTCGAACGCTGCCTGCTGGCACTGGTCAACGAGGGCGCGAAAATCCTCGAAGAGAATATCGCCGCCAATAGCCACGACATCGATCTGGTCTACCTCAACGGCTATGGCTTTCCGGCCGACAAGGGCGGGCCGATGACCTGGGCCGATGGCCAGGGGGTGGCGGCGATTTATGACCGCTTGAAGGCGCTGCAGGCAGCGTTCGGTGAGCACTGGCTGCCGGCACGCCTGATCGAACAGCTGGCGGCCAGCGGTCAGCGCTTTGCTGGTGTGCGGGTATCCGACGTGCAGGAGGGCCGCATATGAGCTACCAAGCCCCGCTGCGCGATATGCGCTTTGTGTTGCATGAGCTGTTCGATATCAGCGGCCACTGTGAGCTGCTCGGCAACGGCCTTGATCGTGAGCTGATCGACGGCGTGCTGGAAGAGGGCGCGCGTTACGCCGCCGAGGTGGTGGCGCCGCTGAATCGCAACAGCGACGAGCAGGGTTGTCAGCTGAATGACGGCCAGGTAAGCACGCCGGACGGCTTTGCCGAGGCCTATCAGCAATATGTTGATAACGGCTGGGCGAGCATGACCGGGCCGAGCGAGTACGGTGGCCAAGCGCTGCCGCAGATGCTTGCGTGCAACTTTCACGAGATGCTGATGGGCGCTTCCCTGTCATTCCGCGTGTATTCCGGGCTGACCGAAGGCGCGGTGTTGGCGCTGTACAAACATGGCAGCGAAACGCTGAAAGACACCTATCTGCACAAACTGGTCAGTGGCCAATGGACCGGCACCATGTGTCTCACCGAGCCGCAGGCCGGCACCGACCTGGCGCTGCTGCGCACCAAAGCAGAGCCGCAGGCGGACGGCAGTTTCAAGGTCAGCGGCAGCAAGATCTTTATCAGCGGTGGCGAGCAGGACCTTTCGGAAAACATCATCCACCTAGTGCTGGCGCGCCTGCCGGACGCTCCGGCCGGAGTGAAGGGCATCAGCCTGTTGCTGGTGCCGAAGTTTATCGCCGCTGCCGACGGTACGCCGGGTGAGCGCAATGCGCTGTCCTGCGGGGCCATTGAGCACAAGATGGGCATCAAGGGCGCATCCACCTGCGTGATGAACTTCGATGGCGCCACTGGCTGGCTGATCGGCGAAGCCAACCAGGGCCTGGCCGGTATGTTCACCATGATGAACGACGCGCGCTTTCAGGTCGGTTTGCAGGGGCTGGGCGTCGGTGAGGCGGCCTTTCAGGGCGCGCTGCGCTATGCCCGCGAACGCTTGCAGTCGCGCGCGCTGAGCGGGCCGGCCGAGCCGGGCAAGGCGGCTGATCCGATCATCGTGCATCCCGATGTGCGGCGCATGCTGCTGACCCAGAAGAGCCTGGTCGAAGGTAGTCGCATGCTCGCCGCCTACTGCGCGCGCCAGCTCGATCTGGAACACGCTCCCCCGGACGCCCCTGCGCGCAAGGCCGCCGGCAAGCGTGCGGCGCTGCTGATCCCGATCGTCAAAGCCTTCTTTACCGATATGGGCCAGGAAGTCGCCAGCCATGCAGTGCAGGTCTATGGCGGTCACGGTTTTATCCGCGAATGGGGCATCGAGCAGTTGATGCGCGACAGTCGCATTACCCAGCTGTATGAAGGCACCAACGGCATCCAGGCGTTGGACTATATCCGCCGCAAGGTGCTCGGTGACGGCGGTGCCGAACTGTCGGCGTTGCAGGCTGAGTTCAGCGAGCTGTGCGACGCCCAGGCTGGCCGCCCGGCGCTGGCCGCGCTGGCTCAAACGGTGCAAGCGCGTCTGGGCGAGTGGCGCGAGCTGAGCAGCGCAGTGATCGCCGCCAGCCAGCGCGATGTGCAGGAGATTGGCGCGGTGTCGGTGGATTTTCTCCAGTATTCAGCCTATGTGCTGCTGGCCGGTTTCTGGCTGCAGGCGGCGGCGCGGGCGCAGGATGCCCTGGAGGCGGGCAGCGGCGAGGCAGCGTTCTACCAGGCCAAGCTGCAGTCCGCCGACTTCTACTTGCGTCGGGTGTTGCCACGGGCCAGCGCCCATCGCGAGTCCCTGCTGGGTGGTGCCGACTGCCTGATGGCCATGGATGAGGCGAGTTTCGCCTTCTGACTGAAGCGCGTAGCGTGGGTGCAACCCACGCTGCTGCGCGAGTCATTTATTACAACAAGAGGATCACCCCATGCTGCCCTTTAGCTTTGCCACCACTGCGCAGATTCTTTGCGAGATTGGCGCCTCCCGGCGTCTGGCCGAGCTGTGCCGCGAGCGCGGCGCGCAGCGGGTGCTGATCGTTACCGATCCAGGCATCAGCAAGCTCGGCCTGCTGGCGGATGTGCTGCCAGGCTTTGCTCGCACGGAGCTGACTGTCGAGGTATTCGATCAGGTGGTCGCCGACCCGCCCGAGGCCGTTCTGCTGGCAGCGGTGGAACAGGCACGCGCGCTCAAGGCGCAGCTGATCGTTGGCTTTGGCGGCGGTAGTTCGATGGACGTGGCCAAGCTGGTGGCGCTGCTGGCCCATCCCGACTGCGGCCAGGAGCTGACGCAGATTTACGGTGTCGGCAATGCCCGGGGTCAGCGTCTGCCGCTGATTCTGGTGCCGACCACCGCCGGCACCGGTTCGGAAGTCACGCAGATTTCAATTATCACCACGGGCGAAACCACCAAGATGGGTGTGGTCTCGCCGCTGCTGCTGCCGGACCTGGCGCTGCTCGATGCCGAACTGACCCTCGGCCTGCCGCCGGCGGTCACCGCCGCCACTGGTATCGACGCCATGGTCCACGCCATTGAGGCCTACACCAGCGCGCTGAAAAAGAATCCGCTGTCCGACCTGCTGGCCCGTGAAGCGTTGCGCCTGCTGGCGGCCAATCTGGATGAAGTGGTGCACAACGGCGGCAACCGCGAGGCGCGTCAGGCCATGTTGCTGGGTTCCTGCCTGGCCGGCCAGGCGTTTGCCAATGCGCCGGTGGCGGCGGTGCATGCGCTGGCTTATCCGCTGGGTGGGCATTTCCATATTCCTCACGGCCTGTCCAATGCCCTGGTTTTACCGCATGTGCTGGGCTTCAACGGCAATGCGGCCGCGCCGCTGTATGCCGAGCTGGCGCCGCTGGTGCTGGGCGATCAGCTGCGCGCCGGCAGCGTATTGCAGCAAACCGAGCAGTTTATCGGCGCACTGGCCGATTTCAGTGTGCGCAGCGGCCTGCCGACGCGCCTGCGTGATGCCGGTGTGCCGCAGGACATGCTGCCGACCCTGGCGCGCGACGCCATGCAGCAACAGCGCCTGCTGGTGAACAACCCGCGGGAAATGACCGAGGCCCATGCCCTGGCCATCTATCAGGTGGCTTATTAAGCCGCTTCGCCAACCTCAAGGACTCCCGATGAGCCAACCCCAGCACCTGCGCAGCGATTACCGGCATTTCCAGCCGATCACCACGCGCTGGCATGACAATGATGTCTACGGCCACGTCAACAACGTCACCTACTACAGCTTCTTTGACAGCGCGGTGAACACCTACCTGATCGAAGTTGGCGGCCTGGATATTCATAACGGTGAGGTGGTGGGTTTTGTGGTCAGCTCCAGCTGCGATTACTTCGCCTCTATCGCCTTCCCCGAACGCATCGAGATCGGCCTGCGGGTCGGCAAGCTGGGCAATAGCTCGGTTCAGTACGAGCTGGCGGTATTCAAGGCAGATGAAAACGAGGCCTGTGCGGCCGGGCGCTTTGTGCATGTCTTCGTCGACCGCAACAGCAACCGCCCGGTCAGCATTCCTGAGAACCTGCGCGCAGCGCTGACGGTGCTGCTGATGGAGCCGGCGGCGTAGCGGCGCTTGAGCGGCGAGCCGCCAGGCTGCAGCCGCGGTTAAAGCTCTTGCCGCATAAACAAAAAAGCCGCTGTTAGGCGGCTTTTTGCTGTCAGCACTCGGCACTTAGTGATGTTTGTGCTTTTTATGTTTCTTGTGTTTTTTACGGTGGTCGTGGTCGCGATCACGTTCGCTGCCGCCGGCGTATTCATTGGCCAGCGCGCCACCGGCTGCGCCCCCCAGGCCGGCACCAATGGTCGAGCCGGTGCTGCCGCCGACCTTGTTGCCCAGTACCGAGCCACCGGCTGCGCCCAGGCCGCCGCCCAATGCGGCTTCGGTCTTGTTACCGTCGCGTGCGGTAATCACCCCGCCCGCTGCGCCACCTAGGCCTGCACCGATGGCCGCGCCGGTGCTGCCGCCGACCTGTTGACCGATCACATTGCCCAGGGCGCCACCCACACCGCCACCAATGGCGACTTTGCCGGTATCACCCGCCAGGGCGAGGGGAGAGGCCAGGGCGCTGAACAACACCACAGAAATTAATGTACGCATACGGCAGACCTTCTTCGATAAGTGGGCATGCAGATTTATTTAAACCCCTGATTTCAAAGGGCGAAACATCTGCACTGCAGGCCGCTTGATGCAGTGGCCGGCAGTATAGGCTTAGAGCTCATCGAGGCGGAAAATTCCCTGCCACTGGTCGCCGCTGTGATCGCCGCCACACATCTAAAGAATGCGCGCTTCTGCCTGATGCGCCTGCAGGCGGATGGCCACGTACTTCGAGGTCGGGGTAAAGCTGCCGGTACCGAAACTTTGCAGCGGCACCAGGGGGTTGGCTTCCGGGTAGTAGGCGGCAGCCTGGCCGGCGGGAATGTCGAAAGCCAGCAGGGTAAAGCCCACGACCTTGCGCTCGATGCCGTCATCCCAGATGGACTGGATATCGACCTGCTGCCCCGGCTGAAAGCCCAGGCGCAGGATGTCCGCTTCGTTGACGAAAAGCACCTGGCGCTGGCCTTTGACCCCACGGTAGCGGTCATCCAGACCATAGATGGTGGTGTTGTACTGATCGTGAGAGCGCAGCGTCTGCAGGATCAGGTCCGGCGTTTGCCCGGTGCTGCGCACTTGCGGCGGTAGCAGGTCGGCGGGCAGCGGGTTGGCCTTGAAGTTGGCCTTGTGCGTCGGGGTCAGCCAGCGCCGTTCGGCGGCGGCGTTGCCCAGGTAGAAGCCGCCGGGGTGTTGCAGGCGCTGGTTGAAGTCGCTGAAGCCGGGAATGGTCTCGGCAATCAGCTCGCGGATGCGCCGGTAATCGGCAATCAGCGCGTCCCAGTCCACCGGATGATTGCCCAGGGCGGCCTTGGCGATACCGGCGATGATCGCCGGCTCCGAGCGCATTTGCGGCGACAGCGGTTCGAGCTGGCCATAGGAGGCGTGGATCATGCTGAATGAGTCTTCCACGGTCACCGCCTGTGGGCCGCCGGCCTGGTGGTCGATGTCGGTACGCCCGAGGCACGGCAGGATTAGCGCGTCGGTGCCGGTGGTCAGGTGGCTACGGTTGAGTTTGGTACTGATCTGCACGTTCAGCGCGCAGCGGCTCAGCGCGGCGTGGCTGCGCGGGCTGTCCGGGGTGGCTTGGGCAAAGTTGCCGCCCAGACCGATAAACACCTTGGCCTGACCGTCGAGCATGGCGTTAATCGCCTCGACGGTGTTGTGGCCCTGAGCACGCGGCACCTGGAAGTTAAAGCGTTGCTCCAGTGCATCGAGAAAGGCTGCCGATGGGCGCTCATTGATGCCCATGGTGCGATCGCCCTGCACGTTGCTGTGGCCGCGCACCGGGCACAGGCCGGCACCGGGCCGCCCGAGGTTGCCGCGCAGAAGCTGCAGGTTGACGATTTCCTGAATGGTCGCCACCGAGTTGTGGTGCTGGGTGATGCCCATGGCCCAGCAGATGATCACTCGCTCGGCGCGGCGGTAGAGCAGGGCGGCATGTTGCAGCTCGTCCAGGCTCAGGCCGGATTGCTCGACCAGCGACTCCCAGCTGCTGGCATCCAGCAGCGCTAAATAGTCATCCACGTCGTCGGTGTGCTCAGCGATAAACGCCAGGTCGAACACCGCCGGTTCGCCCTGAGCCAGCGCTTCGCGGTGCCACTGCAGAAGGAACTTGGCCATGCCGCGCAGGGCGGCTAAATCGCCACCCAAGGCTGGTCGGAAGAATGCGGTGTTCAACGGCTCGGAGCCGTTGCTAAGCATTTCCAGGGCATGTTGCGGATGCTGAAAACGTTCCAGGCCGCGCTCCTTCAGCGGGTTGAAGCACACCACTTGGGCGCCGCGTTTAACCGCCTCGCGCAGCGGTTCGAGCATGCGCGGGTGGTTGGTGCCGGGGTTCTGCCCAAGCACGAAGATCGCATCGCTGTGCTCGAAGTCGGCGAAGGTCACGCTGCCCTTGCCGACGCCCACGCTTTGCCCGAGGGCCACGCCGCTGGCTTCGTGGCACATGTTCGAGCAGTCGGGAAAGTTGTTGCTGCCAAAGGCGCGGACAAACAGTTGATACAGGTAGGCCGCCTCGTTGCTGGCGCGGCCGGAAGTGTAGAACTCGGCCTGATTGGGGCTTTCCAGAGCCTGCAGGTGCTCGGCGATCAGAGCGAAGGCGGCGTCCCAGCTGATCGGTTGGTAGTGATCGCTGGCGGCGTCATAGCGCATCGGTTCGGTCAGGCGGCCCTGGTATTCGAGCCAGTAATCGCTTTGCTCGCGCAGCTGGCTGACGCTGTAACGGGCGAAGAAGGCAGCATCCACGCGGCGCTTGGTGGCTTCCCAGTTGACCGCCTTGGCGCCGTTCTCGCAGAACTTGATGCGGCCGTCTTCCGGTGAATCGCCCCAGGCGCAGCCGGGGCAGTCAAAGCCGCCGTGCTGGTTAGTCTTGAGCAGGGCACGCAGGTTCTTGAACGGTTGCTTACTGTCCAGCCAGAAGCGCGTCACGCTGCGCAGCGCGCCCCAACCGGCGGCCGGCCCGCTGTAGGGTTGGTAGCGCGGATTGATCGGTTGCAGGCTCATGGCTGGGCGACTCCGGGGGCGGCCGGGCTGTAAACCCGTGGCGCGCTTTGCTGGGGCAGGTGGATCAGATTGAGGTTGTGCTGGCGCGCCCACTGCACGCTGAGGGTGGTCGGCGCAGACAGGCTGACCAGGGTGCCGATGCCGGCGCGCAGGGCCTTGTGGATCAGCTCCAGGCTGCAACGGCTGGTGACCACGGCAAAGCCCAGGCGCAGGTTTTCCCCTTCGCGATGCAGGGCGCCGAGCAGCTTGTCGAGGGCGTTATGCCGGCCGATATCTTCACGGCACAGGCGGATCTGCCCCTGGCCATCAACAAACAGCGCGGCATGCACAGCACCGCTGTGGCGGGCCAGGGTTTGTTCGGCCTGAATGCGCTGACGCAGGCCTTGCAGATGGGCGGTAGCAGGTAGCGGACTGGGCGCCAGGCTTTGCAGCTGCGGCAGGGCTTGTTCCAGCGCCTCTACCCCGCACAGGCCGCAGCCGCTATTACCGGCCAGGGTGCGGCGCTGCTGTTTGAGCGCCCAGAATGCGCGGTTGCTGACCTGCACCTCGGCGCTGATGGCGCTGGCCTGTTGCTGAAGGCGGATATCGTAGATCTCATCGAAGCTATCGATCAGACCGGCACTCAGACTGAAACCGTAGATAAAGTCTTCAAGATCGCTGGGAGAGACCATCATCACGCTGTGGCTGATGCCGTTGTAACTGATCGCCAGTGCCGCTTCTGTGGCCAGCGCTGCCGCGCCATCCAGCTGTGCCTCTGCCAGTTCGACATAGCTATAAGTCGGCGCCGGCAGCAGCGCCGGGGCGGCATCTTTGACGATTGCTGGGGCGTGGCGTGGCATGGGCAGGCTTCCCGGCGACGAGGTGACTTCGCCAGCCTAGGCCGCTCTGCCGAGGGCGTCTAATCGCTGTTACTGATCTTGTGATCGATGCGCTCTATCAAGGCGTTAAGCGCAGGCTTTTCACTCTGCGGCAGGCGGCAAGAGTTTCTGTGCTTCGGCAAAGCAGGCTTCGGCTAGGGCCGAGCGCGGTGCGCTGCGGCGCAGGATCAGGCCCAGCGGGGCGAGGGTGTGGGCGTCTTCGATGGGCGTCAGCGCCAGGTGTTCGGTGAACTCGGCCAGGCCACCGTTGAGCGGCATGATCGCGCAACACAGCCCGGCGCTGACCGCTTGCAGCAGTTGATGCACGGCATCGGTTTCCAACCGTGGGCTGGGCGTCAGGCCACGGGAGCGAAAGCTGTGGTCGATCGATTGGCGAAAATGCATGCCGGCCGAGAGCAGGCCCAGTGGCAGGTCGATTAGGCTTTCCCAGCGCAAAGCCGGGCGGGTGAACTGAAAATGCCGGCGGTCATACAGCAGGCCCATGCGCGTTTCCGCCAGCTCCAGGCTATCGAAATGCTCGGGGTTGAGGCGGTCGAGGTAGGACAGGCCGAGGTCGAGCTGATTGCGCCCGAGGCGCTCGAGAATCTCTTCGCTGCTCAAGGCAAACAGCTGAAAACGCAGCCCAGGGTGTTGCTCGGCAAAGAACTGCACCAGGCGCATGGGATCAAAGCCGGCCAGCGGCACTACGCCCAGGCGCAGGGTGCCGACCAGCTGGCCACGGCAGGCCGCCGCTTCTGCATACAGGCCATCGTGGGCGGCCATCAGGCTGCGCGCCCAGGCCAGAATGCGCTCGCCCTCGGCGCTGAATCCCTCGAAACGCTGGCCGCGTCGCACCAGCTCAAGACCCAGCTCGTCTTCCAGCTGACGCAGGCGCATCGACAGGGTCGGCTGGGTGATATGGCAGCGCGCGGCGGCCTGGCCGAAGTGACGGGTTTCATCCAGGGCGATCAGGAATTTCAGTTGTTTGATATCCACGATGTGTCCTTAAAGCCCTGGGTTGCGCCGATTCTAGCAGGCAGTTGAGTACTGCCTGGCGCTGGATGCGGCCTATGGCGTGGCCTGCAGCGACAGCGTCGGGCCTGGCACCTTTGTCACGAATCCGGGTCTAGACTTCTGGCTCCGGGCGGCGTCGCCCGGCCATTTTCCAAGGAATCAAGAGGAAGCCTTATGAGTCTGTTTGCCTTTGTCAAAGAAGCCGGGACCAAGCTCTGGGAGTCGTTGGTCGGTCAGGAGGCCCAGGCGGCCGAATCACTGACGGCGCACGTCACCAAGGTGGGCTTGGGTAACCCGAATATTCAGGTCAGCGTCGAGGGTGATAAAGTCACCGCTCGCGGTGAGGTGGCGAGCCAGGAGGAGAAGGAGAAAATCCTTCTGGCCCTGGGTAACGTCGCCGGTGTGGCTTCTGTGGAGGACCATATCAGCGTGACCACGCCGGCCCCGGCAGCGCGCTTTGTCACAGTGAAGAAGGGCGACACCCTGAGCGCGATTGCCAAGGCCGAATACGGCAACGCCAATGCCTACCCGAAAATCTTCGAAGCCAACAAACCGATGCTCAGCCATCCGGACAAGATCTATCCGGGCCAGGTGCTGCGTATTCCAGAGGAATAAACGGCTTGCGTGTCGGGCGGCTGCAATGGCCGCCCGATGGGTTTATAGCCCTTGCAACAACTCCCGGTAATCCTCGACCGCAGCAAACTCCTCGGTGTCTTTCGGCGCCGCCTGGCTATCGGGCTGGCGCACGGCGAGCAGGTGGCCGACGCCAAAGCGCCCGGCACTGCGCAGGATCGGCAGGCTGTCATCGATAAACAGACTGCGCGCAGGTTCGAAGCTGATGTCCTGCTGCAGGGCGTGCCAGAACTGCTGGTCTTCCTTGGGGAAGCCATAGTCGTGGGAACTGATCAGCCGGTCGAAATAGGGCGCCAGCTCGATACGCTCCAGCTTCAACGACAGCGAATCGCGGTGCGCGTTGGTGATCAGCACCACCTGCTTGCCGGCCTGGCGCAGGGCCTGGATAAAGGTGTCGGCGTCCGGGCGCAGGGCGATCAGATGCGCCACTTCGCGCTTGAGGTCACGGATCGACAACTTCAGCTCGCGGCTCCAGAAATCCGTGCAGTACCAGTTGAGGGTGCCGGCGTGTTCGCGGAACAGCGGCAGCAGCTCGGCTTCAGCCAGCGCACGGCTGATGCCGTGGTGCTCGGCATAGCGCTGCGGCAGGTGCTGCAACCAGAAGTGGTTGTCGAAGTGCAGGTCGAGCAGGGTGCCGTCCATATCCAGCAGGACGGTGTCGATGGCGTTCCAGGGCAACGAGGGCATGCGCAGTTCTTCGGGCTGATGCGTAGGGAGTCGCGATTTGCGCCATCGCGTCGTGATCGCGCAATCTCCTACGCAGATAATAGGAAAAGCCGCGTTATGATAACCCGCTATGTCCTGCCCAGGAGCCGCCCCATGCGTCAGAAACCCACCGTATTTGCTCGCGAAATCGTCGCCAGCAGCCGCCTGTTCCGTGTCGAGGAGCTGCAGCTGCGCTTCAGCAACGGTGTGGAACGCACCTATGAGCGACTGGTGGGCAAGGGCGCAGGCTATGGCGCGGTGATGGTGGTGGCGATGGTCGATGACGAGCACGCGCTGCTGGTCGAGGAATATTGCGGCGGCACCGATGACTACCAGCTGTCGCTACCCAAGGGCCTGATCGAACCGGGCGAGGATGTGCTGGAAGCGGCTAACCGCGAGCTAAAAGAAGAAGCCGGTTTCGGCGCGCAGCACCTGGAGCTGCTCGCCGAGCTAAGTCTGTCGCCGGGTTATATGAGCCAAAAAATCCAGGTGGTGCTGGCTTCGGGACTGTATGAAGAACGCCTGCCGGGCGATGAGCCGGAGCCGATGCGCGTCGACCAGACCAGCCTGCGCGAGCTGTCGAGCCTGATCCAGCATCCGCAGTTCACAGAAGGCCGCGCCCTGGCCGCGCTTTATCTGGCCCGCGATGTACTGACTCAGCGTGGGATTTTTAAACCATGAGCCAAAGCATGAGCCATCCGCTGATTCCTGCCGTTATCGAACTGGTCCGCGAAGCCGGCGCGGCGACCCTGCCGTACTGGCGTGCCGACGTGACGGTCAATGAAAAAGCCGACGCCTCACCAGTGACCGCTGCCGATATGGCCGCCCACCATATTCTCAACGATGGCCTGTTGGCCCTTGCTGCAGATATCCCGGTGCTTTCCGAAGAGGCGGCGGATATTGCCCTGAACGAGCGCGGGCAGTGGAGCCGTTGGTGGCTGGTCGATCCGCTGGATGGCACCAAGGAATTTATCGCAGGTTCCGAGGAGTTCACCGTCAATGTCGCGCTGATCGAACAGGGTCGTGTGGTCTTCGGCGTGGTCGGTATTCCGGCTACCGGGCTGTGCTACTACGGCGGTGCCGGCCTGGGCGCCTGGCGCGCCGATGCGGCGGGTGTCAGCGAGGAAATCAGTGTGCGCCTGGCTCCGCAGGAGGCCTTTACCCTGGTCGCCAGTCGTCGCCATTCCAGCCCCGCGCAGGAGGCCTTGCTGGCCGGTTTGAGTGAGCGTTTTGGTGATCTGCAGCTGGCCAGTGTCGGCAGTTCGCTGAAGTTCTGCCTGCTGGCCGAGGGCAATGCCGATTGCTACCCGCGTTTGGCTCCGACCTCGCAGTGGGACACCGCAGCGGCGCAGGGTGTGCTGGAAGGGGCGGGCGGCGAGGTGCTGACGCTCAAGGGCGAGGCGCTGACCTATGAGGCGCGCGAATCGCTGCTTAATCCGTATTTTCTGGCTCTGCCGGCTGCAGCAGCCTGGCGCGCCGAGCTGATCCAGCTGGCTCGCGCGCTGGATTAACCGAGCGGCAATAACTCGTAGGAGCGGCCTTGGCCGCGATAGCTTTGCGCTCGATCGCGGGCAAGCCCGCTCCTACAGATGCTGCTGCGGCCTGGCTCGGCGTGTAGGGTGGATGTCGTTGTTTACATCCACCAACCGCTCATTCAGTCGAGCATATCGCCGTAGCGTTCGTCCTTTTTGAACACCAGCGGCTGGGCGAAGCCCGGTACTTTGATCTGCTCGCAGTTGATCTCGATCTGCTGGTCATCGATCAGGTCGTTACCGAAGTTGTAGATAATCCCCAGATCACCCAGCAGCGCTTGCGCGTCGTAGGCCTGGGCCGCCTTGCGGGTGGCTTCGCGGCGCTGCAGGTAGGCGGCAAAGGCCGCTTCGCCATGGCGCTTGCGCAGCATACGTTCTGCCACATGCGGGGCCAGCAGCAGGGCGCTGGCGTTGTTGCCGCCAAAACCCTTGGAGTTGATAAAGCACAGATCCAGCTGCTCGGGTGCGCGCGTACGGTCGGCGGTGGCGAAGCTTAGGTGCTGTTGGTGCACGTCTTCGGCCACCGCGTCGATGGTCTTGATCCCCGGGATGATGCCGTACTTGAAACTGCCCAGGGCGGAGATCACCTGATCGCCGCTGGCGGTGGCCAGGGAGTGGCCGACAAAGGCCTTCACCGCCGTGACCGGCCACTGCTTGATGGCGAAAGCACTGGCAATGCGGTCGAGAATTTCCGATTCGGTCACGCGGTTGGCCGGGGTGCTGGAACCGTGGGCATGCACAAAGCTGCGCTCGCGCACCGCGTCGATGCCCAGCAGTTGCACGGCGCTGGCCACGGCCTTGGCCACGGTCAGGTAGTTGCCGGGGCCCGGGGCGGAGATGGATTTCTTGAAACCGTCGGCGTTGATAAATACATCCGACACCGCGCCGTGGATATCCGCGCCCAGCTCCAGGGCCAGGGCGTCGTCCATCAGCACCACGAACTGGCAGGCTTCAGCCAGGGTAAAGCCGCAGTTCTCGCCAAATGGGCGGCTGGCGCGGCGGAAATCGACGGCCTCCTTTCCTTCTATTTGGCGCAGGCCATCTTCAGTGGCCAGGGCGCCCATGGCGCCGTAACCCTCGATGCATTCCTGGTTGATTGGCGCTTCGCTGCTGCCGATTATGACTACCCGCGCTTTGCCACTGGCAATCTGTTCGATGCCCTTCTGCAGGTTATAGAGGAAGGTGGCGCAGGCGCCGGTGATGGCGCCGGTGGTGCCAACGCTGCCCAGCACATAGGCGTTGATAAAGTCCGCCGACATGGTGTTGAGGCCCAGGGCCAGTTGCTTGGCGGTGACGCGGCCGCCCTTGAGGCGTGACTGCATCAGACCGCCGAAGCCGTTCTCGTCGAGCTGGCTCATGATGCAACTGGAGAACACCGCGACTTCATCGGGGGCCACGTGCTGCATGATGGTCTGCCACTCGATGCCGGTGGCGCGCAGCGCATCGGTCACACCAACGATGGTCATGGCCAGGCCGCGCGGGTGGAAGCGCGCGTTGTACAGCTCGCTCGGCTCGAAGCCGGTGGGCAGCTGCCCGGCGGATTTCACCGGCAGGGCGCGGTAGCTGTCGACCTTGAATTCGCAGTTGTCATGCAGGGTCACCAGCACTTCGCTGGCGTTCAGCTCGTCCACCGTCCAATCGGAGGGCAGCGGGTCCGGCAGGTGCTTGCGCAGAGTGATAAAACTCAGCGGCTGGCCGGCGGTGGCGCTGATATCAATGGTCTTCTGCCAGTGCGCCGCGTCGACATCCAGGTGCTGTTTCTCGATCCGTCGCACCAGAGTCGAGGCGAGAATCTGCTCGGCGAAGCGGCTGTCGATCTCGGCCAGGCTCAGGGCAGTGCCGGCGTCATCCTGATAGCCGCCATCGACCACCTTGACCAACTTCATCATCACCGCCAGGCCCGCCAGGGTCTGCTGACGTGCCGGCGTGTCCATGGACTCGATTACGGTACGGCGGAAACCGTGGTGGAAGGAGCTGCGCCCAGCCGCGTTATAGCCACCAAAACCAACGATCACAGGTAAACGTGAAGTCACTCGATAACTCCTTGAAAAGATAACGCCAGACAAACCGAGATAAGGCTATGGAGGCTTGTCATACAGGCCGAAGCGCTCTGCGGCGGTTATTACGCCGCGATCAAGCGCCCAGCATGGCTGTTCGGATGCCTATGCTGACGTGATTGCTGACTTGCAAGTCACGGTTTCGACCAAGGTAGCGCATCGCTAAAACCTTACGACTGTTATGGTTTCTGCGTACAACGGCCCAGCTGGAGAACAACAATGCACAGCGTCAATCCATACGAATACGGCATGCCCCGCGATGCGGCAAATTTTCAGGCGCTCAGCCCGCTGAGCTTTCTCGAGCGTGCTGCCAGCGTCTACCCGCAGCGCCTGGCTCTGATCAATGGCAGCCTGCGCCAGACTTGGGGCGAAACCTATAGCCGCAGTATTCGTCTGGCCTCGGCGCTGGCCCAGCGCGGCATCGGCCTGGGCGACACGGTGGCGGTGATCGCGCCCAACGGCCCAGCGATGTTCGAAGCGCACTTCGGCGTGCCGATGTGTGGCGCGGTGCTGAATGCCATCAACACCCGCCTGGATGCCGAAGCCATTGCCTTTATCCTGCAGCACGGCGAGGCCAAGGTGCTGCTGGTGGACAAGGAGTTCGGCGAACTGGCCCAGCGCGTGGTCGGCCACTTGCCGCAACCGCCCCTGGTGATTGGCATCGACGACCCGGAATATGCCGAAGGTCTGCTGATCGGCCAGCTGGATTACGAGGCGCTGCTCGCCGAGGGTGATCCGGATTATGCCTGGCAGTTGCCGGCCGATGAGTGGCAGGCGATCTCCCTCAATTACACCTCCGGCACCACCGGTAACCCCAAGGGCGTGGTCTACCACCATCGCGGCGCGCACCTGAATGCGCTGTCCAACGCCATGTGCTGGGACATGAGCCGCTTCCCGGTGTACCTGTGGACGCTGCCGATGTTCCACTGCAACGGCTGGTGTTTCCCCTGGGCGTTGGCCGCCTATGTTGGGGTCAACGTGTGCCTGCGTCATGTGCGTGCCGAAGCCATCTACCCGGCGATTGCCGAACATGGCGTCGACCATTTCTGCGGCGCGCCGATCGTGCTGAATATGCTGGCTAACGCCGATGACGCACTGAAAGCCCTGAAAACCCGTCCGGTAAAAGTGCTCACCGCCGGCGCCGCGCCACCCGCTGCGGTGATCGAGGCCATGGAAGCCCTGGAGTTTCGCGTTACCCACGTTTATGGCCTGACCGAAACCTACGGCCCCAGCGTGGCCTGCGAGTGGAAAAGCGAATGGGACAGTGAAAGCCCGGAGCAACGCGCGCGCCTGAAATCCCGTCAGGGTGTGCGTGCGCCGCTGCTCGACGGCCTGATGGTGGCCGACCCCGATACCCTGCAACCGGTGCCGAAAGATGGCCAGACCATCGGCGAAATCATGATGCGCGGCAACGTGGTGATGAAGGGCTACCTGAAGAACCCCTCGGCCACCGCCGAGGCCTTTGCCGGTGGTTGGTTCCACTCCGGCGACCTGGCGGTGTGGCACGCCGACGGCTATGTGGAGATCAAGGATCGCAGCAAGGACATCATCATTTCCGGCGGCGAGAACATCTCCTCCATCGAGGTGGAAGACGTGCTGTATCGCCATCCGCAGATACTTGAAGCCGCTGTGGTGGCCATGGCCCACGCCAAATGGGGCGAAACACCGTGCGCCTTTGTCACCCTCAAGCCAGGTGCCGAGCTGACGGCCGAGGAAGTAATCGCCTTCTGTCAGCAGCGCATGGCGCGTTTCAAGGTGCCGGGCTGCGTGGTGTTTACCAGCCTGCCGAAAACCAGCACCGGCAAGGTGCAGAAGTTTGTTTTGCGTGAGCAAGCCAAGCAGTTGGCCGCGCAGCAGGCGGTGGCCTAAGGAGGATTGAAGGCACTTGTTACAGGTTTAAATGGATAACGAGTTGAGAACCTAAATGCCATTCACTAGTATTTGGCACCTTAACTCGTCCATACCAGAGGCACTATCCATGCAGGTAAGCAAAGGCTTGTTCGCCGCACTCTCTCTCACCGCGTTGGCCAGCACTGTGCAGGCCGCCGATGAAGTGGTGGTTTATTCCTCGCGTATCGACGAGCTGATCAAGCCGGTGTTCGATGCCTACACCGCCAAAACCGGGGTCAAGGTCAAGTTCATCACCGACAAGGAAGCCCCGCTGATCGCCCGCCTGAAAGCCGAAGGTGCCAACACCCCGGCCGACCTGCTGATCACCGTAGACGCCGGTAACCTCTGGCAAGCCGAGCAGGAAGGCGTGCTGCAGCCGACCAAATCCGAGCTGATCACTGCCAATATCCCCGCTCAGTACCGCTCCAGCACCGACAGCTGGACCGGCCTGTCGCTGCGCGCGCGGACCATCTTCTACTCCACCGAGCGGGTTAAGCCGAGCGAGCTGAGCACCTACGAAGCCCTGGCTGACAAGAACTGGGAAGGCCGCCTGTGCCTGCGTACCAGCAAGAAGGTTTACAACCAGTCGCTGACCGCCACCCTGATCGAAACCCATGGCGCGGCCAAAACCGAAGAAATCGTCAAGGGCTGGGTCAACAACCTGGCCACCGACGTATTCGCCGATGACACCGCGCTGCTGCAGGCCATCGACGCCGGTCAGTGTGACGTCGGCATCACCAACACCTACTACTACGGCCGCCTGCACCAGCAGCAGCCTGATCTGAAAGTGAAGCCGTACTGGCCAAACCAGAACGACCGTGGCGTGCACGTCAACCTGGCCGGTGCCGGTGTTACCAAGCACGCGCCAAACGCCGAAGCCGCCCGCAAGCTGCTGGAGTGGATGACCACCGAAGAAGCGCAGACCATCTTCGCCGGCGTCAACCAGGAGTTCCCGGCCAACCCGGCGGTTGCACCGTCCAAGGAAGTGGCTGCTTGGGGCACCTTCAAGGCTGACTCGATCGCCACCGAAGTGGCTGGCAAGCGCCAGGCCGAAGCGACCATGTTGATGGATCGCGCTGGCTGGAACTAAGCCAGGGCTAAGCCGGCAGGTGGAAAAGCCGTCACGGTTTTCCACCCTGCAACGCGCTGGCTTTATACTGCCGACGCCCCGCACTTGCGGGGCGTTGTCTTTTCCGCTGTAGAGGACTCTGCGTGGCCCATCCTGCCCAGCGCCGCTGGTACCCCATCGCCTTTGCCGTTGCCTTGCTGGTGCTGCTGCCGCTGAGCGTGCTGATGTTTAGCTGGCATGAGGTCGACCAGCAGATTTGGGCGCACCTGTGGCAAACCCAGTTGCCGCGTCTGCTCGGCAATACCCTGGTGTTGGTCCTCGGCGTAGGCGTGGGTGTGACGCTGCTCGGTGTCAGCCTGGCCTGGCTTACCAGCCTCTGTGAGTTCCCCGGTAGGCGCTGGCTGGACTGGGCGCTGATGCTGCCGTTTGCCATTCCCGCCTATGTGCTGGCGTTCGTGTTTGTCGGCCTGCTGGATTTCGCCGGCCCGCTGCAGACCCTGCTGCGCGAGTGGTTCGGCAGTGACGTGCGCTTTCCCCGGGTGCGCTCCACTGGTGGGGTGATCATCGTTCTGGTGTTGGTGTTCTACCCCTACGTCTACCTGCTCGCGCGCAATGCCTTTCTGGCCCAGGGCAAGGGGTTGATGGAAGCGGCGCGGGTGCTTGGTCTGAGCCCGTGGCGAGCGTTCTGGCGCGTAGCCCTGCCAATGGCGCGACCGGCGATTGGCGCCGGTTTGGCCCTGGCGATCATGGAGACCCTGGCGGATTTCGGCGCGGTTTCGGTGTTCAACTTCGACACCTTTACCACCGCCATCTACAAGACCTGGTACAGCTTCTACAGCCTGACCAGCGCCACCCAACTGGCCAGCCTGCTGCTGCTGGCGGTAATGCTGGTGCTCTATGGCGAGCGCCGCGCCCGTGGTGCGGTGCGCCCGGTAAATGAGCGGCCGCGCGGCAAGGCGCTGTATCACCTCAAGGGCGGCCAGGCGTTGGCCGCCAGCGCCTGGTGCGGCCTGGTGTTCGCCTGTGGCTTTGTTATCCCGGTGCTGCAGCTGATTGTCTGGTTCTGGCAGCGCGGCCGTTTCGATCTGGATGAACGCTACAGCGCCTTGATCCTGCACACCTTGTATCTGGGCGCGATGGCGGCGCTGATCACCGTCAGCGTGGCCTTGCTGCTGGCCTTCTCCCGACGCCTGGCGCCGACCCGACTGATGCGTTCAACCGTCGGCGTGGCCAACCTCGGTTATGCCCTGCCGGGCTCGATGCTGGCGGTGGCGATCATGCTGGCGTTCAGTTATTTGGACCGCGAACTGGTGATTCCGCTGTCCAGCTGGCTGGGCGGCGCAGGCAAGCCGGTACTGCTGGGCAGCCTGTCGGCGTTGCTGCTGGCTTATATGATCCGCTTTATGGCGGTGGCCTACGGGCCGCTGGAAAACAGCCTGGCGCGCATTCGCCCGTCCTTGCCGGAAGCCTCGCGTAGCCTGGGTGTCGGCGGCGTTGGGCTGTTCTTCAAGGTTTACCTGCCCTTGCTGGTGCCGGGTGCGCTGTCGGCAGCGTTGCTGGTGTTTGTCGATGTGCTCAAGGAAATGCCCGCCACCCTGCTGATGCGTCCCTTTGGTTGGGACACGCTGTCGGTGCGAGTGTTTGAAATGACCAGCGAAGGCGAGTGGGCGCGCGCCGCGCTGCCGGCCCTGACGCTGGTACTGGTGGGGCTGTTGCCGGTGATTCTGCTGATCCGCCGTTCGGCGCGGCGCCACGGCTAGCAAAGCTGGCCTGGCGCGACAGGCTGCCGCGTTGGGATGACCGCCCCCGGTGTTGCGGCTACAATGCGCGCCATTCGCAGCGGCCGATCATCTTGATAGCCCGTGCCAGTGCCCGATTTTGTGGGCTCAGCCGGGTTGCCGCTGCACTGCCCAGCCCGCAAGGAGACACTTATGGGACAGCGCACACCTCTCTACGACCTGCACCTAGCCCTGGGTGCCAAGATGGTCGACTTCGGCGGTTGGGACATGCCGTTGCACTATGGCTCGCAGGTCGAGGAGCACCATCAGGTGCGTCGCGACTGCGGCGTGTTCGATGTGTCGCACATGACCGTGGTGGACGTGAGTGGCGGCCAGGCCAAGGCCTATCTGCAACACTTGCTGGCCAACGACATCGAGCGCCTGCAAAGCATCGGCAAAGCCCTCTACAGCGGCATGCTCAACGAGCAGGGCGGGGTGGTGGATGACCTGATTGTCTACCTCACCGACTTTGGTTATCGCGTGGTGGTGAATGCATCGACCCGCGACAAGGACCTGGCCTGGATGCACCTGCAGAGCGTCGACTTTGACGTGCAGCTGCAAGAGCGCGCCGAGCTGGCGATGCTGGCCATTCAAGGCCCGCATGCGCGCAGCAAGACTGCCGAGCTGGTCAGCCAGTCCCGCGCCAACCTGATTCAGAGCCTCAAGCCGTTCGAAGGCCAGCCCGATGGCGAGTGGTTTATTGCCCGCACCGGTTATACCGGCGAAGACGGCCTGGAAATCATGCTGCCGGCCAGCGAAGTGGTGGCCTTCCTCAATGAACTGGTCGGTGCCGGTATTTCCCCGATCGGTCTTGGCGCGCGCGACACCCTGCGCCTGGAAGCCGGGATGAACCTGTACGGCCAGGACATGGACGAAAGCGTCACCCCGCTGGCCGCCAATATGGCCTGGACCATCGCCTGGGAGCCGGCCAGCCGTGGCTTCGTTGGCCGTGCCGCGTTGCAGAAACAAAAGGCTGAAGGCGTTGGCTCCAAGCTGGTTGGCCTGGTGCTGGAAGAGCGCGGCGTACTGCGCGCGCACCAGGTGGTGAGGGTTGAAGGGGTGGGCGAAGGTGAAATCACCAGCGGCAGCTTCTCGCCGACCCTGGGTAAATCCATCGCCCTGGCCCGCGTGCCGGCGGCTACCAGTGAGCGTGCCGAGGTAGAGATTCGCGGCAAGTGGTATCCAGTGCGAGTGGTCAAGCCGACGTTTGTGCGTAACGGCAAGGCGCTTATCTAAGCCTTGAGCTGGCCATGGATGGTCGAGAACGCACCGTTTTGCAGCGGTGCGCCAGGTTTTTAAAGACTTTCTTTCGGTATGGCCAAGGCCTGCTAAATTTCCATGACGGCGTGGTCGCCGTCATGTCAGATGAGGAACGACACATGAGCAATATCCCCGCCGATCTGCGTTACGCCGCCAGCCACGAGTGGGCGCGCCTGGAAGCCGATGGCAGCGTTACCGTAGGCATTTCCGATCACGCGCAGGAAGCCCTGGGTGATGTGGTGTTCATCGAGTTGCCAGAAGTCGGCAAGAGCCTGAATGCCGGCCAGGAAGCTGGGGTGGTGGAATCGGTCAAGGCCGCATCCGACATCTATGCGCCGGTCTCCGGTGAAGTGATCGCGATCAACGACGGCCTGGCCGACAGCCCGGAGAGCGTTAACAGCGATCCTTACGGCAGCTGGTTCTTCAAGCTTAAGCCAAGCGATGTCAGCGAGCTGAACAAGCTACTCGACGCGGCCGCCTACAAGGCCACCGCTGACAGCGACGCTTAAACCTCTCGCTTAGCTGCACACAAAGCCCCGCCTTGCGGGGCTTTGTTGTTTCTGCGCCTTTACCTGTCTCGCGGAATGTCCTGTTCCGTTCTGGCACGACCGTTCGTCAAATCGTGCGTTTTGCCCGATCAGAAACTTTGCGCGGCTAAACCCCCTGTCTAATCTGTTGATTCATGTCACAAGATGTTTCCTCACTGGGTTCATAGTGGGCGGCATGTTGTGGCCGCGCACTTCAGTTGTTGTGCACAGGAACCTGCATTTTTGGGTGATTTTCCGAGGTGCGTTAAGGGTGGTGCGACTGCGTTTCCGCTAAAGGATGATGGAGGCAGTTTGATGATTGGACGAACCAACAAGCCCATGAAGATGCGCGTGCTGATGGTCGATGATGACCTCGGCAGCCCCGGCAGCATGCGTGGGCGAGTGCTTAACGAACTGGTGGATGAATTTGCCGGGCGCAATGCCGAACTGATCCAGGCCACTTCCTATGAGGACGGTCTGGCTGCGGTGATGTCCGATGCGGCGCTGCATTGCATCTGCGTCGATTGGACCCTGGGCAAGAACGACGACAGTTCCCACGCCCAGGCCCTGGAATTACTGCGTAGCATTCGCCAGCGCAATGAGAACGTGCCGGTGTTCCTGATGGCCGACCGTAATGCCAAGCGCAGCATTACGGTGGAAGCCATGGAGCTGGCCGATGAATTTGTCTGGATGCTGGAAGACACCGCGCCTTTTATTGCCGGGCGGGTGATTGCGGCAGTTGAGCGCTACCTGCAGCAGTTGTTGCCCCCTTTTACCGATGCGCTGCTGCGCTACAGCATGAAGGACGAGCACTCCTGGGCTGCACCGGGGCACCAGGGCGGTATTGCCTTTACCAAGTCGCCGGTAGGCCGGGTGTTTTTCGACTTCTTCGGCGAGAACCTGTTTCGTACCGACAGCGGTATCGAACGCGGCAACCTTGGCTCGGTACTCGACCACAGCGGCCCGGTCGGTGATTCCGAGGCCTATGTGGCGCGGATATTCGGCTCCCATGTGACCTACTCGGTGCTTAATGGCACCTCCGGTTCTAATCGCGCGATCTTTATGGCCTGCGTCGGCGAGAACCAGTTTGCCCTGTGCGACCGCAACTGCCACAAGTCGATCGAGCAGGGCCTGGTGCTGAGCGGCGGCCTGCCGGTTTACATGACGCCAACGCGCAACCGCTACGGCATTATCGGCCCGCTACTGCCGAGTCAGTTCGATCCGCAGCGTGTCGCGGCAGCTATCGCCAACCACCCACTGAAGGCTCAGGCCAAGGGCGACAAGGCGGTCTACGCCGTCGTCACCAACTGCACCTATGACGGCATGTGCCTGCATGCGGAACGTGCCGAGGGCCTGCTGGCACAGAACAGCGATCGCATTCACTTCGATGAGGCCTGGTACGGCTACGCGCGCTTCAATCCGTTGTATCAGGGCCGCTTCGCCATGCGCGGCGATCCGTCCAGCCACAACGCCGACGCGCCCACGGTGTTCGCCACCCACTCGACCCACAAGCTGTTGGCGGCGCTGTCGCAGTCCTCGTTTATCCATATCCGTAACGGCCGCAACCCGATTGAGCACAGCCGCTTCAACGAGTCTTTTGTGATTCAGGCCAGTACCTCGCCGCTGTATTCGCTGTTTGCCTCCAACGAGATGGGCGCGGCGATGATGGACGGCAAGGGTGGCTACAACCTGACTCAGGATTCGATCCGCGAGGCGGTGGATTTCCGTCAGGCCCTGGCGCGTACCCACCGTGAATTTGCCAGCCGTGGTGACTGGTTCTTCCAGCCGTGGAACGCGCCACAGGTTAAGGATGGCAAGACCGGCAAGCAGGTCGACTTCGCCGATGCCGATGCCGAACAACTGGCCAGCGACCCCAGCTGTTGGGAGCTGGAGCCAGGCGCCGAATGGCACGGTTTTGCTGGTCTGGAGAAGGGCTGGTGCATGCTTGATCCGATCAAGGTCGGCATCATGGTGCCGGGCATGGGCGCCGCCGGCCACCTGCTGGCGGAGGGCATCCCCGCGCCAATCCTCGGTGCCTTTCTCTACCGCAACAACATCGTGCCGTCGCGTATCACCGACTTTATGGTGCTGTGCCTGTTCAGCATCGGCGTGACCAAGGGCAAGTGGGGCACGCTGATCAATGTGCTGCTGGCCTTCAAGCGCCACTACGACAGCAATGCTTCGCTGGAGCGGGTGCTGCCCGATCTGCTCGCCAATGCCCCCGAGCGTTATCGCGGCATGGGCCTGCGCGATTTGAGCACGCAGATGTTCGAGTACATGCGCAGCAGCCGCATGGACGCTCTGCAGGCCGAGGCCTTCGGCAACCTGCCGCTGATCGAGAAACCTCCGCGTGCGGCCTTCCAGGCGTTGCAGGCCGGCGAGGTGGAGCTGTTGCCGCTCAAGCAGGCGGCGGGCCGGGTTACCGGGGTTGGCATCATGCCCTATCCGCCGGGCATCCCGATTGTCATGCCCGGCGAGAACCTGGGGCCACTGGATGGCCCCTGGATCAGCTATATCAGGGCCTTGCAGGACTGGGGCAACAACTTCCCTGGCTTTGAGAAGGAGGTGGAGGGCACCGTGCACAAGGACGGCGACTACCACTTCTGGTGCCTCAAGCCCTAAGGATTGGCTTGCCGACGGGGTTAGCCCTGCTTGGCAAGCGTCCGGCCGATTTATGACAAGGAGTTAATCTATGAGTTACTCGAAAGTGCCGTTGCCCGCCGCCATGGCCAAGCGCTACCCCGTGCTGATCGTGGTCAATACCCAGGAAAATCCGGACAGCATCGTTTTGCGCAGCGCCGAGGCTGTCGGCCAGGCTTTGCAGCAGCATGGGCTGGAGATTCAGCGCGTCAGTTCACTGGATGATGCCGAAATTGCCTTCCGTGCCGATCCGTCCTATTGCTGCGTGATTCTTGGCTGGGGGCTGTGCGAGGAGAATCTGGCGCTGGCGTTGAATCTGCTCCAGCTGATCCGCCGCCGCACGGCGCAGCTGCCGATCCTGTTGGGCATGAGTCATTTACACCAGAGTCGGGTACCGCTGGAGTTCGTCGAAAATATCGACGGTTTTATCTGGCAGCCGGAAGACAGCCCCGAATTTATCGCCGGGCGCATCGAAGCTGCCGCTCGGCGTTACCTGGACAGCATCATGCCGCTGTTCTTTGGCGCCCTGGTCAACTTCGCCGATACCCACGAATACTCCTGGCACACGCCTGGCCATACGGGCGGCACCGCCTTTATGAAAACCGCAGTAGGGCGCAGCTTTGTCGATTTTTATGGCGAGCAGATGCTGCGTTCCGACCTCAGCGTATCGGTCGATCAACTGGGCTCGCTGAATGACCATTCCGGGCCCATTGGCGAGGCGGAAAAGTACGCGGCGCGGGTATTTGGTGCCGATTACACCTTCTTCTCGGTGGGTGGTAGCTCGGCCAGTAACGAGATCGTGCTGCACTCAGCGGTAATCGATGGCGACTCGGTGCTGGTTGACCGCAATTGCCACAAATCGTTGAACTACGCGCTGAACATGTCCGGTGCCGCGCCGCTGTATCTGCGTCCTCGACGCAACGCCCGCGGTTTGATTGGTCCCGTGCCGAAAAGTGAGCTGACGCCAGAGGCAGTGGCGCAGAAACTCGCCGACAGCCCGCTGGCCAAGAACAAGTCGGCCAAGCCGGCACTGGCGGTGCTGACCAACTCGACCTACGACGGCCTCTGCTACAACGTGCAGACCACCACGCGGGTGCTGAGCCAGAGCGTCGACCGCATTCACTACGACGAAGCCTGGTATGCCTACGCGCGCTTCAACCCGCTGTATGAAGGGCGCTACGGCATGCATCGCGGCGAGCGACATGCCGACGACGCCACCGTGACGGTCACTCACTCCACCCACAAGCTGCTCGCTGCACTGTCGCAGGCATCGATGATTCATATTCGCTCGGGCAAGGTGCCGGTCAAGCCGGAGTTGTTCAACGAAGCTTTTATGATGCATACCTCGACCTCGCCGCAGTACAGCATCATCGCCTCCACCGATGTGTCGGCGAAGATGATGGACGACGCGGGCGAGTACCTCACCGATGAGTCCATCGGCGAAGCCATCGCCTTCCGTCAGGCCATGGTTCGCCTCGGCAACGAGATACGCCAGCGTAATTCGCAGGACTGGTGGTTCGGTGTGTGGCAGCCGGACGAGGTCAACGGCGTGCCCTTTGCCGACCTCGACCCCAGGGTGCTGCAGCATGGCGACGCCTGGGTGCTCAAGCCGACGGCCAGCTGGCACGGTTTCGGCGACCTGGGCAGCGACTACTGCATGCTCGACCCGATCAAGGTCACCGTGCTGACGCCGGGGCAGACCCTGGAAGGCCGGATGGAGAGCAGTGGCATTCCGGCGCCGCTGGTGTCGTCGTTCCTCGCCAGCCGCGGCATCGTGGTGGAGAAGACCGAACCCTATTCCATCCTGCTGCTGTTCAGCCTGGGCGTGACCAAGGGCAAGTGGGGCTCGCTGGTCGCCGGGTTGATGGAGTTCAAGAAGTATTACGACAGCAACGCTTCGTTGGAGCTGGTGATGCCCGATCTGGTCGCCAGCTACGGTGAGCGTTACGCCGGCATGGGCATCAAGGATCTGGCCGAGGTGATGCACAAGGACATGCTCAGCTCGAAGCTGCTACAGAACATGGATGCGGCCTTTACCGTTTTGCCGGATCAGGCCGCTTCGCCACGGGACACCTTCGCCCGCCTGGTAAAAGGCGAGATCGAGCAGATCCCGGTGCGCGACATGCAGGACCGCACGGTGGCCGTTCAGGTGGTGCCCTATCCGCCGGGTATCCCGTTGATGATGCCGGGCGAGAAGGCTGGCGCTGACAAGCGGGCCATCATTGATTATTTGCTGGCGATGGAAGTGTTCGACAACCGTTTCCCAGGCTTCGGACACCATAACCATGGCGTTGAAAATCAACAGGATGCAGCCGGCAATCTCACCTACATGGTGTATGTGGTCAAACAGTAACGCTTAGCCAGCCCCTGCTCTGCGGCAGGTTGCCTGCCGTCAGACCAAGGTAATGGTTTAAACCGCGCAAGGAGAGGTCGATGGCTGAGTCAAGCAAGAAGATGAGCCTGATGGGGCTCACTACTCTGGTGTCGGTCAATATGATGGGCTCAGGCATCATCATGTTACCGGCGAACATGGCCCAGTTAGGTGCCGTATCACTGCTGTCATGGATCATCACCGCAGTCGGCTCCATGGCCATCGCCTACTGCTTTGCGCAGTGCGGCATCTATGGCCCGCGCACGGGCGGCATGTCGGCCTACACCGAGGAGGCGCATGGCAAGTCGGCGTTCTTCCTCTGCTCGTTTCTCTATTTTCTCTCGCTGGCGATCGGCAACGTGGCCATCGGCATTTCGGCGGTGGGTTATCTGACGCCGTTCTTCCCCTGGCTGGGTAGCGGCGCGATTCCGCTGTTTGTCGGCACGGTCGGGTTACTGTGGCTGACTACTGTCGCCAACTTCGGTGGCCCGAGCATCACCGGCAAGATTGGCGCGATAACCGTCTGGGGGGTGATCATCCCGGTGGCGGGGCTTTGTGTGATCGGTTGGTTCTGGTTTGATCCGACGGTGTTGAAGGATGCCTGGAACCCGCACAGCCTGAAGATCAGCGATGCCATCGCGCAGAGTATCCCGCTGACCCTGTGGGCTTTCCTCGGTATGGAGTCGGCGGCGCAGGCCTCCGATGCGGTCGAAGATCCCAAGCGCAACGTACCGCTGGCCTGTCTGTTCGGCACCCTCGGTGCGGCAGTGGTCTACGTACTGTCGACCACAGTGATTCAGGGCATCGTACCGAATGCCGAGCTGGCCAATTCCACCGCGCCGTTCGCCTTCGTCTACGCGCAGATGTTCAACCCCTTTATCGGCAACATCATCATGGCGCTGGCGGTGATGGCCTGTATCGGTTCGCTACTCGGCTGGCAGTTCACCTTGGCGCAGACGGCCAAGATGACTGCGGACCAGGGGCTGTTTCCGAGGCTATTCAGCAAAGTCACGGCGATGAATGCGCCGGTTATCGGCATGATCGTCTGCGGCGTGTTGCAGACTTTGCTGGCGATGTCGACCATCTCGCCGAATGCCAGTGAGCAGTTCAGCAAGCTGGTCAACCTGGCGGTGGTGACCAACCTGATTCCCTATGTCACGGCGCTCTCCGGCCTGCTGGTAATCATGTACAAGGCCCAGGTCAGTCCGGCGATCTTCACCCGCAATGTGGTGGCTCTGATGGTGGCGATGCTCTATTCGTTCTACGCCCTCTACGCCTCCGGCAAAGACGCGGTGTTCGGCGCGATGATCGTGCTAGCCGTCGGCTACCTGCTCTACGGCTTTATCGCCAAGAACTTTGTCGATAAGCAGCCTGCGGCCGGTCGGGCCTAGGTGTGTCTTCAGGATTGCCAAGACATCTGAATGTGGGGAACAGGATATGAACGAACAACCACGCAAAACCCTAGGCCTGCTGCTCGCCGCTTTGCTCATGTTGTCACCCGTGCTGGCCAGCGCCAGCTCGGTCACCCTTGAGCGGGTACGCGCCAGCAACAGCCTGACCCTCGGCTACCTGCCGGATATGGCGCCGTTCAGCAACCAGCAAGGCGACCAGGCCGGCGGCTATGCCATCGACCTGTGCCTGAAGGTGGCCGAACAGGTCAAAACCGAGCTGGGCCTGGCCGATCTGCAAGTGCGCTATCAGCCACTTGAAGAGGCCGAGAGCATCAGTGCGGTCAGCTCCGGCAAGGTCGACATCCTCTGCACGCCGGCCCCGGAAACCCTGACCCTGCGTAAACAGGTCAGCTTTTCGCTACCGATCTATACCGCCGGCCTGGCGGCGCTGGTGCGCGAGGATGCCAATGAAACCCTGCTCAGGGTGCTCAACGGCGAGGTGGCCCATAGCGGTCCGACCTGGCGTGCAACCATTAACCGCGGCCTGGCCAATCACACCTATGTGGTGACCAAGGGTGGTGCCACCGAGGCCTGGGTGCTCGACAAGATGCGTCTGTTGGGCGTGATCGCAACCCTGGTCACGGTCGACACCCATGAAGAGGGCGTGGAACTGGTGGCCGAGGGCAAGGCCGATGCCTTTTTCTCCGAGCGCATCCTGCTGCAAAACTACCTGGCGAAGAACAAAGAGGCCGGCGAGATGATGGTGCTGGAGCGCATCTTCGAGTTCGCTCCGGTAGCCATGGCTCTGGAGCGCAGCGATGAAGACTTCCGCCTGCTGGTGGATACTGCATTGAGCGAGGCGTACCGCTCCGGTGACCTGGAAAAGATCTACACCCAACACCTCGGGGCTCCCGGCGATTCGGTGAAGATGCTGTTCAAGGTCTACGCGCTGCCCCAGTAACGGCGGCATTCGCGTTGGGTAAAAGGCCGCCCATGGGCGGCCTTTTAATTGTTGAGTGTCTGGCTATGGCGCTTGTGCGCAGCGCTAGGCGAGCACTTCATCCATCTGCAGCAGCGGCTGAATTTCGGTGAAATTGGCGACATCACCGATGATGGTCGCGCCGTGCTGCGCCAGGGTCGCCTGAAACTCGCTAATCGAATTTATCCAGATAGTAGCCAGGCAGACGAACGCTGCGGGCGAGCCATCCGGTGCTGTTATGCCTTTGCGCACTTGGCTTTTCAGGCAGTTGTCGCCGAGCAGGCGGGTGACCATGGGCATGTGCTGTTCGAGGTAATAACTGAAGTCGAAGCTGGCCCCCTCTGTTTGTGGGTAGGCGATGGACACGCAGTACATGGTGGCTCTCCTGTGGTGTGGGGGCTCGGGTTGCCAACAACGGTTTGCCCTGACTTCCCGCCATCGCCGGTTTGGCAGCTGCTTAGTGGCCGCTTGCGGGTTTGCAGCCCTGCGCGGGCAGGGTGCTCAACGCGCGCTCAAGCAAGGCGTTGCTGCGTGGGCTGCTGAGGATGCTGGTGTGGGTTTCGTCGAGCAGGTACAGGCGTTCGGCCTCATCCTGGGCGGCGGCGCGCAGTTCGCTGGCCAGTGGCACCGTGCCGTCGTTGGGCTCGGGCAGCATGCGTGTGTTACCGCCATAGCTGACCAGCAACCATTGGCGCATATGCGCCGGCAGCGGCGTGGCAAACAGGCTTTGCAGGTAACGGCTGCCCGGTGCCATATCGCGCCATACCGGAATATCCAACGGCACGTCGCGAACCCCGCTGGCCGCCGAGGGGTGGCCATCCCAGGGCGTCGACAGGGTAATAAACAGGCAGAGGCGCTGATTGTCGCCCTCGCTCAACAGCTGCACGGCCCGTCGCGCGACCAGGCCGCCCATGCTGTGGGCAAATACATGCAGGCGCTCTGGCGCGTGGCGCAGTTGCAGGTCACGGATGGCGACGCTGAGCATATAGGCGCTGTTGTTCAGTGGCAGGCCGCTGGGGAAGTGGTAGAGCACCAACTGATAACGTTGCAGGTCGAGGCTGGCGGCCAGTTCCTGCCAGACGCGCGGTGAGGAGTTGATGCCGTGTACCAGGACGATTGGTTCCTTGTCCTCATCCCAGGGCGCGAGCAGGTACAGGCCATAGCCCAACTCGCGCATAAAGGTCAGCGGCTCCCAGGCACCCAGTCGCACATTTTTATCGTTGAAGCGCGCATCATCGAAACTCACGGGCTGCAGGTAGTTGCTCTGCATGCGCGGCTGTTCGTGGTAGAGCACTTCAAGGCTGAGATCCAGCGCAGGTGCTTGCTGCAGGTCACTGGCAGTGAGGCGTAGCGGGTTGAGCTGGCTCAGGCGCGCCCGCTCATCCGGCTCTGGCTGCACGCTAAGGGGGGCGCTCTGGGCTTTGCTCAGCCAGTGGCGGGGCTCGTCGTTGTCGAGGATAAAGTTGCCGTTGCGATCATCGAAGCCCAGCAACTGGTAAGCGGCCGGTGCGGCGGTGAAGTAAAAGGTCTCGCCGGGAGCGGCGATACGGTAGGCGATCAGTTTGCTGTCCGCATCGAGCAGTGCGACCAGCGCGCTGCGCCCCGAGTCCGAGACCTGCAGCTGGCCGGCGATCAGCAGCAGCTCCTGGCGGGCCTGCTGCATTTCCTTATCCAGCTTGAGCAGGCTGCAGCCGCTGCTGAGCAGCAGCGCAGTGGCCAGTAACACACGCCATCCGGTCATCCGGCCACCTCCCAAGGCTTAACTTGCTTGTTCGGCCTCAACTCGCAACAGCACGCCATCCTGACCGACTACGCGTACTGGTGTGCCGGCAGGCAGGTCGTTGCCGATTACCAGCCAGAGGCTGTCGCCGGCCTTGATCTTGCCGCGTCCGCCATTGATCGCTTCGTGCAGGACAAAGGTGCGACCGACGAATTCGCTGCCGCGCTGGTTCAGCCCTGGCTGGTCGGAAGGCTTGGCTGCACTACGCTGGCGCTGCCACCAGAACACTGCGGTGAGTATCGAGAGCAGGCCGAACAGGATGAACTGAGCAGCCCAGGGCAGGCCGGGGAAGATAAAGGTCAGCAAGCCGACGCTGGCGGCGGCCAGGCCGATCCACAGCAGATAGCCACCGGCACCGAACACTTCGAGGATCAGCAGCAGGGTGCCGAACGCCAGCCAGTTCCAGTACGACAGGTGCTGTAAAAAGTCCCACATGGTTTAACCCTTCTTCTCGCCGAAGGTGGCTTTGACAATTTCGCTGATGCCGCCCACTGCACCAATCACCTGGCTGGCTTCCAGCGGCATCAGGATGACCTTGCTGTTGTTGGCACTGGCCAGTTGGCCGAGGGCTTCGATGTATTTCTGCGCGACAAAGTAGTTGACCGCCTGCACGTTGCCCTGGGCAATAGCCTCGGACACCATGCGGGTGGCCTCGGCTTCGGCCTGGGCGGCACGTTCGCGCGCTTCGGCTTCGAGGAAAGCGGCCTGGCGCTGGCCTTCGGCCTTGAGGATGTCGCCCTGCTTCTGCCCTTCGGCGGTGAGAATGGCCGCGGCGCGCAGGCCTTCGGCTTCGAGAATCTGTGCGCGCTTGATCCGTTCGGCTTTCATCTGCCCGGACATGGCGGCCATCAGGTCGGCGGGCGGGCTGATGTCCTTGATCTCGATACGGGTGATCTTGATGCCCCAGGGTGCGGTGGCTTCGTCGACGGTGCGCAGCAGTTTCTCGTTGATCGCATCGCGCTGGCCGAGCATGGCGTCCAGTTCCATGGAACCGAGCACAGTACGGATATTGGTCATCACCAGGTTGCGGATGGCGTGCTCAAGGTTGTTCACCTCGTAAGCCGCCTGGGCCGAGTTGATGATCTGGAAGAAGCAGATTGCGTCGATCTGTACCGTGGCGTTATCGGCGGTGATCACTTCCTGTGGTGGAATATCCAGCACGTTTTCCATCACGTTGAGTTTGCGGCCGACCTTGTCCATCACCGGCACGATGATGTTCAGGCCTGGTTTCAGGGTGTTGGTGTAGCGGCCGAAGCGCTCCACTGTCCATTCAAAGCCCTGCGGTACGACTTTGAAACCCATAAAGACGATGGCGACGGCGAGGCCGACAAATAGAAAAATGACGCTGCCGATTTCCATGTGGTGTAGCTCCTTGGCGGTTTTTAGTCTGCGGATTAGCTGTTCAAGTATCTAAGCACAGTTGGCGTTGGCGCTGCTGTCGATGCCGTTGCAGAGTGCGCCGATCAACGGTCATGGGTGCCGATCAGTGCACGCTTGGCGCCAGGGCTTTAACCAGGCGCGCGTCGCGCGCGTAGATGTCCGGGTAATAGCGCAGGGCCCCGTCCTTGCTGGCTTCGACCGTCCAGTAGGCAATCAGCAGCGGCGCCGGATGTTGCAGGCGGTACTGCTGTGTTTCGCCGCTGGCGATGCGTGTTTGCACGGTGCTCAGCTCATCCGGGGTGAGTAGCCAGGCGAGCAGGGTGTCGACGGCCTCGACCCTTACGCAGCCCGAGCTGAACGCGCGCGGGGCTTTGCTGAACAGCTGCTGGCTGGGGGTGTCGTGCAGATAGACCGCAAATGGATTGTCGAAGCGCACGGCTACGCGGCCGAGCGGGTTATGGCTTCCGGCCGACTGCCGCAGGCGGATTGCCCCGGGGCTTTCCCAGTCGATGCTATGTGGGTCGAGTAGGTTGCCGTCGCGGTCGAGCACGCTCATCTGGTGGCGTTCCAGATAGCTGATGTCGTCGCGAATGGCCGGCAGTTTGTCTTCGCGCAGAATGGTCGGCGGCACCGTCCAGGTCGGGTTGAGGGTAAGCCGCACGATGCTGGAGGCGAGCAGCGGCGTTTGCCGTTCGGCGCGGCCGACCTGGGTACGGCTGCGCCACAGCAGCTGGTTATCGCGGCGCACTTGGATTTCGGCGGCTGCGACATTGATCAGCACTTTGGCATCGCGCATAGAGTCGGCCAGCCAGCGCAGGCGCTCAAGGTTGGCGCGCAGCTGCTCGCGGCGCATCTGTGGGCTGATATTCAGCTCGGTCAGGCTGGCGGGGCCGAGAATGCCATCCGGGTTAAGGCCGTGGTCGCGCTGAAAATTCTCCAGGGCACTTTGCGTGGCCAGATCATACGTGCTGCCCAGTTCTTCTAGCGGTGCAGCCAGGTAGCCTTGGGCGATCAGGCGTGCGCGCAATTCGGGCAGTCGCGCATCCTTGCCGCCGGGTTTGAGCTGTGCGCCGCTGGCGAGCGTCGTCCACTCCTGCAGCGGCTGCAGGCGCTGTTGCGCATAAGCGCTACGCAGCCGCTGGTATTGCACGGTGGCCGGTCGTGCGCTGGCAAAGGCCAGGGACGGCGTGTGCAGATGCAGCAGGGCCAGTGAGAGGGTCGCCAGTTGCGGGTCCGGGTTGGTTTGCCCTGGCGCCTGCCACAGCGGTTCCAGGCGCTGTTGCAGCAAGCGGCCGCGACGCAGGTGCAGCAGGGCCTGCAGGTAGCTGTGGCTGGTCAGCAGTTCCGCGCAGTCACGCTGCTCGACAAAACTTTCCGCAACCAGGCTGGGCAACAGATAGTCGCTTGGCTGCAGACCGTCATCGGCCAATTGCGCCAGCTGCTCGCGCAATTGCAGCAGCTGTTCGCCGCTCTGCCAGGCGGGTCGGCCGTCGCGTTGCGCATAAAAAACCTGCAGCAGGCGCTGAGCATTCTCGTCTAGGCTTGTCGGTAATGCGCTGCAGTGCTGCGTCAGCTGGGCCAGCAATGGGCGCAGATCGACGCTAGTGGCAAAGGGCGCATCGGCGGCATTGGCGACCAATGGCAGGGTGAGCAGGGCAGCGCTCAGGTAGAGTGTGCGTTTTTTGAACAATCTACTGCTCCAGTCCTTGGCCAAACAGGCGGGTTAGCCGCAGCCAGTATAGGCAGGCTAGGGGCGGATCTTGTGACAGGACGTCCGAAGGTACTAGAGGTATTTGCGCAATGTTTGGACGTCTTGGCAGGTTCTGCCTGATCGGATTTTGGCTTTCTTGCATGCCCTTGTCGGCGACGGCGACAGAGCAGGATGGCTTGCTCAGGGACCTGGAGCGGATTGCCCCCGGGCTTAATCAGCAGGCGCTGCAGCATGCCCTGGCGGCTATGCAGTGTGCGGTCAATCATGGTGCTGACCCTGCGCGCCGCCTGGCGGTGATCGATTATTCGCGGCCTTCTACCGAGCGGCGTTTGTGGATATTCGATCTGCAGCGCAAGCGTCTGCTATTGCGCGATTTCGTCGCCCACGGCCGCAAATCCGGGGAGAACTTCGCCGAGGTGTTTTCCAACCGGCTGGGCAGCCATCAGTCCAGTTTGGGCCTGTTCCGCACGGCGGAAAGCTACCGCGGCAAGCATGGCTATTCCCTGCGCATGGATGGCCTGGAACCTGGGCTGAATGATCTGGCCCGCGAGCGTGCCATCGTGATTCACGGTGCCGGATATGTGAACCCGCGCTGGGCACAGAAACATGGCCGTATCGGCCGCAGCCTGGGTTGCCCGGCGGTGCGCCCGGAAGTGGCGCGGATGGTAGTCGATCAACTCAAGGGCGGGCAGTTTCTCTTCGCCTGGCATTCCAATCAGCGCTGGCTGAAAGCCTCCGCCTACCTGGATTGCAAGCCGCAGCGGGTGGCGAGCATCCTCGCCCGTCAGCAGCGTTTGCCTCGCAGCTGAATCGCGTGGGCTAAGGTTATTTCTGCTCGCTCTGCGGGGTAACCCGCAGCACTTCCTCGATGGTGGTCAGGCCGGCGGCGACCTTTTGCGCGCCGGACAGGCGCAGGCTGCGCATACCTTCCTTGAAGGCATGCCGGCGCAGCGCAATCAGGTCGGTGTCGGCGGTGATCAAGGGCTTCATCGCGTCGTTGATCAGCATGATTTCATACACCCCGGCGCGGCCGCGGTAACCGGTGTCGCGGCACTCCAGGCAACCCACGGCGCTGCAGGCCTGAGTCGGCAGCGGCGCACTCCAGGGTTTGGTCAGGCTTTGCCAGCCGTCCTCATCCAGTGTCTGCGGTGCCTTGCAGTGCGGGCATAGGGTACGTACCAGACGCTGTGCCATCACGCCAAGCAGGGTGGCCTTGAGCAGGTAATGCGGTACGCCCAGCTCCAGCAGGCGAGTAATGGCGCTAGGCGCGTCGTTGGTGTGCAGCGTCGAGAGCACCAGGTGGCCGGTGAGCGCCGCCTGGATCGCCATTTCAGCAGTTTCCAAGTCGCGGATCTCGCCGACCATGATGATGTCCGGGTCCTGGCGCATCAGCGCGCGCACGCCGCTAGCGAAGGTCAGGTCGATATTGCTCTGCACCTGCATCTGGTTGAAGGCACCTTCGATCATTTCGATCGGGTCTTCGATGGTGCAAACGTTAACCTCAGGCGTGGCCAGTTGCTTGAGCGTGGTGTAGAGCGTGGTGGTTTTGCCGGAGCCGGTGGGACCGGTTACCAGGATGATGCCGTTGGGCTGCGACGTCATGCTCTGCCAACGTTTCAGGTCATCGGCGGAAAAACCCAGTTGATCGAAGCTTTTCAGCAGCACTTCTGGGTCGAAAATCCGCATTACCATTTTTTCGCCAAAGGCGGTGGGCAGGGTCGACAGGCGCAGCTCCACCTCGCCGCCGTCCGGGGTCTTGGTCTTGACCCGGCCGTCCTGCGGTTTGCGTTTTTCTGCGACGTTCATCCGTCCCAGGCTTTTCAGGCGGCTGACGATGGCCATGGTTACCTGAGGCGGGAATTGGTAGACGGTGTGCAACACGCCGTCGATGCGAAAACGCACGCTGCCCTGTTCGCGACGTGGCTCGATATGGATATCGCTGGCGCGTTGGGTGAAGGCGTACTGAAACAGCCAGTCGACGATATTGACGATATGCGCGTCGTTAGCATCGGGCTCTTGGTCCTGGGCGCCAAGGTTGAGCAGTTGCTCGAAGTTGCCAGCCCCGCTGATTTTCATATCACCGGCCGAGGCGCCGCTGACCGATTTGGCCAGGCGGTAGAACTCCACTGTAAAGCGCTGGATCTCCGTCGGGCTCGCCACCACGCGCTTGATCGGACGCTTGAGCACATGGATCAGATTGGCTTCCCAGCTGTGCACCAGTGGTTGGCTGCTGGCGATGGTTACACTGTCGTTGTCCACCGCCACGGCGAGAATCTTGTGGCGCTGAGCGAAGGCGTAGGACATTAGCGGGGTGACGGCGGCGACATCAATCTTCAGTGGGTCAATTCGTAGATAAGGCTGCCCGGATTGTTCCGCCAACCAGACGGTCAGATCTTCTAGGTCAAGCTTCTTACCGGGTTTCTTCAGGTCGTCGAGTTGTTGGGCCGCGAGAAATTCCAGCGGGTGCTGCTTATTGTTGACCGCGCTGCGGCGGATCGTCAGACATTGCTCGGCATTGTCCTGATTGGTCCGGCCCTGGGCAACCAGCTCACGCAGCAGATCGGCGAGCTCCAACTGGCGATCATGGGTGGACGAGACGAATGCGGACATAAAACTCCCTGATGATCCTGATAACTAAGCAATGCCGGCAGCATGACGCCAAGGGCGCGGGCTGTCTGCCGACTTGATCCATTTTTGCACAGCCGTCAGTTCTTGCCTCTCTGCGCGTCAGGTGCGCTTGAGGGTTTTCACGCCTTCAGCCGTACCCAGCAGCAGCAGGTCGGCCGGGCGGGCAGCGAATAGGCCATTGGTGACCACACCAACGATGGCATTGATCTGGCTTTCCAGCTCGGCCGGATTGGTGATCGACAGGTTGAATACGTCGAGGATGATATTGCCGTTGTCGGTCACCACGCCTTCGCGGTACACCGGATCGCCGCCGAGTTTGACCAATTGGCGGGCGACATGGCTGCGCGCCATCGGGATCACCTCCACCGGCAGTGGGAAGGCACCCAATACCGGCACCAGCTTGCTGGCGTCGGCAATGCAGATAAAGGTCTGCGCCACAGCCGCGACAATTTTCTCGCGGGTCAGGGCCGCGCCGCCGCCCTTGATCAGGTTGAGGTGCTCGTCGCTTTCGTCGGCGCCGTCGACATAGAACTCCAGGTCGCTGACCGTATTCAGCTCATACACCGGAATGCCATGACCTTTGAGACGCGCGGCGGTGGCTTCGGAGCTGGCGACTGCGCCGTCGAATTCCATCTTGTGCTTGGCCAGGGCGTCGATAAAGCAGTTGGCGGTGGAGCCAGTGCCGACTCCGATCACACTCTTGGCGTCGAGTTTGGGGAGAATAAAGTCGACGGCAGCCTGGGCGACGGCTTGCTTGAGTTGATCCTGGTTCATCATGGGGCCTGGCGTGGGAGTGAGGAAAGGCGCGAATTATAGCGCGGCTGGGCGGCGAGGTGGCCTGAGGCGGGAAAACCCTGCGCGTTATGTGGTCGATCGACGCAGCCCTGGGGTAGACTCGCGAACTCCCTGAAAAGCCGCCTGCGATGCCCGCCATGCTCGAACAGTACGTCAAGAAGATCCTCACCTCGCGCGTCTATGACGTGGCGGTGGAAACTCCGCTGCAAGCCGCCAACCAGCTTTCCGAGCGTCTGGGCAACCAGATTCTGCTCAAGCGCGAAGACCTGCAGCCGGTGTACTCCTTCAAGATTCGTGGCGCCTACAACAAGCTGGCGCAACTCTCCGCTGAAGAGCAGGCGCGTGGCGTGGTCACTGCATCGGCCGGCAACCATGCCCAGGGCCTGGCGCTGGCGGCCAAGGTGCTGGGGGTCAAAGCCACCATCGTGATGCCCAAGACCACTCCGGAGATCAAGGTCCAGGGTGTGCGCTCGCGCGGCGGCAAAGTGGTGTTGCATGGCGACAATTTCCCCGAGGCGCTGGCCTATTCGCTGAAACTGGTGGATGAGAAGGGCTACATCTATGTGCATCCCTACGACGACCCGCACACCATCGCCGGCCAGGGCACCGTGGCCATGGAGATCCTCCGTCAGCAGCCGGGCAAGCTCGACGCGATCTTCGTCCCGGTGGGCGGCGGCGGCCTGATCGCGGGGATCGCCGCCTATGTGAAATACCTGCGCCCGGAAATCAAGATCATCGGCGTCGAGCCGGATGATTCCAACTGCCTGCAGGCCGCCATGGCCGCTGGCGAGCGCGTGGTATTACCGCAGGTCGGGCTGTTTGCCGATGGCGTGGCGGTGGCGCAGATCGGTCAGCACACCTTCGAGGTGTGCAAGGACTATGTTGACGAGGTGATCACCGTCAGCACCGATGAGATCTGTGCGGCGATCAAGGACATCTACGACGACACCCGCTCGATCACTGAGCCAGCTGGCGCGTTGAGCGTGGCCGGGATCAAGAAGTATGTGGAGCGCGAAGGCTGCAGCGGTCAGGTGCTGGTGGGTATCGACTCGGGGGCCAACGTCAACTTTGACCGCCTGCGTCATGTCGCCGAGCGCGCCGAGTTGGGTGAGAAGCGCGAAGCGATCATCGCCGTGACCATTCCCGAACAGCCGGGCAGCTTCAAGGCGTTCTGCGAGGCCATCGGCAAGCGCCAGATCACCGAGTTCAATTACCGCTACCACGAAGACAAGGAAGCGCACATCTTTGTTGGCGTGCAGACCCACCCGGAAAGTGACCCGCGCGCCGTGCTGGTGCAGGGCCTGCGTGAGCAGGGCTTCCCGGTATTGGACCTGACCGATAACGAGCTGGCCAAACTGCATATCCGCCATATGGTCGGCGGTCATGCCGCGGCGGTGCCGGATGAGTGCGTGTATCGCTTCGAGTTTCCCGAGCGACCGGGCGCGCTGTTCAACTTTCTGCAGAAGCTCGGTGGGCGCTGGAATATCTCGATGTTCCATTACCGTAACCACGGCGCTGCAGATGGTCGCGTGGTGGCGGGCCTGCAAGTGCCACAGGCGGAACGTCACCTCGTACCGGCGGCGCTGGAAGCCATCGGTTATCCCTATTGGGACGAAAGCGACAACCCGGCGTACAAACTCTTTTTAGGTTAATCGGCAGGAGCTGATCGATGGAACATTACCAACTGCTGAAAATTCTCCACAGTGCACCGGGCGTGCTGTTGCTACTGGGCATGCTGGCCCATGTATTTATGCTGTGGAAGGCTGCGCGCAGCGGCGATAGCGCTGTGCTGCAACGCAAGCTCAAGCGCACTCGGCTGATCAGTCTGCCGGTATTTGGCCTGCTTGCTCTGAGCCTGCCGGTCAGCGGCTGGTGGCTAGTCAACCTGGCGGGTTTCCCGCTGGGGCAGACCTGGCTGCTGGCCAGCAGTCTGCTGTTCGGCGTGCTGGTGCTGTTTGGCCTGCTGCTCAATGGTCGTCTGGCCGCCTGGCAGGCGTTGGGCGACAGTCCCGCGCCGGCCAAGTTGCTGCGCTTCTGCGCAGCCTATACCGGGCTGATTGTGCTGCTTTTGTTGGTGATCATGGGGCTGATGGGCGCCAAGCCGGCCTGATCTGTGCTCAAACAAAAACGCCGCCTGATCAGGCGGCGTTTTTTATGGTGGCGAATTTAGCGCAGCGAGATAACCGGCCAGCCGCGCTTTTCCGCTTCGGCGCGCAGGTTTGGATCGGGGTCGACGGCGATTGGTCGGGTGACCTGTTCCAGCAGCGGCAGGTCATTCATTGAATCGCTGTAGAAGCTGCTGTTAGCCAGGCTCAGGCCTGTTTCGCCGAGCCAGCGGTTGAGGCGGGTGACTTTGCCCTCCTTGAAGCACGGCACATCGGTGGTGCGGCCGGTGTAACGGCCGTCAACCATTTCACATTCAGTGGCCAGCAGGGTGTCGACACCCAGGCGCGCGGCAATCGGCGCGGTAACAAAACGGTTGGTGGCGGTGATGATCAGCAACTTGTCGCCGGCTTCGCGGTGCTCGGCCAGCAGCGCTTCGCCTTTGGTGAGGATGATCGGTTCGACGCAGTCGCGCATAAACTCGCGGTGCCACTGCTCCAGCTGGGCCATTTCCGTGCGGCCGAGGATTTCCAGGCTGAAATTCAGGTAGTCGGTGATGTTCAGACGGCCGGCCAGGTAGTCCTGATAGAACGCATCGTTGCGCGCTTTGTAGGCAATGCCGTCGAGGATGCCGCGCTCACATAGGTAATCGCCCCAGGCGTGATCGCTGTCGCCGCCGAGCAGGGTGTTGTCGAGATCGAATAAAGCCAAACGCACGGGGCACCTATCATTGCAAGGGGCTGAGGGCGCTGAGGATAACGGCTTTTAGAGGTCATTCCTATTACGCGGGACGCTCGCGTTGCTGCTGCCGCGGCCTTTGTGGAACAATGCCGGAACATGCGTTTACGAGGTTGTGCGCCGTGATCGATCCTGATGGTTTTCGCCCGAATGTCGGCATCATTCTGACCAATGATGTCGGCCAGGTGCTGTGGGCGCGTCGGATAAACCAGGACGCTTGGCAGTTCCCGCAGGGCGGGATCAATGACCATGAGTCGCCGGAAGAAGCGCTGTACCGCGAATTGAACGAAGAAGTTGGCCTGGAACAGCAGGATGTGAAAATTCTCGCCTGCACCCGGGGCTGGTTGCGTTATCGTCTGCCTCAGCGCCTGGTGCGCACGCACAGCCAGCCGCTGTGCATCGGGCAGAAACAGAAGTGGTTCCTCCTGCGTTTGACCGGTACAGAAGACCGCGTACGCATGGATCTGACCGGTAAGCCGGAGTTCGACGGCTGGCGCTGGGTCAGTTATTGGTACCCGCTGGGCCAGGTGGTGACATTCAAGCGCGAGGTTTACCGTCGCGCCCTCAAGGAACTCGCTCCGCGCCTCTTGGCGCGGGACTGACACAGGCTAGAGCCAAGCATGCTCAATACGCTGCGCAAGATTGTCCAGGAAGTAAATGCCGCCAAGGACCTCAAGGCGGCGCTGGGCATTATCGTGCAGCGGGTGCGTGAGGCCATGGGCAGCCAGGTCTGTTCGGTCTATCTGCTGGACCCGGAAACCAACCGCTTTGTGTTGATGGCTACCGAGGGCTTGAATAAGAAGGCCATCGGTAAAGTCAGCATGGCGCCCAACGAGGGCCTGGTCGGTCTGGTGGGTACGCGCGAAGAGCCGCTCAACCTCGAACACGCCTCCGAACATCCGCGCTATCGCTACTTTGCCGAAACCGGTGAGGAGCGTTACGCCTCATTCCTCGGTGCGCCGATCATTCACCACCGCAAGGTGATGGGCGTACTGGTCATCCAGCAGAAAGAACAGCGCCAGTTCGATGAGGGTGAAGAAGCCTTCCTAGTCACCATGAGCGCGCAGCTCGCTGGGGTTATCGCCCACGCCGAGGCCACCGGCTCGATTCGTGGCCTGGGCCGGCAGGGCAAGGGTATTCAGGAAGCCAAATTCGTCGGCGTGCCAGGCTCGCCTGGCGCGGCCGTGGGTACGGCGGTGGTGGTATTGCCGCCGGCCGACCTGGAAGTGGTGCCGGATAAGACCGTCGACGACATCGCCGCCGAGCTGACCCTGTTCAATAACGCTTTGGAAGGTGTGCGCAGCGACATGCGTGCGCTGTCGGCGAAGATGGCCACCCAGCTGCGCCCGGAAGAGCGCGCGCTGTTCGACGTCTACCTGATGATGCTGGAAGACGCCGCCCTGGGTAACGAGGTGGTCAAGGTCATCCGCACTGGCCAGTGGGCCCAAGGCGCACTGCGTCAGGTGATTGGCGAGCACATCAACCGTTTCGAACTGATGGACGACGCCTACCTGCGCGAGCGCGCCAGCGACGTCAAAGACCTCGGCCGGCGCCTGCTCGCCTATCTGCAGCAGGCGCGACAGCAGACCCTGGTGTACCCGGACAACTGCATTCTGGTCAGCGAAGAGCTGTCGCCGGCGATGCTCGGTGAAGTGCCGGAAGGCAAGTTGGTCGGCCTGGTTTCGGTGCAGGGCTCGGGCAACTCCCATGTGGCGATCTTTGCCCGCGCCATGGGTATTCCCACGGTCATGGGTGTGGTTGACCTGCCGTATTCGAAGATCGACGGCATTCAGCTGATCGTCGACGGCTACCACGGTGAGGTGTTCACCAACCCCAGCGAAGTGTTGCGCAAGCAATACGCCGAAGTGGTTGAGGAAGAGCGCCAGCTGGCTCAGGGCCTCGATGCGCTGCGTGCCTTGCCGTGCGAAACCCTCGACGGCCACCGTATGCCGCTGTGGGTCAACACCGGCCTGCTCGCTGATGTAAAGCGCGCTCAGGAGCGCGGTGCCGAAGGTGTCGGTCTGTACCGCACCGAAGTGCCGTTTATGATCAAGGAACGCTTCCCCAGCGAGAAGGAGCAGCTGGCGATTTATCGCGAGCAACTGGCCGCCTTCCACCCGCTGCCGGTGACCATGCGCAGCCTGGATATCGGCGGCGATAAGGCGCTGAGCTACTTCCCGATCAAGGAAGACAATCCCTTCCTCGGCTGGCGCGGCATCCGCGTCACCCTCGACCACCCGGAAATCTTCCTGGTGCAGACCCGTGCCATGCTTAAGGCCAGCGAAGGGTTGAACAACCTGCGCATCCTGCTGCCGATGATTTCCGGCATTCAGGAGCTGGAAGAAGCGCTGCACCTGATTCACCGCGCCTGGGGCGAAGTGCGCGATGAAGGCACCGATGTGCCGTTGCCACCAGTTGGGGTGATGATCGAGATTCCGGCGGCGGTCTATCAGGTGCGCGAGCTGGCACGTCAGGTCGACTTCCTCTCGGTCGGCTCGAATGACCTGACCCAATACCTCTTGGCCGTGGACCGCAACAACCCGCGCGTCGCCGACCTCTACGACTTCCTCCATCCGGCGGTGCTGCAAGCGCTGCGCCTGGTAGTGGCCGGCGCCCATGCCGAAGGCAAGCCGGTGAGTATCTGCGGTGAGATGGCGGGCGACCCGGCGTGCGCCGTGTTGCTGATGGCCATGGGCTTCGACGGCCTGTCGATGAACGCCACCAACCTGCCCAAGGTGAAGTGGCTGCTACGCCAGATCAGCATGGGCAAGGCCCAGGAATTGCTCGGCCAGGTGATGAGCATCGACAACCCGCAGGTGATTCACAGCACCCTGCAACTGGCCCTGCGCAACCTCGGCCTGGGCCGCATGATCAATCCCGCGTCGGATATACAGGCGTGAGCGCACGCCGCTCGTGCTGAACCTCGTGGATAGCCCCCTCGAACTGCGCCAACTCGCCACCCTGCGCCTGTCGGCGGCTAGCGCGCTGGTGTGTCAGGGCCAGAGCCTCTGGGTGCTGGCTGACGATGCGCTGGTGCTGCAGCGCTACAACCTGAACGGCGACTGGCAGGCCGAACAGACCCTGTTCCCCGGCGAGTTACCCGCCGATGCCAAGCAGCGCAAACGCCTTAAACCGGATTTCGAAGCGTTGCTGTTATTGCCCGAAGGCAGCCTGCTGGCATTGGGCTCCGGGTCGACCAAACGGCGCTGTCGCGGTTGTCTGGTGGAGTCTGGCAGTGTGCGCGTTATCGACATCAGCCCCTTGTATGGGGCGCTCGCTGGGCGCTTTCAGGATCTGAATATCGAAGGCGGTGTGGTCTATGGCGGGCAGTTACTGCTGGCGCAGCGCGGCAATGGCCTCGGTCGGGAAAATGCTCTGGTAGTACTCGATTTGCCGCAGGTGCTGCGCGATCTGCAGGACGGACAACTGAGCGCCGCCGCGCTGCAGCGGATTGTGCCGCTGCAATTGCCGGAGCTGGACGACGTGCCACTGAGCCTGACTGACCTCAGCGTGGCGCCCAGTGGCGCGCTGTATTTCACCGCGACGGCGGAGGCCACCGACTCCAGCTACTTGGACGGTGCCTGCACCGGCAGCGCGCTCGGGCGGCTAGATACGCAGTTGGCTATCGCCGAGCTGAGCCGCCTGGCACCTGTGGTAAAGATCGAGGGGCTGGCTTTCCAGGCCGATGGCCGGGCGCTGCTGGTGGCCGATGCCGATGATCCGACGATTGCCTCACCGCTGTTTACCCTTGATGACTTCAGCGAGCCCGCCCTCAGCAACTGAGCGCATCAACACTGCACAACAACCTCACCCAAACAGCTGCCATTGCTGCCGAACGTGCGCTCGGCCAGCACGCGGCTGCCGTCGGCATTAACGATCAAGGCAGTACTGGCGCGAGTACCGTAGGTGACGCTGGCAATAAACACGCTGGAGAGCAGGCGTTCGCCGGTCAGGCCGATACCTGTTTGCGGCAGCTCAGCGTCCGCTGCGCGTGTGGGGTCGGCCAACAGCTTGAGCAGCATCTGCGGATGCGGTTCATGTAATCCGTTGTGCAGCGCCTGCTTGGCCCGCTGCAGCTTGGGCCAGGGCGTGTCCAGATCGGCATTCGACAGGCCGTGCACGCCTTCCGCCAATGGCCTGGCGCGTCCGCTCAGGGAGTTGAAGTGCCAGAGTTGTTGGCTGTCACCGAGCAGCAGATTGAAGCCGCTGTAGTGCCGGCGCCGCTCGTGCAGATGATGCAGAAAATCTTCGACGTTGTGGCTGCCGGCGAGAAAAGCCACCGGCAGTTCGCCCCGTGAACGGCTGCCTTGAGCCTGGCCGGGGTCGCGAATATTGGTCAGGGCGGCAAAGCGCCCGCCAGGGCCGACGCCCAGCCAAGTACCGCCGGCCTGCAAGTCGCGCCCGGCAATCACTCCCGGCACATCGGGCCATTCGGCCAGGGGGTGGCTCGGGCGTTCATAGAACTCATCGCGGTTGGCTGCCAGCAGCAGCGGCTGGGCATGGCCCGGTCGCCAGGCCAGGACGATCAGGCACATGAGTTAGCTCCTTAACTTCGCCAGCACGCCGGCGTTGTCCAGCTCGTTGCCCAGGTGCAGGCGTACCTTGCGCGCGCCGCAGCCGAGGCCAAGCTCCAGCAGGATGCGCTCTTCGACCTGTGACAGGCCGCCTTCCAGACGCTCCAGCGGTTGAATCAGCAGTTGCGGCGGCCGGCTCAGGCGCAGAAAACGCTTGGGCAGGATTTCCTCGACGCCGCGCTGCAGCAGTTGCTGCGCTGCCGCAAAGTCCGCCACCAGCAGGCGCTGATTGCTGAACGCAGGGTTGGCCTGCAGGTGCAGCACGCGGCCACTTTGCAGATGCGTCAGGTGCATCTGGTTACAGCTCAGCTTCAGGTACAGGGTCGGGCGCATGTTGGTCTATTCCACAGGCGATGGAGGCACTTTACGCAAAGCCAGGGCGGACATCCATCGCCCAAAGTAGAGTCCGGCCCTGTGCATCCGTTACCATGCCGGATTGTTTGCGGGGGTGCTGATGGAACTGCTGCTGTATTTGGCCCTGGGGGCTGCAGCTGGAACTCTTGCCGGGTTATTTGGCGTGGGCGGCGGCATTATCATCGTGCCGGTGTTGGTGCTGAGTTTTGCCGCGCAGGGCTTTGATCCGATGATTCTGACGCATCTAGCAGTAGGCACGTCGCTGGCGACCATCATCTTTACCTCGATCAACTCGGTGGTCGAGCATCAGCGTAAAGGTGCCGTGTTGTGGCCGGTATTTGCCTGGATGACTCTGGGGATTCTGCTCGGCGCGGGGCTTGGCGCGATGACTGCAGCGGCGATTCAGGGGCCATTGCTGCAGAAGATCATCGGCGTATTCGCGATCATCATCGCCGTGCAGATGGCCCTGGAGCTGAAACCCAAAGCCAGCCGCACTGTCCCAGGCAAGCCGGCACTGACCCTGGCCGGGGGCGTGATTGGCTGGGCCTCGGCGATTTTCGGGATTGGCGGCGGTTCGCTGACCGTGCCGTTCCTGACCTGGCGCAGCGTAGCGATGCAGCAGGCGGTGGCCACTTCTTCGGCCTGCGGTTTGCCGATTGCAGTGGCCAGTGCCCTGAGTTTTATCTGGCTGGGTTGGGGTAAGCCCGCGTTGCCGGAATGGAGTCTGGGTTTTGTCTATCTGCCGGCGCTGCTGGGGATCGCGATTCCCAGCATGTACTTTGCCCGTGTCGGCGCACGCATGGCGCACAAGCTGTCGCCGCGCCTGCTTAAGCGTCTGTTTGCCCTGCTGCTGTTCAGCGTGGGCCTGAGTTTTCTGATTTGAGGAATTGAAATGCTGCCTTATCCGCAGATCGACCCAGTTGCACTGGCCCTTGGCCCGCTGAAAATCCATTGGTACGGCCTGATGTACCTGATCGGCATCGGCGGTGCATGGTGGCTGGCCTCGCGCCGGGTTAACACCTTCGCGCCAAGCTGGAACAAGGAGAAGCTCTCCGACCTGGTGTTCTGGGTGGCCATGGGCGTGATCCTCGGCGGCCGTCTGGGCTATGTGTTGTTCTACGACCTGGCCGCCTATATCGCCGAGCCGGTGCGCATGCTGCGCATCTGGGAAGGCGGCATGTCGTTCCACGGCGGCTTGATTGGCGTGATGCTGGCCACCTGGTGGTTCGGCAAGCGTAATAACAAGAGCTTCTTCGAGCTGATGGACTTTATCGCCCCGTTGGTGCCGATTGGCCTGGGCGCCGGGCGCATCGGCAACTTCATCAACGCCGAACTGTGGGGCAAGGCCACCGACGTGCCGTGGGCGATGGTCTTCCCCACCGACCCCGAGCAGCTGGCGCGCCATCCCTCGCAGCTGTATCAGTTCGCCCTGGAAGGTGTGGCGCTGTTCTCCATCCTCTGGTTCTACTCGCGCAAACCGCGGCCAACCATGGCGGTGTCTGGCATGTTCGCGGTGTGCTACGGGATCTTCCGCTTTATCGTTGAGTTTGTCCGCGTGCCGGATGCCCAGCTCGGTTACCTGGCAGGCGGCTGGTTGACCATGGGCCAGGTGCTCTGCGTACCGATGGTGCTCGGCGGCTTAGGCCTGATCGCCTATGCCTATAAACGTCAGGCTGCACAGGAGGTCGTGTAATGCAGCAATACCTCGACCTGATGCGCCTGGTGCGCGAGACCGGCACCTTCAAAAGTGACCGTACCGGCACTGGCACCTACAGCATCTTCGCCCATCAGATGCGCTTCAACCTGGCCGACGGCTTTCCGCTGGTGACCACTAAGAAGTGCCACCTGAAATCGATCATTCACGAGCTGCTGTGGTTCCTTCAGGGCGACACCAATATCAAGTACCTGAAGGACAACGGCGTACGCATCTGGGATGAGTGGGCCGACGAAAACGGCGACCTCGGCCCGGTGTACGGTTACCAGTGGCGCAGCTGGCCGGCGCCGAATGGCGAGTCGATCGACCAGATCAGCAAGCTGATCGAGATGATCAAGAAGAATCCGGACTCGCGCCGCCTGATCGTCTCCGCCTGGAACCCGGCGCTGGTCGAGCAGATGGCCCTGCCGCCATGTCACGCGCTGTTCCAGTTCTATGTGGCCGACGGCAAGCTGAGCTGCCAGCTGTATCAGCGCTCGGCCGATATCTTCCTCGGCGTGCCGTTCAACATCGCCAGCTATGCGCTGCTGACCTTGATGGTCGCCCAAGTCTGCGGCCTGCAACCGGGCGACTTTATCTGGACCGGCGGCGACTGCCACCTGTACGCCAACCACATCGAGCAGACCGATCTGCAACTGAGCCGCGAGCCGCTGCCGCTGCCGGTGATGAAGCTCAATCCCGAAGTGAAGGATCTGCTGGCCTTCAAGTTCGAGGACTTCGAGCTGGTCGGCTACCAGGCGCATCCGCATATTCCGGCGCCTGTCGCGGTCTGATCCGCTGTCATTGTTCGCGGCTAAAGCGGAGCGCCGCCCGGTCCCTCCCACAGATCGTTAAACGTCTTGTGGGAGGGGCTTTAGCCGCGACGCTTTGAGCGGTTAGAGCAACTCCGCCGCCAACTGCTGAACCTGCTCCTGGCGCTCGCTATCTTCAAGCGTTGCGCCAGGATTAAGCGATGACCATTCGGGGTGGGCGCGGGCTTTGTGCAGGGCGTCCGGCAGTTTGCCTTCACGCCAGCTGGCGTCCTGTGGAGTGCTCAGGCTGATGGCCTCGACTGCCGCATGGCCGCGGGCTTCCAGCGCTTGCAGTAGCAACTGCTGGCGCAAGGCGAGCAGGCGCAGCACGGCGTCGTCCATGGTCAGCTCGCGTTGGCCCTTGAGCTTGCCTTTCAGCCGCGCGCCATAGCCGCGCAGGGTCTGCGCGCTGCCGCCGAGCAAGGCGCCAATAAGCGCTGCCGCGCCGAGGGTAATGCCGCCGACCAGCAGGTCGACGCCCACCCCGGTGGCCGCGCCCGCAGCCATACCGCCGCCGAGATTGATGCCGAGCTGCTTGAGGGTTTCCGGGTTGAACAGATCGTCGCCCCAGCGCCCGTCGAGCAAGGGCAGGTCGCCGGCCTTGGCATCGTCCTGGCGGAAGGCGTACAGGCGCAGCAGGGCTTCCACGCAGCGTTGCTCGCGTTGGCGAATGGTTTGATGCAGTTCGCGGATGGCGCCTTGTTCCAGCACGGCTTGCGCCGCCACGCTACGGCGGCAGGCGGCGCAGTCCAGCAGCAGTTCGGCGATCAGCCGTGCGCCGCTGCTTTTTCGCAACTTGCGTTGCGCCAGGTGATCGTCAATCAGTCGTTGCAGTTGCGGGCGAGCCTTTTCCTGCAGCAGCGCCAGGCTGTCATACAGGCGGCGCTCACCATCCAGCGGCGGTGCCACGCTGTCGAAACACACCAGGGCATGCAGGCCGAGGCGAGCCAGGGCATCGCGCCAATCCTGCTCGCGGTGTTGGCTGCTGCTGACGAAATTCAGCACTGGTAGCAGCGGCCGGCCGCACATGCTTAGCACGGCCAACTCATCACGGTATTTGGCCAGCACCGGCTCGCGGGCATCGATTACATAGAGACCGGCGTCCGAGGCCAGCAGCTGGCGCAGTACCTTGGCTTCCTGCTCGAAACGCTGGCGCGCTTCGCTGCCGTCGAGAAAGCGCGCCAGCCGCGCCGGGCCGTCCAGGCGTTCACCGGGGCGATCCAGGCGTTCCAGATAATCCAGCAGGGCGATGGCGTCTTCCAGACCGGGGGTGTCGTACAGCTCCAGCAGCGCCTCGCCGTCCACCGACAGCCGTGCGCCTTCGACGTGGCGGGTGGTGCTAGGGCGATGGGACACCTCGCCGAAGCCGACATCGCGGGTCAGGGTGCGCAGCAGTGAGGTCTTGCCGACATTGGTATGGCCGACCACGGCCAGCTTGAGAGCTTTAGTCATGGCCATGCTCCAGCCAGCTGAACGGCGCACTGTCGCTGTAGCTCAGTTGCAGTCGCTCCAGTGCGCGGTGCCAGTCGCCCAGGCGGGCGCTGTCCAGTGCTTCACCGGGCGGCGGTGGCAGCAGCCAGATCCGTGTGGCGCTGGCCGTGCGTGCCAGTTCACCGAGCAGTGCCAGGCTGCCACGGTCCGGCGAGCGGCGTGGGTCGCAGGCGATCAGCAGGCGCGCTGGCGGGAAGCGGTTGAGCTGGTCGAGCAGCTGATTGCGCTGCTCGCGGCTGTCGATCACCCCCGCATCGCCGATGCCCTTGGGTAGAGCGGGTGGCCAGCTGCGCTGTGGGTCCAGCTCGATGGCTACCAGCAGCGCGCCCTGGCTGCCTTCGGCATGGTTGCCAGCCTGCGGTTGATGCAGCTGCGTTGGCGCTGCATCGCACACGCCGAGGCGTTCGCTGCTCGGTTGCAGGCGTTCGCGCAGCAGGCTGTAGCCGGGCAGGCTGAGGTCCAGGCTTAGCACCGCGCAACCTCGGCGCCAGCGCCATAGACAGAACAGCAGCAGGCCCAGGCGCGGCAGTAGGCCGTAGACCACCAATACGCCGACCAGCCAGCCGGCCCAGCTAAGCCGCGCGCTTTCGTTGGCCAGAGCGCTGTCGCCGCTGGCGCGGATCAGCTCGGCATCCGGCAGGCTGAAGCCGAGCAACGCCGGCAAGCTGCCGATGGCCTGGGTCATGGCGATAAAACTGTCGCCGCCGAGCAGGGTGCTTTCCCAGACAAAGCCGTAACGGCGGGTGGCCAGCAGAGCCAGTAGGGTCAGCAGCGCGGTAAGCAGGGTCAGCAGCCAGAAGCCCTGCACCAGCACGCCCAGGCCCCAGCGACTCAGACGTTGACGTTGCAACATCAGCAGCAGGGCCGGTGCCAGTTGCGCCGCCTGGGCATCGCGGGCGAGTTTGGCGCTCAGCCATAACCACAGATTGCCGAGGGCCCCCGCGCTGTCGCGGCTTAGCAGCAGCCCCAGCGCCCAGCCCAGCAGCAGGAGCAGGTTCAGCCCGAGCAGGCTGCCCAGGGCCCAGAACACATTGACCGGGCGTAAACCATCGCCCAACGCCGCCACCGCCAGGCCGCTGCCGCTAAGGATGGCCAGCAGTACCAGCAACAACCCGGCCAGGCGTGCGCCCTGTAGCCAGTGCTGCAGCGCCTGCACCTGACCGTCGCGCTCGGCGAGCAGCCAGGCGCGAGTCTGGATGCGTTCGGCGAGTGCGCCGCCCTGGGCCTGGGCGCGGCGGTTGGCTTCGCTGTCTTCCAGCGGGCCGGCATGTTCCTCGCGCAGGCGGATGGTTTCACTGAGCCAGAGCCGCTGCAGGCGGCTGGGCGTGGGTTTATCGAGTGGGCTCACACGGTGTTCCATAAACGAGTAGAAGCCAGAGCATAACCGCAGCGGCTTGCACATGGCACAGCTGCGCTCGCGTGTACTCCGCTGGCCAGTCCAGCTAGGCTGCTGGTAGTGGGCGGCCGAATGCCTCGGTCAGCAGCCTGTGAACACATAACAATAAAAGCGAGTGCCATTGTGAAGTTACCGCACCTGGAGTGGGTCAATCAGGATTCGCCGTACCTTCGTCAGCATCAGCAGGGCTTTCGCGCGCTGAGTTTTGACGATGAGCTGGAGCAGGCGTTCAAGCGCTATCACGCCAACGTGTTCCTGCGGCGTATGCGCTGGTCATTGCTGGTGGCGACGCTGCTGGCGCTACTGTTTGTCCTGCTGGATGCGATCAATCTGCCGGACCCACTGCGCGGCCGGATACTCGCCCTGCGCCTGGGGATAATCCAGCCGATGCTGCTGCTGGCCTGGCTGGCCACCTATCGACCGGGCTTACGTGATCACCTGCAGCTGATCGGCGGCATTGTGGCGTTGCTCTCCGGGCTGGCCGTGGCGGGCATCATCGGTCTGGCCCGTTATCACGGTTTTGCGCTGCCCTACGAGGGCATCATCCTGGTTACCGTGTTCTTCTATTTCCTCACTGGTCTGCGTTTTACCACTGCAGTGTTGTGCGGCTGGCTGACTTTTGTGGCGTATCTGGCGGTAGAACTGAGCATCGGTCTGGCAGGCGAGATGCTGCTAAACAATGCCTTATTTCTCGCCCTGGCCAATATCATCGGCTCGGTGGGCTGCTATTCCCTGGAATATGCCACGCGGCAAAATTTCCTCGCCCATGGCCTCCTGCAGGACCTCGCTGAGAAAGACTTCCTCACCGGGCTGCTCAATCGTCGCGCCTTTACCGAGCGTGCCGAACGCAGCTGGCGCCAGGCGCAACGGGAAAAACAGACCCTGGGCGTGGTGATGATGGATGTCGACTTCTTCAAGCGTTACAACGACCACTATGGCCACGCGGCCGGTGACGAGGCATTGCGCCAGGTTGCCCGAGTGATCGGCGAGCATGCGCGGCGGCCGCTGGATTGCGCCGCGCGTTATGGCGGCGAGGAGTTTGTGGGGGTTTGGTATGGCCTGGATGAAGTACAGCTGCTGGCGATTCTGCAGGACATCCGCAGCAATATCGAAGCCTTGGGCCTGACGCATGCCCATTCGGATGCCGCCGGCGTGGTCACGCTGAGCATTGGCATGGCCTACCTGTCGCCGTATCCCCATCAGAGCCTGGGCGATGCCCTGCGCCTGGCGGATGTCGCGCTCTACCTGGCCAAGGAGCAGGGGCGCAACCGCGTGGTGGGTAAGCGGCAGGATGGGTGAGCGAACTGAACGGAGAACCGGTTCGGAGGGAAGGCTTCAATGATCGCCACGCAGACGGTATTCTCGCGGCTATGAAAAATTCCCTACCCCTCTGCCTAATCGCCGCCCTCGCGGAAAACCGCGTCATTGGCCGCGATAACCAACTGCCCTGGCACTTGCCTGCGGACCTCAAGCACTTCAAGGCGCTGACCCTCGGTAAGCCGATCATCATGGGTCGCAAGACCTGGGATTCGCTCGGTCGTCCCTTGCCGGGCCGGCTTAATCTGGTGGTCAGCCGTCAACCCGGTTTGCAGTTGGAAGGCGCGGAAGTGTTCGCCAGCCTCGACGCCGCACTGGAGCGTGCTGAGGTCTGGGCGCGCGAAGAAGATGCCGAGGAGCTGATGCTGATCGGCGGCGCACAGTTGTACGAATTGGGCCTGGCCCAGGCCGATCGTCTATACCTGACCCGCGTCGGTATCAGTCCGCAGGGCGATGCCTACTTCCCTGAGGTTGGCGAGGCCGACTGGCATCTGTCTTCCGCCATCGAACACCCGGAAGGGCTGGAAACGCCGGGCTATGTGTTTGAAGTGTGGGATCGCAAATAGCCCGTTCGGGCTGAGTTTTTCAGTGCTGCATTGATCTTCGCCAAGGTGGGCGCCGGTATGGCGTGCCACTCTGCGGGTCGTTGTTGCGTAGCGTTAACGCATGCCTTGCTGGCCGCTACGCTGTCTATTGCCGTTTCCCCTCTACAGGTTGTTCCCCATGCATGACGCTGATGCCGATCACGCCGAGCCGGATCGTATTGCCGCGATCTTTATTCGCCATCCACTCTGGGAAGACGGCCTGGCGCTGCTGCTGGGTACGGCCATGGTGGCGTTGGGTATCACTCTCTACAGCCAGGCAGGTCTGCTGACGGGCGGCACCGTTGGCTTGGCCTTTCTGATGAAGTACCTGCTCGGCTGGCCGTTTGGTCTGGTGTTCTTTCTGATCAACCTGCCGTTCTACGCCCTGGCCATCTGGCGCATGGGCTGGCCGTTTACCCTGCGCACCTTCTGTGCGGTGGGGCTGGTTTCGCTGCTGGCTGAGTTGACCCCGCAGTGGATTGGCTTCACCCACCTGAACGTGGTGTATGCCGCGCTGTTTGGTGGTTTCGCCATGGGCCTGGGGCTGCTGATGCTGTTCCGTCACCGCGCCAGCCTCGGCGGGGTGAATATCCTCGCGCTTTACCTGCAGGAGCGCTTCGGCCTGCGCGCTGGCAAGGTGCAAATGGGCATCGACGTACTGATCGTGCTGGGTGCGGTAATGGTCGTGCCGCTGGACAAGGTGGCGCTGTCGATCCTCGGTGCGCTGGCGCTGAATATGGTGCTGGCGATCAACCACCGCGCCGGGCGCTATATGGGCGTGAGCTAACAACAAAAAGCCCGGCACTGAGCCGGGCTTTTGTTTGCAGCGAATGGCTTACGGCATCAGTTTGTCCAGCATCGCCTTGTCACGTACCGCGCCCTTGTCGGCGCTAGTGGCGAGCAGGGCGTAGGCCTTGAGCGCCGTGGTGACCTTGCGTGGACGGATTTCCACCGGCTTCCAGCCCTTCTTGTCCTGCTCGTGGCGGCGATGGGCAATTTCTTCATCACTGACCAGCAGGTTGATGGTGCGGTTGGGGATGTCGATCAGCACCTTGTCGCCGTCACGCACCAGGCCGATGGCGCCGCCGGCAGCGGCTTCTGGCGAGGCGTGGCCGATCGACAGGCCCGAGGTGCCACCGGAGAAGCGGCCGTCGGTGAGCAGGGCGCAGGCTTTGCCCAGGCCTTTGGACTTCAGATAAGAAGTCGGGTAGAGCATTTCCTGCATGCCCGGGCCGCCTTTCGGGCCTTCGTAGCGAATGATGACGATATCGCCTTCCTTCACTTCGTCGGCGAGGATGCCGCGCACGGCGCTGTCCTGGCTTTCGAAGATCTTCGCGGTGCCTTCGAAGACGTGGATCGACTCATCGACACCGGCGGTTTTCACCACGCAGCCGTCGAGGGCGATGTTGCCGTAGAGCACGGCCAGGCCGCCTTCTTGCGAGTACGCATGCTCGACGCTGCGGATACAGCCGTTTTCGCGGTCGTCATCCACCGTATCCCAGCGGGTGCTCTGGCTGAACGCGGTCTGGGTCGGGATACCGGCCGGGCCTGCACGGAAGAAGGTGTGTACGGCTTCATCGTCGGTTTGGGTGATGTCCCATTTGGCGATGGCTTCGGCCATGGTCTTGCTGTGTACGGTCGGCAGGTCGGTGTGCAGCAAGCCGCCACGGGCCAGCGAGCCGAGGATGGAGAAGATGCCGCCAGCGCGGTGCACGTCTTCCATATGGTACTTCTGGATGTTCGGCGCGACTTTGCACAGCTGCGGTACTTTGCGCGACAAGCGGTCGATATCGCGCAGGTCGAAATCGACTTCGCCTTCCTGCGCGGCAGCCAGCAGGTGCAGGATGGTGTTGGTTGAGCCGCCCATGGCGATGTCCAGGGTCATGGCGTTCTCGAACGCCTTGAAGTTGGCGATGTTGCGCGGCAGCACCGACTCGTCGCCTTCACCGTAGTAGCGTTTGCACAGCTCGACGGCAGTGCGCCCGGCTTGCAGGAACAGCTGTTCGCGGTCGCTGTGGGTGGCCAGGGTCGAACCGTTACCCGGCAGGGCCAGGCCCAGGGCTTCCATCAGGCAGTTCATCGAGTTGGCGGTGAACATGCCGGAGCAGCTGCCGCAGGTCGGGCAGGCGCTGCGCTCATATTCGGCAACTTTTTCGTCGCTGGCCGAATCGTCGGCGGCGATCACCATGGCGTCGACCAGGTCCAAGCCGTGGCTGGCCAGCTTGGTTTTACCGGCTTCCATTGGCCCGCCGGAAACGAAGATCACCGGGATATTCAGGCGCAGCGAGGCCAGTAGCATGCCGGGGGTGATCTTGTCGCAGTTGGAGATACAGACGATGGCGTCGGCGCAGTGGGCGTTGACCATATATTCCACGGAGTCGGCGATGATCTCGCGGCTCGGCAGCGAATAGAGCATGCCGTCATGGCCCATGGCGATGCCGTCATCGACTGCGATGGTGTTGAATTCCTTGGCCACGCCGCCGTGTTTCTCGATCTCGCGGGCAACCAGTTGACCCATGTCCTTCAGGTGCACGTGGCCGGGCACGAATTGGGTGAAGGAGTTGGCGATGGCGATGATCGGCTTCTTGAAGTCTTCGTCCTTCATCCCTGTGGCGCGCCACAGGGCGCGAGCGCCGGCCATATTGCGGCCGTGGGTGGAGGTCTTCGAGCGGTAATCAGGCATGGCGATAAATCCTGCAAAGGCTATTCAGGTCACGCGTGCACAGGCGAGGGCGCTGTGCGGGCAACGGGCTGTTGGTGCGTATGTTGAGCCGGGTTCAGGCCCAAGGCAAACGCATGTGCGCATTTACCGGGCCGGGGCGCTGCCTGGCGCGGGGTGGGCGCTGGCGTGGCCGGGCTACAAGGTCCGCCTGGATAGGGCAGGAGAGCGCCGATTCTAATCCTTCGGCGCGCTCGCAAGGAAGGCCGGCGCGCTCGGTGGTGAGCACGCCTTGATCGGGGGTTACTCGATCAGCTCAATCCCACGCATGCGCTCGGCGCGGCGGCGCAGCAGTTCGATGGTCACCAGCAGGGCGATGGACACCAGAATCAGCAGGGTGGCGATGGCCAGGATGCTCGGGTTGATCTGCTCGCGCAGGCCCGAAAACATCTGCCGGGGGATGGTGCGTTGCTGTGGGCCGGCCATAAACAGGATCACCACCACCTCGTCGAACGAAGTAATAAAGGCGAACAGCGCGCCGGAAATCACCCCCGGGCGGATCAGCGGCATGATGATGTCGAAGAACACCCGCAGCGGTGTGGCGCCGAGGTTCAGCGCGGCGCGCGCCAAGCTGTAGTCGAAGCCGGTGAGGGTGGCGGTCACGGTGATGATCACAAACGGCGTGCCGAGCGCGGCGTGGGCGATGATCACACCGAGATAGTTGCCGGCCAGGCCCAGGTCCGAATAGAAGAAGAACATCCCGGCGGCGGTGATGATCAGCGGCACGATCATCGGCGACAGCAGCAGGGCGGTGATCAGCCGGCGCATCGGCATATCGTCGCGGGCCAGGCCTATTGCCGCGCAAGTACCCAGCACGGTGGCGATCAAGGTGGCGAAGATGCCGATCAGAAAGCTGTTCTTGATCGCCAGCAGCCACTTGTCGTCACTGAAGATGGCGCTGTACCAGCGCAGTGAATAGGCCTCGGGCTGCAAGGTGAGCATGCCTTCGGTAAAGCTGAAGAACGGCTCGACGTTGAACGACAGCGGGATGATCACCAGGATCGGCAGAATCAGGAACAGCAGCACCAGCCAGGAGCTGCTCTTCAAGAACCAGGCGCCGAGGTGGTGCCAGAAGCCGTAGTAGGCGGGAATCTTCATCGTTTTTTCCTCAGCCCAGTTTGATATTGCTGGCGCCGACAAAGCGGTCGTACAGCCAGTACAGCAGCAGGATCAGGCCGAGTAGCAAGGAACCCAGCGCGGCGGCCAGTTCCCAGTTGTTCGAGCGCTGCATATGGAAGGCGATGATGTTGCTGATCATCTGCCCATCGGTGCCGCCGACCAGTGCCGGGGTGATGTAGTAGCCAACCGAGATGATAAACACCAGCAGCGCGCCGGCGCTCAGGCCTGGCAGGGTCATCGGGAAGTAGATGCGCAGGAACGCCGGAATCGGCCGCGCGCCCAGTGACAGCGCCGCACGCAGGTAGCTGGGGTCAATGCCGCGCATCACGCTGTACAGCGGCAGAATCATAAATGGCAGCAGGATATGGGTCATCGCCACCACGGTGGCGAACGAGGTGTAGAGCATCTCGATGGGTTGGCCAATCACGCCGATGCCGAGCAGGAAGGAGTTGATCACCCCGTTGGTCTGCAGCAGGGCGATCCAGGCCGTGGTGCGCACCAGCAGTGAGGTCCAGAACGGCAGCAGCACCAGCACCAGCAGCAAGTTGGCGCGGTTCTCCGGCAGGCCGGCAAGGTAGTAGGCCAGTGGGTAGCCGAGCAGGGCGCAGAAAATGGTGATGACCAGCGCCATGGTCAGGGTCTTGCTGTACAGCTGCAGGTAGATCTGCGTGTCTTCGCGCACCTGAATGCCCTGCTCGGGGTGCAGTTCCAAGTCGAGCGCGGTCAGGTAGTAGTCATAGGTATAGGGTTTGCCTGCGCGCTGGATGGCGTACCAGATTTCCGGCTTGCTCCAGTTGCGGTGCGACTTGAGCAGGATGCCGGCGCCTTCCTGCTGCAGTTGCGTATCTTGCAGTCGGCTGAGTTTGCGTGCGCTGGACTTGACCACGCTGGACATGCCCGCCGAGGCGCGGTTGAACTCTTCGGCCAATTTGCCGGACTGGCGCTCTTTGGCCAGGCTATGCAGCTCCTGGGCGAACACGCTCAGGGTTTTCTCATCAGGAATCGCTTTGCCGTCCCAGCGCTGCAGCTCGCTCAGGGTCAGCGGAATCAGGGCGGCCACCGTCGGGTGGTGAACGCTGCGCCAGAGCATGCTGGCAATCGGTGCGACGAAGGTCAGCAGGATAAACACCAGCAGCGGCACAACGAACAGAAAGGCTGTGAGGCGCTTCTTGTTGCGGGCGCTGGAGGCTTGGCTGGCTTCGGTAGACGTGAGGGAGGACAAGGCGTTACTCCGAAAATCCTGCCCCCTCTCCCGCAGGAGAGGGGGCATAGCGGGTTACTTCAACAGCCACTCGTTGAATTTCTCACCGAGGGATTCGCCATAGTCAGCCCAGAAGTCCGAACCGGCCTGGATGCCTTTGCTCAGGTGAGCGGTCGGCAGGTGCGGTGCGGCGCTCTGGTCGGCCAGCGGCATGGAGGATTTGCGCGTCGGGCCGTAGGCCACGTCCGGCATGCCGGCCAGTGGGGTGGAACCAGTGGCGTAGGCAATGAATTTCAGTGCCAGGTCTTTTTTCGGCGAGCCTTTGACGATGGCCCAGGCGTCGAGGTCGTAGACGTGGCCGTCCCAGACGATGACGAAGGGTTTGTTTTCCTGGCGGATAGCGTCATAGAAGCGGCCGTTAGCCGATTGCACCAGCACCGCGCCGCCATCATTGAGCAGTTGTGGAGCTTGGGACCAGGAGTCGAACCAGACGATGTCCTTCTTGATGGTGTCCAGCTTGGCGAAGGCGCGGGCCTGGCCTTCTGGAGTGGACAGCACGTCATAGACTTCGGCCGGTGGTACGCCATCAGCCAGCAACGCCCACTCCATGTTCACCTGTGGGCGTTTGCGCAGGGCGCGCTTGCCAGGGATTTTGCTGGTGTCGAAGAAGTCGGTGATGCTCGCAGCCTTGGTGCCGCCGATGGTTTTCTCGTTGTAGGCGAAGACCACCGACCAGACGATGTTGCCGACCGCGCACTCACTGGCCAGGGCTTCGGGGATAAAGTCCTTCTCGGCAGGCACGCCGTCGATACCGGCCGGCAGGATGTCGCGTGGGATGCTTTCCAGCAGGCCTTCGGAGCAGGCGCGCTCAAGGTCGATCACCTCGAAGTCGACCACGTCCCACTGGATATTGCCGGACTCGACCTGGGCTTTGATCTCGGCCACACCGCCGGTGTAATCCTCGAACAGCACCTTGTTACCGGTGTCTTTCATAAACGGGTCGATAACGTGTTTCTGCTGGGCTGCGCCGTAGGCACCGCCCCATGACACGACAGTCAGGCTCTCCTCGGCGCTGGCGGCGAAACTTGCCGTACCTAGCGCGGCAGCTAAAGCGAAGGTGGAAAAGCGGGTGGTCAGTGTTCTAGCCATTGCTGTGCTCCATTGCTTCTTATAGGTCAGGGGGTTGTTACGGGGCGATCCAGGGCCTGGCTGTCTTGCGGCAGCCAGGCCAGGGCGACTTCTTCCTTGGCACTGAGTTGCGGGGCGCTGCTGTCATTCATGTTCTTCACCACCAGCTCGGTGCCGTCGGCGGTTTCGAAGTGGTAGCGGATGTATTCGCCGACATAGTGGCGGGTGACGAAGCGCGCCATGACCTGGTTGCCGGCGGCGCCCAGGCGGTTGGTAAAGGTGAGTTTTTCCGGGCGTATCGACACCGTGGTGGGCAAGCCGACTTCCGTGCAATTGGCCTTCAGCGAACTGACCATGGCGCCGTCGTCCAGGCGCACTTCGACGGTCTCAGATCCGACCGATTCGATCACGCCCTTGAGCTTGTTGCTCTCGCCGATAAAGTCGGCGACGAACAGGTTGGCCGGGCGCTCGTAGAGCACATGAGGCGGCGCGCACTGCTGGACGATGCCGTTATTGAACACGGCGATGCGGTCGCTCATGGTCAGGGCTTCGGTCTGGTCGTGGGTCACGTAGATCACGGTGAAACCGAGCTGTTCGTGCAGGCGCTTGATCTCGAATTGCATCTGCTCGCGCAGCTTCTTGTCGAGGGCGCCCAACGGTTCGTCCATCAGCACGATGTCGGGGGCGAAGATCAGCGCGCGAGCCAGGGCCACACGCTGGCGCTGGCCGCCGGAGAGTTGCCCGGGGAAGCGGTTACCGAAATCCAGCAGCTCGACCAGCGACAGGTATTCATCGACCTTGGCGCGAATCACTTCTTTGGGCTGCTTGCGGATCTTCAGCGGGTAGGCGAGGTTTTCGCGCAGGGTCATGTGCGGGAACAGCGCGTACTGCTGGAACACCATGCCGATATTGCGCTGGTATGGCGCGATGCTGGTGACCGAGCGGCCGTTGATCAGGATCTCGCCGCTGGTCACGTCCTCAAACCCGGCGAGCATCATCAGGCAAGTGGTTTTACCCGAGCCGGAAGGGCCGAGCAGGGTGATAAATTCGCCCTTGGCCACATCCAGGTTGAAATCCTTGACCACCAGATTCTTGTGGTCGTAAGTCTTCTTGACGTTGGTGAATTGCAGGAACGGTTTGTCCCCAGCCAGGTCAGCCATACCCCTCCCCAAATGTGCTCTGAACAGACAGCAGCTTGTGGCCGTTATCTGAATACTTGAATTCGCGCGCCCGCTTCTATGCTGTAACGGGTACTTGTTTGAATGTTCAAGTTACGCAAGCACTGTGCCAGTCCGCTGTGGCTCATCGCGGGCGCTGCAGTGCTGGGGGGTAAGCCTAGCCCAGGCGCGGGGTTGCGCCAGGCGGGTGTGGGGAGTGGTAACAGCGCGGGAGAGAAAGAAGCACCTGCCGACACGCACTCGGCAGGTGCAGGTGCTCAGCTATTGGGCAGCAGACGCACGGTGAGGCTCTTGATATAGCGGGTCTCGTTGATGGCCGGGTGTACTGGATGATCCGGGCCTTGGGCGCCGCGCTCAAGCAGTTGGATATTGCGGTCCAGATGACGCGCGCTGGTCAGCAGGATGTTCTGCAGGTTGTCTTCTTCCAGGTGCATGGAGCAGCTGGCGCTGATCAGGATGCCGTCCTTGTTGAGCAGGCGCATAGCCTGTTCATTAAGGCGGCGATACGCGCCTTCGCCGTTTTTCTGGTCTTTCTTGCGTTTGATAAAGGCGGGAGGGTCGGCGACGATCACGTCGAAACGCTCTTCCGAGGCCTTGAGCTGTTTCAGCGCCTCGAACACATCGCCTTCGACGCAGGCGACCTGATCGGTCAAGCCGTTCAGCGCAGCGTTGCGCTCAACGCCGTCGAGGGCGAAGCCGGAGGCGTCTACGCACATCACGTCGCTGGCACCAAAGGCCGCCGCCTGTACGCCCCAGCCGCCGATATAGCTGAACAGGTCGAGCACGCGCTTGCCTTTGACGTAGGGCGCCAGGCGCGCGCGGTTCATGCGGTGGTCGTAGAACCAGCCGGTCTTCTGCCCTTCGATCACTGGCGCTTCGAACTTCACGCCGTTCTCTTCCAGTGCGACCCACTCCGGCACCACACCGAACGGGGTTTCCACATAACGCGCTAGGCCTTCGGCATCGCGGGCGGCGGAGTCGTTCTTGAGCAGGATGCCGCTGGGTTTGCACACCTGGATCAGCGCGGCGAGCACATCGTCCTTGTGGCGTTCCATGGTGGCGGAGGCCAGCTGCACTACCAGAATGTCGAAGAAACGGTCGACCACCAGGCCCGGCAGCAGATCGGAATCGCCGTACACCAGGCGGTAGCAAGGCTTGTCGAACAGCCGCTCACGCAGCGACAGGGCGACATTGATGCGGTGCACCAGCAGGGACTTGTCCAGCACGTGTTTGACGTCACGCGACAGCAGTCGCGCGCAGATCAGGTTGTTCGGGCTCATCGCGACGACGCCCAGCGGCTTACCGCCGGTCGCCTCGAGGATGGCCTGGTCACCGGCCTGGAAACCGCTGAGTGGGGTGGCGGCGACGTCGATTTCGTTGCTGTAGACCCACAGATGGCCGGCGCGCAGGCGTCGATCGGCGTTGGCTTTCAGGCGCAGGCTGGGCAGGGACATGCTGGGGACTCCGAAAAAAGAGCGGAATTATAGCGGGTTCGCTGGCCTTACGGCGGTTACAAAAGTCGCCTGTGGAAGTGCTGGGGGTTTAGCTAGACTGTGGCTCACTTCTCATTCCGGTTGTTTTCGTCATGCCCCAAGAGCTCTCCGCCGAATATATCCAGCAAGTGCTGCAGGGCATCAGCGTGCCGCCGCAGCCGCAGATCATGGTGGATTTGCAGATGGAACAGGTGATGCCGAGCCCGGACCTGCGTGCTATCGCCAAGCTGATTGGCCAGGACCCCGGCCTGTCCGGTGCGCTGCTGAAGCTGGTGAATTCGCCGTTCTTCGGTCTGACCAACCGCATCGCCTCGATTCAGCAGGCGGTCAATTTGCTGGGCTGCAACACGGTGGTCAACCTGATCAACGCGCAGTCGATCCGCGGCGAGCTGACCGATGAGGCCATCGTCACCCTCAACCGTTTCTGGGACACCGCCCAGGATGTGGCGATGACCTGCCTGACCCTGGCCAAGCGTATCGGCTATCACTCGCCGGACGAGGCCTACACCCTCGGCTTGTTCCACAACTGCGGCATCCCTCTGATGATCAAGCGCTTCCCCAATTATATGAACGTGCTCGAGGAGGCCTACGCCAGTGCCATCGGTGAGCGCCGGGTAGTGGACACCGAGAACCGCCTGCTCAATACCAACCACGCGGTGGTCGGCTATTTCACCGCCAAGTCGTGGAATCTGCCGCTGCATCTGTGCGAGGCGATTGCTAGCCACCACAACGCCCTGGCGATTTTCACCGAGGACTCCAGCCGCGATGCGCAGCTGAAAACTCTGCTGGCGATTCTGAAGATGGCCGAGCACATCTGTGAAAGCCATCTGGTGCTGGGCAATCAGCCGGATGATCATGAATGGCAGAGCATCGAACAGCTGGTGCTGGAGTATGTCGGCCTGTCCGGTTATGACTTCGAGAACCTGCGCGAGAGCATTCGCGACCTAGGGGCGAGCTAATCGGCCCGCTAGCCTGCCTCGTCGATGCTGGGGCATTCCTGCTAAGGTAGGCGCCCGCTCGGATTGCTCAGCTGATCACTCGCTATGCCAGAACTTCCTGAAGTAGAAACCACTCGCCGCGGCATCGCGCCGTTCCTTGAAGGCCAGCGCGTCAGCCGGGTGATCGTGCGCGAACGCCGCCTGCGCTGGCCGATACCCGAAGACCTGGATATTCAGTTGTCCGGGCAGCGCATCGAATGCGTTGAGCGGCGCGCCAAGTACCTGCTGATCAAGGCCGAAACCGGCAGCCTGATCAGTCATCTGGGTATGTCCGGCAGTCTGCGGCTGGTCGAAGCGGGCCTGCCGGCGGCCAAGCATGAGCATGTGGATATCGAGCTGGAGTCGGGCCTGGCCCTGCGCTACACCGATCCGCGGCGCTTCGGCGCGATGCTCTGGAGCGCCGAGCCGTTGAGTCATGTGCTGCTCAGCAAGCTGGGGCCGGAACCGTTGACCGAGCTGTTCGATGGCGATCGATTGTTCCAGCTGTCCCGTGGCCGCGCCATGGCAATCAAGCCCTTTATCATGGACAACGCCGTGGTGGTGGGTGTCGGCAATATCTACGCGAGCGAGGCGCTGTTTGCTGCCGGTATCGACCCGCGCCGTGAGGCAGGCTCGGTGTCGCGGGCGCGCTATCTGACGCTGGCGGATGAGATCAAGCGCATCCTTGCCCATGCCATCGAGCGCGGCGGTACAACCTTGCGCGACTTTGTCGGCGGCGATGGTCAGCCGGGTTATTTCCAGCAGGAGTTGTTCGTCTACGGTCGCGGCGGGGAATTCTGCAAGCACTGCGGCAGCACTCTGCGCGAGGTCAAACTGGGTCAGCGCGCCAGCGTTTATTGTCCGCGTTGCCAACGTTAGGGATTTTTCGCCGGGCTAGATTTGGCCTGCATGCACGCGTGCCTGAACTGATTACACAACAATAAGAAAGACCGAGGTATTGATGTCCGGTAATTACCTGCCCCGTAACTTTGTGGCCGAGTGGGTCGGCCGCGTGGCGCTAAAACTGATGGGCTGGCGTATCGAGGGCGAGCTGCCGAAACTCGAGAAGTTCGTGGTGATCGGCGCGCACCACACCTCCAACTGGGATTTCGTGATTTTTATCGCGGTGAAATTCGTTCTGCGCCTGAACGCCCGCTGGTTCGGCAAGCACACGATTTTTCGCTGGCCCTTTGGCGCTCTGATGCGGCTGTGGGGTGGTATCGCCATCCGCCGCGAGCGCCAGGGCAATACGGTTGAGCAGGCGGTGCAGGCCTTTAGCGAACATCAGCAATTTATGCTGATCCTCTCGCCGGAAGGTACGCGCAAGAAGGTTGAGCGCTGGAAAATGGGCTTCTATCACATTGCCCTGGGTGCCGGTGTGCCGATAGTTTTGGGTGCTCTGGATTACCAGAACCGCCGTGTATTTATCGGCCCGACCTTTGTACCGACCGGCGATGAAGCGGCCGATCTCAAGGAGATTCTGGCGTTTTACCGGCCCTTTATTCCGAAAAAACCTGAATACGCCTTTTGTGGCGATTGACGGCCGTCACGCTGACAATTACCAATGCGCTGTTATAGTTAGTCTCACCGCCTCCTAATAGCTGAAGGATCGCCCCATGAAACTGTTCCGCTCAACCGCTGCTGCTCTGGCGCTGACCACTGGCCTGCTGGCGCTGCCGGCATATGCTGACGTAGCGCAGCAGAACACTAGCGGCGACCCTCTTTATACGGCTAACGCACCCAAAGCGTTTTCGATGATTGGCGATCTGCTGATCGCACGACCATTGCTGATTGGCGCAACTGCCATCGGTGCTGTGGCATTTGTGGTGAGCCTGCCGTTCACGGCCGCAGGTGGCAATATTGGCGAGGCTGGCCATGCACTGGTCGTTGAGCCAGGTAAAGAAGCCTTTGTACGTTGCCTGGGCTGTACGACTAGCGGCTATAAGCAGAACTGATAGTTCTCGCTGCTTCTGGGCTGCCGCGGTGTTTGGTTTGGCAGCCCTGAGAAGCGCTCATCTGGTGCATCAGTGATCCGCATTATTCGGTACGACTGGTGTGACCACCGCAGTACCGATTCCGCGTGGATCGCTCGCCGCTTCAACCTTCCCGCCCTGCTTGTCCCACAGCAGTACCTGCTGATTGCCATATTGCCTGCCTGTGGATTTCAATTGATGCCCGAGCGCTTCTAGCGTCGCGACTTCTGCCGGGCTGAATGTGTTTGGCTCATGCTCGATCAGATCCGGGCGGAACTGGTGGTGGTAGCGGCTGACGCTGGGCCAACGTTCGATCGGCTGCTGATCTAGATACTGCAACATTGCCAGCAGCACCATGCTGGGAATCCGGCTGCCGCCCGGCGTGCCGAAGCTGGCGAAGTCTTCACCGCTTTCGATAAAGCTTGGGCTCATACTCGACAGGGGGCGTTTGCCGGCGCCGATGCTGTTCGCCTGGCTGCCGCTCAGGCCGTATGCATTACTGCCTTGTACATCGGCGGCAAAGTCATCCATTTCATTGTTCAGCAGCACCCCGGTGCCGGGTGCGGTAAAGGCTGCGCCGAACGGCAGGTTGATCGAGAGCGTCGCGGCTACGGCATTGCCCTCGGTGTCGAGTACCGAGAAGTGGGTGGTGTGGTTGCCTTCCTGCCAGGTTTTGCTGGGTGGCAGGCTGTCGCTCGGCGTGGTGCGTTGTGGGTCGATGCTGCTGGCCAGCTGTTTCAGGTAAGCAGGGGCCAGTAGTTGCTGCGCCGGGTTGCGGACAAAATCGGGGTCGCCGAGCAGGCCACGATCCCGGTAGGCGCGACGCAGTGTTTCCACCACCAGGTGAGTACGCTGCACGCGATCAGCCTGTTGCCAGGGCAGTTGCTGCAGTATCAGCAGGCTTTGCCCCAGGGCAATGCCGCCTGCTGACGGTGGTGGTGCGCTGATCAGTTCGCGGCCTTGATCCAGCTGGACGCGCAGCGGCTGGCGTTCAACGATGCGGTAGTCGGTCAGGTCATTGAGTGTCCAGATACCGCCGGCATCACGCACCGCTTTGATCAGCTGCGCGGCCACCGTTCCGGCGTAGAAGCCCTGCAGGCCCTTTGTGCCAAGCGACTCCAGGGTGCGGGCGAGTTCCGGTTGGCGCAGCAGGCCGAACTCTTCGGGTATTTCGCCTTTGTCGAGGAAGATTCGCGCGGTTTCCGGGTCGTCGCGCATAGCCGCCAAGCGCCAGCCAGCGCGTTCCCGATAGACGCGGTCGATGCTGACGCCGCTGCGTGCCAGGCGAATGGCCGGCGCCAGCGAGTCGCGTAGCGGCAGGCGGCCGAAGCGTTCGGCCAGCTCTACCAGTGCAGCGGGTAGGCCGGGAATAGCAGCGGCCAGTGCTCCATTCAGCGAAAGGTCTTTGCGGATCTCGCCGTCGACCCGATAGAGGTCGGCATGCGCCGCTTGGGGCGCGCGTTCGCGGGCATCGAGAAAGCGGTAGGTCGCTGATTCGCCGGCTTCGCGCAACAGAAAGAAGCCGCCGCCGCCCAGACCGGACCCGTAGGGTTCGACCACTGCCAATGCGGCGCTGATAGCCACTGCCGCGTCAAAGGCGTTACCGCCCAGGGCTAGAATTTCCTGGCCGGCCACGGTGGCGGCTGGATGTGCGGTGGCAATGGCGATGCGTTCAGGTTGGGCAGCGGCATGCAGCTCAATGGCGCAAAGTAGGGCAAGCGCACCGAGCAGGGGGCGCCAGGGGAGATAGCCGCGTATCAGGCGGCCGGTCTTCATGCTTTACCGGTAATGATCAGGTACTTCTGCATCAACTCATCCTTGCTCTCGACATTGTTTTCATCGAGCGGGATGCAATCGACCGGGCAGACCTGTTGGCACTGCGGCTCGTCATAGTGGCCGACGCATTCAGTGCACAGGTTGGGATCGATCTCGTAGATTTCTTCGCCCTGGGAAATCGCAGCGTTCGGGCATTCGGGTTCGCAGACGTCGCAGTTGATGCAGTCGTCGGTGATGATCAGGGACATGACAGAACCACTCCTGCTGCCGCTCTGGGGCGCAGCCTAGATGTGTGCAGAAAGACTATGGAGCGAATTGTGCCGCATCGGGGCCGCGCATGCACGCGGCCTGGCGGTAATGGCTTAGCGCTTAAAACGTTCGGTCAGCGCTGCGGCCACGGCGGGGTGCACGAAGTTGGAGATATCACCGCCCAGGGCGGCGATTTCGCGGACCAGGGTCGAGGAGATAAACGAGTACTTTTCCGACGGAGTGAGAAACAGGCTTTCCACGTCCGGAGCCAGCTGGCGGTTCATATTGGCCAGTTGGAATTCGTATTCGAAGTCCGATACCGCGCGTAGGCCGCGCAGGAACACGTTGGCGTTCTGCTCTTTGGCAAAATGCGCCAGCAGGGTGGAAAAGCCGACTACTTCAACGTTGGGCAGGTGCTGGGTGACTTCCCGGGCCAGCTCGACGCGTTGTTCCAGGCTGAACAGCGGGTTCTTCTTCGGGCTGGCGGCGACCGCAATGATCACACTGTCGAACAGCCGCGCGGCACGCTCGACCAGGTCGCCGTGCCCCTTGGTGATGGGGTCGAAGGTGCCTGGGTATAACACTCGATTCATCGTGACGTCCTGGCGGGTCCGTTGGGGAGTCGGATGGTAGCGCAGCAAGGCGACTGCGGCCAAGTCGGTGCGTTTGGCCTCAGGTTCTGTTGCGGGCCAGAAAAACCAGCAAGGACGCGATCACCAAACATACCAGCGCCACCCAATCGGCGATCACCACTCGGCGCAGCGCCTCGTTGTAACCGGGAGTGCTCCAGGCCAGGTAGAGAAAGCTCAGCACGCTAAGCATGCCGCCGATCAGGGCGATCGGTTGCAGTGCTGGGCGGAATGCGGCGTAGACCAGCAAGGCGCCGAGCAGGCCAAACAGCACGGCGCGGCTGCGCATCAGCAGAAGCAGGTTGGGTTCCTGGAAGGTCAGGCCATAGAGTTGCGCCAGGCGTTCTGCACCGAGTACGCCGCTAAGCGGCAGCAAGTGAATGATGCCGGCGATGATCAGCAGCACGGAAACCACTTTCTGCAACATGGTCTGGGCCCTCCGAGATTAGCTAGGCGCGCAGCCGCTCAGCCAATTGGCTGGCCAGCTTGGCGGTCAGGCCGTAGATCGACAGCTGCGGGTTGGCGCCGATGCTGGTGGGGAACAGTGAGCCGTCATGGATCGACAGGTTGCTCAACTGATGGTGACGACCGAGGCTGTCGGTGACGGCCTGCTGCGGGTCTTCACCCATGGCGCAACCGCCCATGACGTGGGCGCTGCCCAGACGAGTGCGGTATAGCTCCAGGCTGAGGTTATCGATCAGGTTTTTTGCCTCGGCCAGGGTTTTCACGTAGTCGGCGTCGGCGTGCAACGGCAGCACCGCCTTGGCCCCGGCAGCGAACTGGATCTCCGCCATGCTGTGGAAAGCGCGGCGCACGCCGTCCCAGGTGTAATCGGTCATCTGGTAATCGAGCACCGGGCTGCCATCGCCGCGTAGTTCCACCGTGCCCTCGGCGCTGTCCGGGTGAAAGCCGTCACGCAGCAGGGCCAGCATCACGTTGGTATTTGGCAGTTGCTCCATGCGCATGGCGTTGTCGATGCCGAAGCGGCCGAGCAGGGTGGCGGTCAGCGCCGGTTGCAACGGCGGGACTTCGAGCTTGTAGGACAGGCGCCCAGCGGTGCCGTCATCCCACTGGAAATGGTCGGAGTAGATCGACTGCGGCGCGCCGTAGAAGGGGTTGATCACCTGATCGAACAAGGCCGCGGAGAAGTTCACCAGGTGCAGGAAGGTGCGCTTGCCGGTGCGCTGGTGCGGGTCCGGTGCATTCGAGCGCAGGAGAATCCCTGGGGTGTTGATGCCGCCGCCGGAGAGTACGTAATGCTTGGCCTTGACCGTGATCTTGCGGCCATTGGGGGCGACGCTGCGCTCATCCATGCCGAGGCACTCGATGCCCGTGACCTGGTCGCCCTCGATTAGCAGGCGTTCGGCGCGGGCCAGATAGAGCAGTTCGCCGCCTTTATCCAGGGTCGCCGGGATGGTGGTGACCAGCATCGACTGCTTGGCGTTGGTCGGGCAGCCCATGCCGCAGTAACCGAGGTTCCAGCAGCCGCGCACGTTGCGCGGAATCGTCTGCCACTCGTAGCCAAGCTTTTCGCAGCCGCTGCTGATTACCGCGTTGTTGGCATTCGGCGGCACAACCCAGGGTGCGACGCCCAGGCGCTGTTCCATCTGCTCGAACCAGGGCGCCATTTCTTCGGGGCTGTGGCCTTTTACACCGTGTTCCTTGGCCCAGTGCTCCAGGGTTGGCGCGGGCGTGCGAAAGCTTGAGGTCCAGTTGATCAGCGTGGTACCGCCGACCGCGCGGCCTTGCATGATGGTGATTGCGCCATCCTTGCTCATGCGGCCGATGCCTTCCTGATAGAGGCTGGCGTAGGCCTTGTCTTCGAGCATCTTGAAGTCGTCGCTGGTCTTCAGCGGACCTTCCTCGATCAACAGCACCTTGAAGCCGGCGGCGCTGAGGATTTCCGCAGTGGTGCCACCGCCCGCGCCGCTGCCGACGATGGCCACGTCGGCTTCCAGGGTCAGATCGCTGTCCAGGCGCGAGCCGTTATAGGTCTTCCAGCCACGGGCCAGGCCCTCTTTGAAACTATCCGGTACAGGCATTTCAGATGCTCTTAGGCGAATTCTTATTGGAGTTCGGTGGTTCCGCTAATTGACGATCTCGCGAGCTAGAGCCAGGCAAGGCAAAAATGTCCGAGGAGGCGGAATGTACTTTTGTACATGAGCACTCCGAGGCCATTTTTAACGCGGCATGGCCGACGCGCAGCAAATCGTGGTCAAACAGTCGGAGGGCCGGGGTAGCCGCAATGTGCCCAGGACTCTGCTCGGCTGTACCAGCTCATCATCACCAGCTGCAGCAGCGAGGCGTGGCCCATTTTCAGCAGGCCAATTGAGCTGTTCTGCCAGCGGTCGAGAAACGCCTGCACATCGGCGGGCGATGCATTTTCCCAGCTGCCCCAGACTCCGGTCAGCGGACCACGGGTGATCGGCATGGCGAGCACGTCGAACAGCTGCACGGTCAGCTTGAGCAATTCCGGCGAGACGTGATTAAGGCTGTAGTCGAGGCTGGCGAGGGTGCCTTCGACTGCTTGCGGCATCTTCTCAGCCGTTACCGCGCCGGCCAGCATCACCGGGATCAAGGCATGCAGAAAGGCCAGATCGGACTCGCGGATCACCGCAAAGCCGGCTTTCGGCGTACTCGCCGAACAGCCGCTGAGGCTGGCAGTTAGCCCGGCGGTGGCGAGAAAGGCCGAGCCCATCAAGCTGACCTTGAGCAGGTTGCGCCGAGTAAGGACCGGCGCTTCAAGCATGGTGTTGTGCATTTATTCTTATCACCGAATCAAGCCATTTGGGGTTAGCGAACGAACAGCTTGTACACCAGCTTCTGCAGGGCTTTGCCATAGGGCGGATAGATCAGCTTGGCGGCGTTGAAGCGCTGCTTGATAAACACGCCTTTGGCCTTGCTGAAGGTGAGGAAGCCTTCGTGGCCGTGGTAATGACCCATGCCGGACGGGCCGACGCCGCCGAATGGCATGTCGTCCTGGGCCACATGCAGCAGGGTGTCGTTGAGGCACACGCCGCCGGAGTGGGTCTCGTGCAGCACGCGCTGCTGCTCGCTCTTGTCGTAGCCGAAGTAGTACAGCGCCAGTGGCCGGTCGCGCTCGTTGATAAAGGCGAAGGCATCTTCCAGCTTGTCGTAGGGGATGATCGGCAGCAGCGGGCCGAAAATCTCGTCCTGCATCACCTTCATCTCATCCGTCACGTTCAGCAGCACGGCCTGCGGCATGCGCCGGCCCTGAGCTTCGGGGTACAGCGGAATAATGGTCGCGCCTTTGCTCTCGGCGTCCTGCAGGTAGCCATTGAGGCGCTGCTGCTGACGCTCGTTGATGATTGCGGTGTAATCCGGGTTGTCCTTGAGTTGCGGGTAGAAGCTCTGCACCGCATTGCGGTAAGCCTCGACAAAGCCCTCCACGCGCTCCTTCGGCACCAGCACGTAATCCGGGGCCACGCAGGTCTGGCCGGCGTTCATGGTCTTGCCGAAAGCGATGCGCTCTGCGGCGTCACTCAACGGCACGGATGCCGAGACGATGGCCGGCGATTTACCGCCCAGCTCCAGGGTGACCGGGGTCAGGTTCTCGGCCGCGGCGCGCATCACGTGCTTGCCGATGCTGGTGGCACCGGTGAACAGCAGGTGGTCGAACGGCAGTTTGGAGAAGGCCATACCGACTTCCGCCTCGCCCAGCACCACGGTTACCAGATCCTCGGGGAAGACTTTAGCCAGCAGATCCTTGATCAGCTGCGAGGTGGCCGGGGTCGACTCACTCATCTTGACCATCACCCGGTTGCCGGCCGCCAGGGCGCCGACCAGCGGGCCGATGGCGAGAAACAGCGGATAGTTCCACGGCACGATCACCCCAACCACGCCCAGCGGCTGGTAGATGACCTTGGCCGAGGCCGGCATAAATTGCATGCCCACGCTGCGCCGCGAAGGCTTCATCCACTTCTTGATGCGCTTGGTCGCGTAGTGAATGCCATGCAGGCTGGGCATCAGCTCGGCGAGCAGGGTTTCATCGGCGCTGCGGTTGCTGAAATCCTGGGAAATGGCGCTGATCAGCGCGTCACGCTGGCTGCTGAGCAGATCGCGCAACACATTGAGCCACTGGATGCGCTGCTCGGCCGAAGGCATGGGGTTGGCCTTGAACGCCTGGCGCTGACGGGCAAAGCTGCTCTCCAACTGGCTGAGCTGCTGTTGGCTGCGTTGCAGGCTTTGTTCTAGGTAAGCGACGTCGGCGACCATGGTGTTGCTCCTCGGCATTCCAGCAATGCAGTGCGTCAGATGAGCTGAGGCTGCTGCAGAAAAGGTGTGCTGGATTTTTAGAGCAATTGCTCTAATCTGTCAAATAGCATGGCGCTGTCAGCCGACGGACGCAGCCCAACGAAAAGTTAGCGCATGTTTCCGCGGCTTTTTCCGGTAACACTTCTGATGGTTCTGCCTGTACCTTTGCCGGGCTTTTGAGTCGAGAACGAGTCGTTATGTCAGCCCCACTGAAAACCCGCGAACGCATCATTCAGGAGAGCCTGGCGCTGTTTAACGCCCAGGGCGAGCGCAGCGTCACCACCAACCATATCGCCGCGCACCTGGGGATTTCACCGGGCAACCTGTACTACCACTTTCGTAACAAGCAGGCGATCATCGCCGAGTTGTTTACCCTCTACGAAAGCCAGGTGGATACCTTTCTGCGTCGCCCCGAAGGCCGCGCGCTGACGGTGCAGGACAAGACTTTCTATCTGGAAGCACTGCTCGCCGCCATGTGGCATTACCGCTTTCTGCACCGCGATCTGGAGCACCTGCTCGACAGCGACGCTGAGCTGGCCGAGCGCTACAAGCTGTTCTCGCAGCGCTGCCTACAGCGCGCGCAGGGCATTTATCAGGGTTTTGTCGAGGCCGGCATCTTGCTGATGAATGCGCCGCAGATCGAGGCGCTGACCCTCAACAGCTGGATCATCATGACCTCCTGGGTGCGCTTTCTCTGCACGACCCGCGGCAACCCCGGTGACCTCAGCCAAGAGATGCTGCGCCGTGGCATCTATCAAGTGCTGACGCTGGAAGGCGGCTATATCGCCCCGCAAGCGCGCGAGGCCGTGGAGGCGCTGTACGCCAAGCTGCATGTGCCGTTAGAGCAGGTGATCTGAGCCTAGAGGGGTTTGGCCGCCTGCTCGGCCAGCCACTGCGGAATGCGCCGCTCCAGGTAATAACCCGGTTTACTTAGGCTGCCTTCGACAAAGCCGACATGGCCGCCGTGGGCATGCAGCTCGAAGTCGATGCTGGGTGATAGCTCGCTGGCTTCGGGCAGGCTGTGGGCGAAGACGAAGGGGTCGTCGGCGGCCTGGATAATCAGCGTCGGCGTCTCGATCTGGCCGAGGAAGTAGCGGCTGGAGGCGCGGCGGTAGTAGTCCTCGGCATCGGCATAGCCATGCAGCGGCGCGGTGATGCGCCCGTCGAAATCCCAGAAGGTGCGCATATTGTCCAGTGGGCCGAGTTTCTCCAAGGTGGACAGTCGGTCGGCCATGCCCTGGTGGGCGAACAGACGTTGCTTGTCCTTCACGTAGGCCACCATCTCGCGCATAAAGTGGCTCTGGTAGACCCTGGAAAAGCCCATGCCGATGCGGTCGGCGCACTGATCCAGACGAAATGGCACCGACACCGCCGCTGCGCCCTGCAGCTGGCTGTCGGCCCCGGTTTCACCGAGGTACTTGAGCAGCACATTGCCGCCGAGGGAATAACCCACGGCATAGATCGGCGCCATCGGCCGTTGGGCGCGCAGGTGGCGCACGGTTTCCGCCAGGTCCTCGCTGGCGCCGGAGTGGTAACCACGGGCCAGCAGGTTCGGCTCGCCGGAGCAGCCGCGCCAGTTCAGCGCCACGCTGGCCCAGCCCTGGGTCGCCAGTTTCTGTTGCAATCCCAGCACATACAGCGAGTCGGATGAGCCGGTCAGGCCATGTAGCACCAACACCAGCGGTGCGTCGGCCTGGTGTGGGCCGTGCCAGTCCAGATCAAGAAAGTCGCCATCGTCCAGCCACAGCCGTTCGCGCGTGCGCTCAAGCTTCGCCGGCTTCCGGCACATCGGGTTCCACAGGGTTTGCAGATGCGGGCCGGGTAGCCACCAGGCGGGCTTGAAGGACGTTTGCATGACAAATATCGATTGGGAAAGCGCTCAGGCTAGGGCCTGAGGCGGTGAAACGGAAGTTAAATGAGTGGGGCGAATAACAGAATCTGACCGGGCTTCACGACGAGAAGCCCGGAGTTTGCCTCAGGCTGCAGCCGTGCGCTGCCATAGCGCGTAGTACACCTGGCCCGCCTTCTGTTCGCGGTGTAGGCGCCAGTTGCCGGGCATGCCGAGGCTGGAGGGTGAGTTCTCGCTTTCGGTGTAGACCCAGGCGTCGGCCGCCAGCCAGCCGTGCTGCTCGAGCAGGGTGCAGGCGGGTAGCAGCAGGTTCTGGTTAAACGGCGGGTCGAGAAATATCAGATCGAACGGCGTGGCTGCCGGGCCCTGCAGGTAGAGCAGGGCGTCGGTCTGCAGCAGCTGGCCGTTGTCGCAATTCAGCGTTTGCAGGTGGCCGCGCAGGCTGGCGATGGCGGCTGGATTGAGGTCCAGGGCCAGAGCGCTGCCGGCACCGCGTGACAGCGCTTCGAGAAACAGCGCGCCGCTGCCAGCGAACAGGTCGAGCACCTTGGCGCCCTCGACATAGGGCGCCAGCCAGTTGAACAGGGTTTCGCGCACCCGGTTTGGCGTCGGCCGAAGCCCGGCGGCCATGGGGAAGTTGAACTGACGCGAGCGCCATTGCCCGCCGATGATCCGCAGTTGGCCATCGCCGCTATGGGCGGGGTTGGCTTTCGGCGGCTTAGGTCGCTTGCTCATCAGTGCTCCGGGACGCCAGTGGGTTGCTCGGCTGGGTTGTCGGTGGGCGGCGGCAGTTCTTTCTGCGCCACGCTCGGGCCGGCGGTGACGATCACCAGGGCGTCGGGGTTGAGGTGCTTGGCCATGGCGGCCTTGACCTGTTCCACGCTCAGCGCTTCGACGTCGCGCATAAAGTCTTCCAGGTAGCTCAACGGCAGGTCATAGAAACCCATGGAGCCGAGCTGGCCGACGATGGCGGCATTGCTCGCGGTGGACAGCGGGAAGCTGCCGGCCAGTTCGCGTTTGGCGTTGTTCAGCTCTTCTGCAGTCGGGCCGTTGCTGATGAAGTCGGCGAGCATGCTTTTGACCAGTTGCAGGGTGCCGTCGCTGAGTTCGGCGCGGGTCTGCAGGTTGATCATAAAGGGGCCGCGCGCCTGCATGGCGCTGAAGCCGGAGTAGACGCCATAGGTCAGGCCGCGCTTTTCGCGCACTTCGGTCATCAAGCGGGTGCCGAAACCACCGCCGCCGAATACCTGGTTGCCCAGGTAGAGCGCGGCGTAGTCGGGGTCGCGGCGGTCGATGCCGAGTTGGGCAATCATCAGGTGGGTCTGGTTCGAAGGGAACTCGATATGTTGCAGGCCCGGCTTGGGCTCTTCCGGCTGGGCGATACGCGGCAGCGCCGGACCTTGCGGCAGGGCGGCGGATACCTGGCTGGCCAGGGCTTCGGCGTCGCTGCGCGAGAGGTCGCCGACCAGCGCAATAATCGCGTTATTGGCGGTGTAGGCCTTGGCGTGGAAGGCCTGCAGCTGCTCACGGCTGATGGCCGGGATCGACTCGGCATTGCCGTCGCTGGAGTGCGCGTAAGGATGCGTGCCGTACAGGCGCTCGAACAGGGCCAGGCTGGCCAGCTTGCCGGGGTTCTGCTTTTGGTATTCGAAGCCCGCCAGCAACTGGTTCTTGATCCGCGCCAGGGCGTCTTCCGGGAAGGTCGGCTGGCCGAGCACCTGATTGAACAGCTGCATGGCCGGCTCGCGCTTGTCCGCAGCGCTGAGGCTGCGCAGGCTGGCGATGGCCATGTCGCGGAACGCGCCGTTGCCGAAGTTGGCGCCGAGGTTTTCGAAGCCGGCGGCGATTGCGCCGACATCCTTGCCCGGTACGCCTTCGTTGAGCATGGCGTTGGTCAGCATGGCCAGGCCGGCGGTGCCGTCGTCATGGCTGCTGCCGGCGGCAAAGGTTAGTTGCAGGTCGAACATCGGCAGCTCGCGGGCTTCGACGAACAGCACCTTGGCGCCTTCGGCGGTTTGCCAGGTCTGGATATTTAGATCGCGACGGCTGGGCGGCTGATCGCCGAGGGCGGCCAGGGATTCGATTTGGGTTGATTCGGCGGCCGCAGCCGGGGTTTGGCTGCTATCCGGGCGGTTGATGACCAGGGCCAGCAGCGCCATCAATATCAATAGCGCCAGGCCGAGCAGGCCGTAGCGCAGGCCATTGCGCTCACTCATTGCGCTTCTCCTCAGGCAGAACATGGGCGACGCTCAAGCGGTCGCGGGTAAAGAAGGTGCTGGCGGCCTGCTGGATATCGGCCGGGGTCACGGCCTCCAGTTCGGCCAGTTCCTGGTCAATCAGCTTCCACGACAGACCGACGGTTTCCAGCTGACCGATGGCGGTGGCCTGGCTGGTGATCGAGTCACGCTCGTAGACCAGGCCGGCGATCACTTGTGCGCGCACGCGGGCTAGTTCTTCAGCGCTTGGCGGGGTGTTTTTCAAGTCTTCCAGCTCACGCCACAGGCCGGCTTCGACCTGCTCCAAGGTCTTGCCGGTCTGCACGTTAGGCGTGGCGGACAGGATGAACAGGCTGTCGCCACGGGAGAAACCGTCGTACCAGGCCGATGCGCCGGATACCAGTTCCTCGCCACGTTCCAGGCGCGTGGGCAGGCGGGCGCTGTAGCCGCCATCGAGCAGGGCGGCAGCCAGACGCAGGGCATGCACCTGGCGCGGCTGTTCGGCGGTGGCCAGGCCTGGCACGTTGAAGCCCATCATCAGGCTCGGCAGCTGGGTTTTCAGGTGCAGGGTGATGCGTCGCTCGCCCGGTGCGGCCAGCTCACGCGGCGCTTTGACCGTGGGCACTGTGCGCTTGGGGATGACGCCGAAATAGCGCTCGGCAAGGATCTTCACCTCGGCGACGCTGACGTCACCGACTACCACCAGGGTGGCATTGTTTGGCGCGTACCAGGCTTCGTACCAGGCACGCAGCTCCTCGACGGTCATGCGCTCGAGGTCGGCCATCCAGCCGATGGTCGGCGTGTGGTAACCGCTGGCTGGGTAGGCCATGGCCTTGAAGCGCTCGTAGGCCAGGCTCGACGGTTTGTCGTCGGTGCGCAGGCGGCGCTCTTCCTTGATCACCTCGATTTCCTTGGCGAACTCATCGGCCGGCAGCTTGAGGCTGGCCAGACGATCGGCTTCCAGCTCCAGGGCGATGGCCAGGCGGTCGCGGGCCAGCACCTGGTAGTAGGCGGTGTAATCGTCGCTGGTGAAGGCGTTTTCCTCGGCGCCCAGCTCACGCAGGATGCGCGAGGCTTCGCCGGGGCCGAGCTTGCGGCTGCCCTTGAACATCATGTGTTCGAGGGCGTGGGACAGGCCGGTCTGACCGGGCGTCTCGTAGCTGGAGCCAACCTTGTACCAGAGCTGGCTGACCACCACCGGCGCGCGATGGTCTTCGCGCACGATGACCTTGAGGCCGTTGTCCAGGCTGAATTCGTGGGTGGGTTGCGGCTCTGCGGCCAGGGCCAGCAGCGGTGTAAAGAGCACGCCGAAACATAGGGCGGCGACACGATGGGCAAGCGTTGGCATGGGAGTCTGTTCACCGTAAATGACATGTTGCCGTGGCGCGGAGGGCGACTCGGCACGCTGTGAAGCGCAGGTATGAGGTGTTGGGCAAAACCTGCGGCAGAGTATGGCGTGTTGCGGCAGTCAATCCATAGAACCTGTTTGTGTTCTGCTCAGCCTCGGCCTCTCGGGCGGTTCAGGCAGGGGCGGATTCTAACGGCAAGCGGCGCGCAACAGAACCGTGTGACCTTGCCGGTGTGGGCCGGTTCCGCCAGCGCCGTGGCTATTGTTCAGGTCTCGGTGGCGGGGTTGAGGCCCAGCCCGCGGGCGTCGAGAAACGCCGCCAGGTAATCGATAAAGGCCTGCACCTTGCGCGTGGCGCGCCGGTGGCTGGGGTATACGGCGAGGATCAGTGGGCCGAAGGCGTCCGGGTCGAAGTCATATTCGCTCATCACCTGCACCAGTTGGCCGCTGTCCAGATAGGGCTGCACGCTCCAGGTCGGGCAGCCGTACAGGCCCGCGCCGCTCAGGGTATTGCTCAGCAGCAGGTCGTAGTTGTCACTTTCCAGGCGGGCATTAGGCACCGGGACGCGCAGGCGCACACCGTTTTGCGCCAGCCACCAGAAGTGCTGGTCCAGCGATGGGTGGCGGTAGAGCAGCCACTGGTGCTGGGCGAAGTGTTCCGGGCGCACGGGCGTCGGGTTGGCGGCCAGGTAGGCCGGGCTGGCGCACAGCACGATACGGTTGTGCCCCAAGGGTTTGGCGATCAGCCCCGGCAGGTCGCTGCGGCCCTCGCGCAGGGCCAGGTCATAACCACCTTCGACCAGATCGACAAAGGCGTCGCTTAAATCCACCCGTAGGCGGATCTGCGGATTGGCGGCGAGAAAGCCACCGCAAGCCTCATCGAGAAACGCCCGACCAAAGCCCAGCGGCGCGGTCAGGCGCAGGTTGCCATGCAGGCCGTGCTTGAGCTGGCCGATTTCCTCACCGGCATCGTGCAGGCGTTGCAGTACCTGGCGCGCGGTATCCAGATAGAGCCGGCCGGCTTCGGTCAGCGCGGTACGGCGGGTACTGCGCTCGAACAGCTGCGCGCCCAGCTCGGCTTCCAGGTGGCTGACCGCTTTGGTCAGGGCCGAGGGGTTTTTACCCAGCTGCTCGGCGGCGCGGCTAAAGCTGCCGTGTTCAGCGGTGGCGACAAACATGCTCAGGGCGCTGAGCTTGTCCATAGAGTTTTTCCTATTAGGCAAAAGCGTTTTGCTTGGCGCGGCGGTTCTGCACCGCTGCGCCAGGCGCTAGTCTCGCGGCGAAACCAATAAGAACAAGAGGCTAAGGCAATGCAACGATTTATTCCAAGCCTGTTGGCCGCAGCCATGGCTTTTTCCTCGATGGAAGCCATGGCGGCCGCTGACCTGCTGCTATTTAACGGCAAGGTGTACACCGCCGAACCGGGCCAACCTTTGGCACAAGCGGTCGCGGTGGCCGATGGCAAGATCCTCAAGGTGGGCAGCAATGCTGAGATCAAGGCCCTGGCCGATGGCGATACGCAGCTGATCGACCTGGCCGGCAAGGTGCTGATGCCGGGCATGATCGACACCCACAGCCACCCGGTGGTGGCCGCCTATGACAGCATGGGCTCCAACCTGTATGACGAAGTGAAGCCGCTGGCCGAGCTGGAGCAGTGGATCATCGCCCAGGATCAGGCCGGCGCGGCGCGGGTGGGCGATATCATCGTCATCTCCGGCGCCAGCTCGGGCTATTGGGAGCAGAGCGCAGGGCTGGGAAAAATCTTCAACCAGGGCCGCTGGGCGGATCAGCCGGTGGTGCTCAATGGCATCGACGGCCATACCGGCTGGGCCAACAACGCCATGTTGCGGCGGGTGAAGATCGATGCCGCGCTGGTGAAAAGCCTGCCGGAGAAAGAGCGCAACTATATCGGCCACGCGGCCGACTTCACCCCCAACGGCTACCTGGCGGAAAACGGCTGGGATCGGGTGCGTAGCCAACTGCCTGCGCCCACCGAGGCGGTGATGCTCAACGCGGCGCGTGAGGCGGTGAAGGTCAATAACCAGGTCGGCGTTACCGCCTGGATGGACGCGGCGTCCAATGCCGGCAGCGGCGATTCGCTGTTCGAGATGCGCCCCACCGAGAAGGATGTCGGCGTACTGCCGCTGTACCGCAAACTGGCCGAGAGCGGCGAGCTGAGCGCCCACGTCGCGGCGCTGCTGATCACCCATCCGCAGAGCACGCCGGCCGACCTCGAAGTGCTGGGCAAGGTTATGCAGCAATTCCAGGGCGTGCCGAATCTGACGTTCCCCGGGATCAAGATCTTCGCCGACGGCGTGATGGAGTTTCCCGGCCAGACCGCTGCGGTGATCGACCCGTTTAAGAACAGCCTCAAACGCGGTGAGCTGCTGATCGACCCGAAGAACTTTGGCAAATTGGCGGTGGCGGCTGAGCAGCGCGGCTGGATCATGCATGTGCATGCGGTCGGTGACCGCGCGGTGCGCGAAGCGCTGAATGGCTTCGAGTACGCACGCTCGCTCAAGCCGGCGGTTGTGCCGCACAGCATCAGCCACCTGCAGCTGGTCAACCCGAAGGAGTTTGCGCGCTTCAAGCAGCTCGGCGTGATCGCTTCGATGCAACTGCTCTGGGCCACCGCCGAGACCTACACAGAAGAGCTGGTCAAACCCTACGTCAGCGCCGCCGCTTACCAGTATCAGTACCCGGCGCGCTCGCTGCACCAGGCCGGCGCGACTATCGCCGGGGCCAGCGACTGGCCGGTATCCAGCCCCAATCCGTGGAATGCCATCGCCCAGGCCAGCACCCGCAAAGGGCCGATGGGCGTGCTGAATGCCAAGGAAAGCATCGACCGCGAAAGCATGTTCCAGGCCTACACCCTGAATGCCGCCAAGGCACTGCGCCTGGACAGCCAGATCGGCTCCCTGGCGCCCGGCAAGCAGGCTGACCTGATCGTCCTCGACCGCGATGTGTTCAAGGTCAGCGATGACGAGCTGTTCGACACCCAGGTGCTGCGCACCTTCTTTGCCGGCAAACAGGTTTACGCCCCGGCCTCCTGACTCCGACTCCGCCCGCTCCGCCTTATCGGTACTGCTCCCCGCATCGGGCGGGGCGGGCGGAGCCTTGCCCAGCAGTCGCCACAGACTCATAACAATAAGGAATAGCCAATGCGCGTATTACCCATCTTCACTCTCGCCAGCCTGACGCTGCTGCCCCTCTGCAGCCAGGCAGTGGAGCTGAATGATCAGTTCGCCCTGCTGATTACCCCAAAAGTGGTCAGCGACTACCGCTCCGACGGCGTCTCGCAAACCCTCGGCGACCCGGCCGCGCAGCTCGACGTGATGCTCAGCCATGTCAGCGGTGCTTACCTCGGTGCCTGGACCAGCCATGTCAATTTTGGCTACGACTGGGAAAATGACGATAACTACGGCACCCGCCAAGAAGTCGATTACTACGCCGGCTACTACTGGCAGATCAACGACAACATCAGCCTGGACGCCATGTACAGCAAGTACACCTACCCAGGTGAAAGCCAGTTCAACAGCAGCGACATCATCGTCACTCTTGAGGCCTATGGCGCCTATGTCGGCGGCAAGTATTCGGTCGACACCGACGAAGACAAGCTCAACTCCTACATCGGCTATCGCACCCTGTTGCCGTTGGACGTGGCCCTGGATGCCCGTTACGGCAACGTCGACTACAAGGATGACGTGCTCTGGAATGAAGACTTCAGCCGGTCGCGGCAGAGCTATGACTACTGGCAGGTCGACCTGACTCGCGACCTGATCGGCGTGACCTGGGGCCTGAGCTACATCGACACCGACCAGTCGAAAGCCGAGTGCTTGAACTTCAACGGCTACGACGACCTGTGCGGGCCGACCGTAGTCGCCAGCGCCAGCAAGACCTTCTAGGGAGCAACACGTGCTGTCGGACGGGCCCGCTTGGCCTTAGCGCCAGCGGGCGCGGAGGTGCTAGGATACGCATCCGTTTTACTGGCGGCCGTGTCTGCTGGGGCATCCGGGTATTACTGCGCACACTCTTCAGCTCTGTTGCGCTGCGTGGGTAATACTTTCTGAGCCTTGTACCGGCGTGTCGCACCTTTCGAGATAGCCGTCCTCCATGTTTGGTCCCAACGACGAGAAGAACACTCCCGCGCCTTCTGCGCCGGCCTCCACCGAGAAGCCCGCGGAGAAGAAAGACCTGTTCGGCTGGCTGCGCAAGAAGCCGCAAATACCGACCAGCCCTGAGCCGCAACCGACACCCGTCAGCGAGCAGCCTGTTGTGCCGGCTGTTGCCGAGCCCGTATCTGCGCCCGTTGCGCCGGTAAGCGAAGTCGTGGCGCCAGTCGTAGAACCGGCCATTCCCGCTGAAGTCGCTGTGGAGCCGCAGCCTACGCCAGCGGTCCCAGTCCCGGTTGAGCAGGCTGTTGCTGTCGCTCCCGCGCTGCCTCAAACCAGCGAAGCCAACCCGCAGCCACGGCCGTCGCGTTTCCGTATCAATGCCGGCAGCGAAGTGCTGCATGCCCATATTGAACAGCCTGCGCTGGTTGAGCCGGTTGTCGTGCCACCAGTGGCCGAGCCCGCAGTCGTGCAGCCTGTCGCAGCTCCAGTCAAAAGCGCCGAGGAAACCCGGGCGGGCTTTCTCGAACGCCTCAAGCAAGGCCTGTCGAAAACCAGCGCCAGCCTTGGCGAAGGTATGGCCAGCCTGTTTCTCGGCAAGAAGGCCATCGACGATGACCTGCTCGAAGACCTGGAAACCCGCCTGCTGACCGCTGATGTGGGCGTCGAGGCTACCACGGCGATCATCGGTAACCTGACCAAGCGTGTGGCGCGCAAGGAGCTGGCTGACAGCGGCGCGCTGTACAAGGCCCTGCAGGATGAGTTGGTTGCGCTGCTCAAACCGGTCGAGCAGCCGCTGAAGATCGACAGCAGCAAGCAGCCTTATGTGATTCTGGTCGTCGGCGTAAACGGCGCGGGCAAGACCACCACCATCGGCAAGCTGGCGAAAAAACTCCAGCAGGATGGCAAGAAGGTCATGCTCGCCGCCGGCGACACCTTCCGCGCCGCCGCCGTCGAGCAGCTGCAGGTATGGGGTGAGCGCAACCAGATTGCGGTGATTGCCCAGCACACCGGCGCCGATTCGGCCTCGGTGATCTTCGATGCGGTGCAGGCAGCCAAGTCGCGCGGCATGGACGTGCTGATCGCTGATACTGCTGGGCGTCTGCACACCAAAGACAACCTGATGGAAGAGTTGAAGAAGGTCCGTCGGGTGATCGGCAAGCTGGATGACACCGCGCCGCACGAAGTGCTGCTGGTGCTGGACGCCGGCACCGGGCAGAACGCGATCAATCAGGCCAAGCAGTTCAATCAGACGGTAAACCTCACCGGCCTAGCGCTGACCAAGCTGGACGGCACCGCCAAAGGCGGGGTGATCTTTGCCCTGGCCAAGCAGTTTGCTTTGCCGATTCGTTATATCGGGGTGGGCGAGGGCATTGATGACCTGCGCACCTTCGAGGCTGAAGCCTTCGTTCAGGCGCTGTTCGCGGAGAAATAGGATGATCAAATTCGAGCAGGTCGGTAAACGCTACCCCAACGGCCACGTCGGGCTGCACGAACTGAGTTTCCATGTGCGCCGTGGCGAGTTCCTCTTCGTCACCGGGCATTCCGGCGCCGGCAAGAGCACCTTGCTGCGCCTGCTGCTGGCGATGGAGCGGCCGAGCAGCGGCAAGCTGTTGCTGGCTGGGCAGGACCTGTCGCATATCACCAATGCGCAGATTCCGTTTCTGCGTCGGCAGATCGGCGTGGTGTTCCAGAACCATCAGCTGCTGTTCGACCGCAGCGTGTTCGACAACGTGGCGCTGCCGTTGCAGATTCTCGGCCTGTCCAAGGACGAGATTGGCACCCGTGTGCGCACCGCGTTAGAGCGTGTGTCCCTGGCCGACAAGGCCGAGCAATCCCCTGGCGACCTGTCTACCGGTCAGCAGCAGCGCGTCGGTATTGCCCGCGCCGTTGTGCATCGCCCGGCGCTGCTGTTGGCGGATGAGCCCACCGGTAACCTCGACCCGCGCCTGGCGGCCGAGATCATGGGGGTGTTTGAAGACATCAACCGCCTGGGCACCACCGTGCTGATCGCCAGCCACGACCTGGCGCTGATCGCGCGCATGCGCCATCGCATGCTGACCCTGCAGCGCGGCCGCCTGATCGGCGACGGGGAGGCCGCATGAGCGCCACCCGCATGCCGCCCCCGCAGCCCGCGCAGCGTGTCGGCGCTGCGCCGAAGAAGTCCGAATCGCCGACGCCGGACGATGACGGCCCAAGCTTTTCCCACCAGCTGCATTCATGGTTGGAAAACCACCGCGCCAGCCTGGTCGACAGCCTGCGCCGGTTGGGCAAGCAGCCGATCGGCAGCTTCTTTACCTGTTTGGTGATGGCCGTAGCCCTGAGCCTGCCCATGGGCTTGGCGCTGCTGCTGGATAATGTCGAGCGCCTGGGTGTGTCCTGGCAGCGCGCGGCGCAGATTTCCCTGTTTCTGCAGATCGATGCCACAGACGCTCAGGGCCAGGCCCTGCGCGAGCAGATCGCGGCAATGGACGATGTGGAAGAGGCCGAATGGATTAGCCGCGAGCAGGCCCTGGCCGAGTTCCAGCAGCAGTCCGGCCTTGGCGAAGCGCTTAAAGAACTGCCCGATAACCCGCTGCCCGGGGTGATCGTGGTGACGCCGCAGCAAGTCGACAAGGTCGCCCTGGAAGCACTGCGCTTGCGCCTGGCCGAGTTGCCACGGGTGCAGCAGGCGCAGCTGGATCTGCTCTGGGTGGAACGCCTGAGCGCCATGCTCAAGCTGGGTGAGCGCTTCGTCTTCGGCCTGACGCTGCTGCTGGTGATGGCGTTGCTGCTGGTGATCGGTAATACCATTCGTCTGCATATCGAGAACCGCCGCACCGAGATCGAGGTGATCAAGCTGGTCGGCGGTACCGACAGCTATGTGCGTCGGCCCTTCCTCTATATGGGCACCCTGTACGGTTTGGGCGCAGGGCTGCTGGCCTGGCTGCTGCTGGCCTACGGCTTAGGCTGGCTGAATGACGCCGTGGTGCGCCTGGCCGGGTTGTATGGCAGCGACTTCGCCCTGGCGGGCGTGCCGATAGCCGATGGTCTATCCCTGCTGCTCGGCGCGGTGCTGTTGGGCTATATTGGCGCCTGGCTGGCGGTCGCAAGGCACTTGAGCGAACTGGCCCCGAGATAGTAAGTTATTGTTTTGCTTGATATTGACTATGTGTAAGGGAACTTGTACCTCGGTATAAAGTCCCAAGGAGCAGTGCTAGACTGCTCCACGATTCGTAAGTCGGAGGATTCAAATGTCCACTTCTTTGCAACCTGTTCATGCTCTGGTTCCGGGTGCCAACCTGGAGGCATACGTGCATGCGGTAAACGGCATCCCGCTGTTGACCCCCGAGCAGGAGCGTGAACTGGCGGAAAGTCTCTTCTACAAACAAGACCTCGAAGCCGCACGGCAAATGGTGCTGGCTCACCTGCGTTTTGTTGTACATATCGCCCGCAGCTACTCCGGTTATGGCCTGGCCCAGGCCGACCTGATTCAGGAAGGTAACGTCGGCCTGATGAAGGCGGTCAAGCGCTTCAACCCGGAAATGGGTGTGCGCCTGGTGTCCTTCGCCGTGCACTGGATTCGCGCCGAGATCCATGAGTTCATCCTTAAAAACTGGCGCATCGTCAAAGTCGCCACCACCAAGGCGCAGCGCAAGCTGTTCTTCAACCTGCGCAGCCAGAAGAAGCGTCTGGCCTGGTTGAATAACGACGAAGTGCATGCCGTCGCCGCAAGCCTCGGTGTTGAGCCGCGTGAAGTACGCGAGATGGAAAGTCGCCTGACGGGCCATGACATGGCCTTCGATCCTGCTGCCGAAGCAGACGACGAAAGCGCCTTCCAGTCGCCAGCGCATTATCTGGAAGACCACCGTTACGACCCGGCGCGTCAGCTGGAAGATTCGGACTGGAGCGACAGCTCCAACGCCAATCTGCACGAAGCGCTGGAAGGTCTGGACGAGCGCAGCCGTGACATCCTTTATCAGCGCTGGCTGGCTGAAGAAAAAGCCACGCTGCATGACCTGGCTGCCAAGTACAACGTATCGGCCGAGCGTATCCGGCAGCTGGAAAAGAACGCGATGAATAAGCTCAAAGGCTCAATCGCCGCGTAAATCGCGCTACTGTCAGAAGCCGCACCCAGGTGCGGCTTTTTTATGGCCTGCCATCCCTGGCGGCCACCCTTCGGGCCGTCGCTACGCGACGTTAAAAACTGCTCCGGGCAGTTTTTTATGCCTACCATCCCTGGCGGCTACTCTTCGGGCCGTCGCTGTGTGACATTAAAAATCGCTCCCGGCGATTTTATGGTCAAGGAAAACCTCGATGAAATTACCGCCCATACGCCCGCAGCACTGGCTGATCTTTGCTGTGGTCGCCGCCTTGTTCTTTGCCTGGGGCGCTTGGCTGATGCGCCCGCAGCCGGCCGCGCAACCCTTGCCTTGGCTGGCAGAATGGCAAACCAAGGTGCTTACGCCGCTGGCCGATGATCGCCTGAGTCTGGTGCACCTGCACGATGCTCTGGATGGCGAGCTATGGCTGCAGCCCAATCTGGAAGGCGTTCGTCTGCTATATCGCGGCGACTTGCAGGATGCTGATGGCAATTGGTCGCTGGAAGCGGAAGTCGGTCTGGACAAAGCCGAGAGCGAAAGCCTGCTGGCCGCCGCTGGCCTCAAGCCGACGGATAAGGAACAGCCGCTGGGCAGCCAGTTGCTGGTGCCATTGGCCAATCGCCCGATTATTGCGCTGACCCTGTTGCCGCCAGCGCCGCTGGATGTTGCGCGACTCGCCGCGAGCATCGGTCAGCCGCGTCTGACCCTAGAGTTGGCCGAGGGGCAGGCTTGGGTCTATCCCGAGCTGGGTATGACCGCGCACCTGCAAGATGAAGAGCTGTACTTCCTCTATGCCGTGCCGCGGCATCTGCTTAAACAGCGCTGAGCTAAACGCCTTTTAACCAGCTAGGCCACCATTCGGGGCGGCTGGGTTGCAGGCGGTTGAGGTAATGGCTGCCGCCCAGTTGCCACATCTGCTGGCGAATCCAGTTGGCCCTGCGGCTGATGCGTGCACTCGGCCGGCTGGCGCTCCACTCGCGCGGGTTGGGCAGTACGGCGGCCAGCAGACTGCTCTGCTGGCGCGACAGGTAGGGCGCGCCGACTCGGAAGTGATGGCGCGCCGCCGCTTCGGCACCGAACACGCCATCGCCCCATTCGACGCTGTTGAGGTACACCTCGAGAATCCGCTGTTTGGGCCAGAGCAGTTCGATCAGGCCGGTAAACCACACTTCCATACCTTTGCGCAGCCAGCTGCGCCCGGACCAGAGAAACAGGTTCTTTGCTACCTGCTGGCTGAGGGTGCTGGCGCCGCGTAGCGAGCCGCCTTGCTGGTTGTGCTCCAGGGCTGCCTGGATGGCCGCGACATCAAAGCCCCAGTGTTCAGCGAACTTTTGATCCTCGGCGGCAATCACCGCCATCTTCAGGTCGTCGGGTAGTTCACTCCAGGGCCGCCAGCTGCGCTGCAGGTCGATGGGCTGATCGGCGAGCCAGGATTCGACCTTGCGCTCGACCATCAGCGCCGTGCCCGGTGGCGGCACCCAGCGGAATAACAACACCAGCAGTACCGAGCCGAGGATCAGCCAGAGCAGGAGTTTGAGCAGGCGACGGGCGATGGATCGAAACATGCGTGCTTGGCCGGGATGATTTTGCCGGCCATTATAGCCAGCCCTGTCTTTATAGCTGGAGTGATGCATGGCTCGTCTGTGGTTATTGCTGTCCGCCTGCGCCGGTTTTACCGGGGTCGCCCTGGGTGCCTTTGCCGCACATGGCCTGAAGAGTCAGCTGACACCGGCTTATCTCGCGGTATTCCAGACCGGTACTCACTATCAGCTGATTCACGCGCTGGCGCTGTTCGGCGTCGGCCTGCTGGCTTTGCTGCGGCCGGCACCGCTGGTCAATTGTGCGGGCGCGCTGTTTGCCCTGGGTATTGTGCTGTTCTCCGGTAGTTTGTATGCGCTGACCTTGAGCGGTATCAGTGCGCTGGGCATGGTCACCCCCTTCGGTGGTCTGGCGTTTCTCGCTGGCTGGTTGTGCCTGGGCATGGCGGCCTGGAAGCTGGGCGACCGTGGTATCGCCTGACCCGTAAGTCAGAAAGCAGGACGAGCGGCAGCCATCAGCCTTGGTCAACGCCTATGATCAGGCTAGAATGCCGGCCCTTTTCCCAGTTGTGACCGACCCGTCATGCATATTCAGTTAAACGGTGAAGCATTCGAATTGCCCGACGGCGCCACCGTCGCCGGGTTGATCGACCGTCTGGAACTGGCCGGACGCCGCGTGGCGGTTGAGCTCAATCTGGATATCGTGCCGCGCAGCCAGCACGCCACCACCGCCTTGCGCGAAGGTGACCAGGTTGAAGTGGTACATGCGATTGGTGGCGGTTGAAACCAGTGTTAGCCCGCTGACTGCTCGCCCACTTTACGAGGATTACCCATGAGCCACGTTCCTAGCGACAAGCCTTTTACCCTGGCCGGCCGTACTTACCAGTCGCGTCTGCTGGTCGGTACAGGCAAGTACAAGGATCTTGAGGAAACCCGCCTGGCCATCGAGGCCTCGGGTGCCGAGATCGTTACCGTGGCGGTGCGGCGGACCAATATCGGGCAGAACCCGGGCGAGCCGAATCTGCTGGATGTGATTTCGCCGGACAAGTACACCATCCTGCCGAATACCGCTGGCTGCTATGACGCCGTTGAGGCGGTGCGTACCTGCCGTTTGGCCCGTGAGCTGCTCGACGGTCACAAGCTGGTCAAGCTGGAAGTGCTGGCCGACCAGAAGACTCTGTTCCCCAATGTGATCGAAACCCTCAAGGCCGCCGAAGTGCTGGTCAAGGACGGTTTCGACGTGATGGTGTACACCAGCGATGACCCGATCATCGCCCGCGAGCTGGCGGCCATGGGCTGCATCGCAGTGATGCCGCTGGCCGGTCTGATCGGTACTGGTCTGGGCATCTGCAACCCGTACAACCTGCGCATCATCCTCGAAGAAGCTACCGTTCCCGTATTGGTCGATGCCGGTGTTGGCACCGCGTCCGATGCCACCATCGCCATGGAGCTGGGCTGCGAGGCGGTGCTGATGAACAGCGCGATTGCCCATGCGCAGAACCCGATTCTGATGGGCGAAGCGATGAAACACGCGATCATCGCCGGACGTATGGCCTACCTGGCCGGGCGCATGCCGAAGAAACTCTATGCCAGCGCTTCGTCGCCGCTGGATGGCCTAATCAAGTAAGAGCACGTTTACGATTTGCTGCGCTTCGGCCCTGCTGCGTTAAAAACAGGCTCGGAATGCTCATTTACAACTCGTAAACTCCGCATCCTCGCCTGTTTTTGCCTTGCATGGCTCTAGCTCGCGAAATCGTAAAAGCACTCTAAAAGCACTTTAAGAGCACAGCATGACCGAATTGCAGCAACAGCCTGAGCCGGCTGAAGACACCTCCAAGCATCGCGCGATCAAGAGCTTCGTGATGCGCGCCGGGCGCATGACCGAAGGCCAGCAGCGCGGCCTCGATCAGGGCTGGCCGAAGTTCGGCCTGCAGCTGGAAGACGGCTTGCGTGATTTCGATCAGGTATTCGGCCGCAGCGCGCCGCGTACCTTCGAAATCGGCTTCGGCATGGGCCACTCGACCCTGGAAATGGCCGCCGCATCGCCCGAGCAGGACTTTATCGGGGTGGAAGTGCATCGCCCGGGTGTTGGCGCGTTGCTCAACGGCCTGATGACCCAGAACCTCAGCAATATGCGTGTTTACAGCTGCGATGCGCTGGAAGTGCTGCGCAATTGTGTGGCCGACGCCAGCCTGGACCGGGTGCTGCTATTCTTCCCTGACCCATGGCATAAGGCCAAGCACAACAAGCGGCGTATCGTGCAGCCGGCGTTTGCAGAGTTGGTGCGACAGAAACTTAAGGCCGGCGGTGTATTGCATATGGCCACCGATTGGCAGCCTTATGCCGAGTACATGCTGGAAGTGATGAATGTCGCGCCCGGTTACCAGAATCAGGCCGAAGACGGCCAGTATGTCCCGCGCCCGATGGAGCGCCCGACTACCAAGTTCGAGCGTCGCGGCGAGCGTCTGGGGCATGGCGTATGGGATTTGAAGTTCCAGCGCATTGACTGATTGATCCACTCGCTGAGGTATCGGCGCAGCAAGACCATAAGCACAAGGACGACTGCACAAGATCGGAATAATCCGACGCCCGCCAGGACGGCTCCTCACCAAGACGGCACATAAACCCGGGCAGCACTGCCCCGGTCATAAAAACAGCAGCCCTGCCTCAGGCCAGGCTGCGAGGAGATCGCTGTGTTGAGAACGCTTTCAATTCTGCTGCTGGCTACGTGCGCGTTACAGGCACAGGCCAAAGTCGACAGTACCCAGGCTGCGCGCCTGGGCCAGGACCTGACCCCGCTGGGCGGTGAGCGCGCGGCCAACGCCGCCGGCACCATTCCCGCCTGGGACGGCGGTCTGGCGCAACCGCCGGCCAACTACCAGCCGGGTATGCACCACCCCGATCCTTACAGCGCTGACGCGCCGCTGTATCAGGTCAATAGCCAGAACATGGCGCAGTACCAAGCGCAGCTACCGGCGGGCCTGAAGGCGCTGCTGGAGAAGAACCCGGATTACTTCCTGCGGGTGTTTCCTACCCGTCGCAGCGCGGCCGCACCGCAGCGCATCTATGACGCCACGCGCTTCAATGCGCAGGCCGCCGAGCTGATTTCCGGTGGTAATGGGGTCGATGGCGCCGCAGCCGGTATACCATTCCCGTTGCCGAAAACTGGCCAGGAAGTCATCTGGAACCACATCATGCGTTACCGTGGCGACCAGATTACCTTCGCCACCAACCAGGCTGCGGTGCTGTCTAACGGTGCCTACAACCTGCTCAAGCTGGAACGCGACATCTATTTCCTCTACGGTCGTGAAGGCGTCAGCCCGCAGGACCTGGACAACACCCTGTTCTACTACAAGTACAAGGTAGTCGCGCCGGCCAAGCTCGCCGGTTCGGCGCTGGTGGTGCAGGAAACCCTCGACCAGGTACTGGCGATTCGCAAGGCCTGGCGCTTTAACCGTGGCGAGCGCCGCGTGCGCCGTTTGCCGATGCTGGCCTATGACACCCTGCAACCGGATAGCAACGGCATGGCCACTGCCGATCAGGTCGACTCCTACAACGGAGCACCGGATCGCTACGAGTGGAAGCTGGTTGGTAAACAGGAAATGCTGGTGCCGTACAACAGCTACGCCGTGCACCAGAAGGGCATTCCCTACGACAACATCCTCAAGAGCTCCACGGTTAACCCCGAGTTGCTGCGCTATGAGCTGCACCGCGTCTGGATAGTCGAGGCCGATCTGCGCAAGGGCTTTAGCCATCCGTATGCCAAACGTCGTTTCTATATCGACGAGGACAGCTGGCAGATACTCGCCGCCGACCTCTACGACAAGAGCGGTGAGCTGAGCGGTGCGCAAGAAAGTCACCCTATCAGCTACTACGACGTACCGATGTTTGGCAGCACCTTGGAAACCATCTACGACTTCAAGGGCAAGCGCTACTTTGTCGATGGCCTGGATAACAACGAGCCGATGTACAACTTCAACGCTAAGTTGGGCCCACGTGACTTCACCCCGCAGGCGCTACGCCGCGAAGGTAACTGAGTCTCGGCTGCACTGAAAAAACCGCCTCTTCGAAGGCGGTTTTTTATGGGCGGGCAACTACAGTGATGCGAGCGCGCATGGCTGAGCCTGCCTGCGCTGCGTCGAGTTCTATCTGTCATCCAGGTCATGCCAGGGAGGCTGTATGGGCAAGCTGAGTCAGTGTCTGTTGTTGCTTGCGCTGTTGTTGAGCGGCTGCAGCACCCAGGGCGAGCGCAGCATTCAGGAGGTGGCCGGCAGTTGGTCGATCCGCCAGTTCAATGAAAGCAGCTTTGCTTTGGGCAAGAGCAGCCATTATCGGGTTTACCACCGTGGTCAGCTGGTGCGCCTGGCGCCGCCGCTGGTGCAGCGGGAAACCAGTGAGCTGCTGGCGGTAGGGCATTTCAACCCTGGGGTGTTTCCCTATCCGGATCTGATTGTGCTGGTGCATGACCGTTTCACCAATACGCGCGGTTATGGGGAGGCCAAGTTGCGGGCGTTTCAGCTGATCTCCAAGCAGGACCGCGTCGAGATCGTGCCGATTGAGATATCTGCTACGGGCCTTTAGTCGTGGCTGGCGGCCTGGCTGAGCAGTTCTGTCGCGCCGGGTGTGGCTGCAGTTGTAAGCGGCTGAGTGGACTTGTCCGGAAAGTGCAGGCTCTCGCGGCGACCGTGGCGGAGCAGGGTGACATGCTGGCGCTGCACACTGTCGAGGGTGACGCCGGGAGCGATGGTTGCGCCCACCATAAAGCGCTCAGGGGCCTGGCCGGCCTGGCCAATGATTGCGCTGGAGCGGCTGCTTTGTGGGTGATTGAAGGCGGCCATCAAGGTTAGTTGCAGGGACGTGGCCGGAGCTGGGCCGCTACTGTCGATTAGAGGCGCGCCGAACAGCGCGGCCAGCTGCTGCTGGTCTATCACTGGCTGTATCGGAGCTTGTTGCACGGGGGCCAGATTGACCGGGCTCTGCAGCAATCGCCAAAACGCCGCGCCCTGAGAGGCCAGGCTGATACTGCCAGCCAGCAGAAGCAGCAGGCACAGGCCTGTGATCAGGTGCTCCGAGACAACTGGCAGAGCTGGTTTGCTGGGTTGCAACATGGCTATTCCTCAATGAAAAAACCCATGGCTGCTGACGCAGCCATGGGTTTTGGTGGTGCCGAAGTTTTACAGCTTGCTGATGCTGACGTTGTCGATAAACAGCGACTCGCTACGTTGTGTGCCAAGGATCAGCAGATCGACGCGGCGCAGAGTGCCGGCTGGCAGCTGTACTTCATGCTGCAACTTGCTCCAGCTGCCACCACGGGTGGAGCGCTGGCCAAGTGGCAGGTACTGGCCACGGCCATTGCCATCTTCGACATACAGATAGGCGTAAGCGATGGCGCTGACTGCACTGCTACGGCCAATGCTCAGGTCGGCCGAAACGCGATAGCGATTACCGGCCTGGACATTACCGATCAGGCTGACGCTCGCACCGGCGCCTTCGTACTGACGCTGATAGGCTTCCAGGGCCTGGCGGCTACCGCTGGCGAAGGTGCTGGCGCGGGCGCTGCCATGGAAACCAGACCAGCCACCAATGCCGTTCTCGAAGTTCCAGCCGAACTGGGTTGGCGCAGGTGGTACAGGAGGCGCGGCGGCCTGGACTTCCTGCAGTTCGACCTCATCGACCAGCAGGCTGCTGCCGCTGTCGCTCCAGATCGCCACGTACAGATTGCGCACGTTGCTTGGCGTTGTGTAGGTGAAGGATTTTTCCAGGCGGCTGAACTCGTTGCCGGTCACGGACAGGCTGACCGTCTGTTCGGCGCTGTAGGTAAAGCGGCCATCGGTGCTTTCCTGGAGGATCGCCACGCGTACGTTCTCACGGCTGTCGCGGGCCTTGAGCATGGCCTTGGCTTTCAGGCGATATTTCGCGCCGGCAGTCAGGCCGGTGACCGGTGTGGCCAGTACGTCGAAGGCCTGTGCATCCATTTGCAGCGCGTTGTCGCGGCAGTTCAGGGCCACATTGACCAGGCTCAGCTGAGCCTGACCGAACAGCGCGCGCCAACCTTCGTTGCTGCTGAATTCGCCGTTGCTGACCAGGCCCTTGAGTGCAGGCTTACTGCACCAGGGCAGTTCGGCCGGTGGCGTGGTCGGGTTGCCGGTGCCGGGATTAGTGGTGACCGGCACCTGGGTGGCGCGGAAGGTGGCGATCTGCCCGGCCATGGAGTTGAGTGCGCGCACCGCATCGGAGCGATCCGGCATGCCGCAGGGCTGATTGGCGCAGTCGGCGTCATTCAGCCGTGGGTTGGAAAATACCGGCGCCTGGCGGCGAGCATTGAAGACCTGCGGGTAGGCCATGATGGTGCTGAACTGACCCTGGACGCCGTAGCCACGGCTCCATTCGTGGGTGCCGTTGTGGCCGTTGGCGTTGTAGTAGCCTTCCTGCTGGTCCTGCTCGTAGGAGTGGCGCAGGCCCATATTGTGGCCGGCTTCATGGGCGAAGGTGCTGAGGCTGCAGTCGACGCCAGTCAGGCCATAGGCCATTTCCTTGGCACCGCTGTTGAAGCGGTCGCTGTTCTTCGCCCCGGTGCCCATCCAGGCGATACCGCAGACGCCATAACCCTGGCCTTGGGTGGTGCGGTTGATCAGCTGTACCACGTCGGCGCCGTATTGCTCACGCAGGCGCTTTACCTGGGCGTCATCGGTGAACTTGTTGAGGTTGGCGCTGGACACGTCGTAGTAGTTGGCCCAGTCGAGCAGCTGCTTGTGCACCAGGCGCAGGCGGATATTCACACCGCTTTTGGCGTAGGCCGTGTTGGTGTATTCGATATAGCTGGTGATGCGTGCGTCGATATCGCGGCCGTTGGGCAGGCTTTGCGCGTCTTTGGTGTAGAGCACCATGATGTCGACGGTTTGCGGGTTGGCCTGGGCGCTATGGGCGGTCAGGGCCAGTGCTAGGGCAGAGAGCCATTGCACTTTCTTCATATCAGCGTTCCTTGTGCGATGTGGGTAAGAAGGTGATCAGCCCTGAGTGGGCGGTGGCAGCGGGGCCAGTTCTTTATGGTCGTAGTGCAGGTGGTCGTTGGGATCTGCCCGCAGTACCAGCTGGTTTTCATCGGTGATCACCGTCTTGCCGGTGGCGTTATCGATGATGATCGACAGGCTGCCGTCGAGCGTGGCGACGGTGATATGGGTCTCCAGCGTGCCCTTCACCAGGGTCATGCTTTCCACCTCATCGCCATCGATCAGGCTGCCTTGCCATACGGCGCTGCCGGCGGTGTTGCGGGTTTCGCCGAGGGTGGCGCGGGTTGGGCTGCTACGCCCCGGCAGTGCCAGGGATACCACCTGACCAACCGCAAGGTTGCTGAGTTGCTGTGGGTCGACCTGGGTCAGGTGCTGGGTGATGCCGTTGCTCTCGGTTTCCTGCAGGGAGTCTGCGTCCCAGAGCGTGGCTTGCGCGGCGCTGCTGGTGGCCGCGGGCGGTTTGGCCTGCAAGGTGGAGACGCCGCTTGCGCCTTGGCTGGCTGCTGGGCTTACGGGCGCGGCGGTGCTTGCGCTGGGCGCGGGCGATTTGCCGTCGGTATTGTTATTCGATGCCGCTTGGCTTGGCTTTGGCTCAAGGTCAGCCGAGAGCACGACTCCCAAGACGCCGCCGACAATGGCGGTGGCGACTGCGGCTGTAATCCAGCGTTTTGACATGCGACTGCTCCATTAGTCTGGAAAGTTGAAGTCGCGCAGTCTAGGTAGAGCCTTGGCGGTTATTCGCTATGCAGTTCACAGGCAGAGGGTATGGGCAGGGCCAGCTTGTTTAATTTGAACGTTGGTCTCATATGCAGGGTGTGCCACGTCTCGCTCGGAATGGGGCACAGTTCCACGCCGCTCGGCTTTGGCGTTGCGGCGTGGTGCTGCAACGCCTCTTTGCTTACTCGGGCAGGGCGCTGGCGCCGCGTTTGGGCAGCTGTTCGGGCAGGGCGGCCAGGGCTTTGAGCGCTGTCTCGCGGCTCGGGTAGCTGCCATAGAGCACGACGTAGCGGGTTTCCCCGTCCTGCTCGCGCTCGGCCAGGCGCAGCGGCTGTTTGGGGTGACGCTCAAGCAGGGCCTGCATAAATTCGCGGTTACTGCCTTCAACCAGCTGGATGGTGTGGCGGCGCGCTGCAACCTTGGGTTTGCTTTCGCCACCACGGCCATCGCCCAAGGTGGCGGGGTCGACAGGTTTTGGTGTTTCGATCAGGGTCTTGCTTGGTTTTGCCGGGATGGCTTTGGCCGGCTGGCGCAGGTCGGTTGCGGGTGCCTCAATGCCCTGGTCGAACAAGGCATGGGCCTGCTGCGGCAGATGGTCGTAACCGTTGGCCTGGCCGAGCAGGCGCAGGTCACGGTATTTGCCCAGGCTCAGGTTGGCCAGGCCGACACCGTCGCGCGCCACTGTCGGGCGCAGGAACACCATCAGGTTGCGTTTCTGCCGGGCTTCGCGGGTTGAGCGGAATAGCCGGCCGACTCCAGGAATATCGCCGAGCAGCGGCACCTTGCTCTCGCTGCTGGTGATGTCGTCCTGAATCAGGCCGCCGAGCACGATCACCTGGCCGTCATCGGCCAGCACGGTGCTCTTGATCGAGCGCTTGTTGGTCACCAGGTCCACCGCTTGGGCATTCAGCCCGGTGCTCGGGGCGATGGAGGAGATTTCCTGCTCGATCACCAGGCGCAGGGTGGCGCCTTCATTGATATGCGGGGTGACCTTGAGGGTGACGCCGATATCTTTGCGCTCGATGGTGGTGAAGGGGTTGCCCGAACCGGCGGCGTCGGTGGTGTAGGAACCGGTCTGGAACGGTACGTTCTGCCCGACCAGAATCTCGGCGGCCTGGTTGTCCAGGGTCAGCAGGGTTGGGGTAGAGAGCAGGTTGCTTTTACCGTTCGACGACAGCGCGGTGATCAGCGCGCCGAAGTTGTCGTTGCCGACCCCGATAATCGCCCCATTGGGTAGCGCCGCAGCGAGTTCGCCGGGGTTTTCGCTGGCGATGGCGCCGAGCAGGGTGCCGACCGACAGGCCGGTGTTGCTGAAGTTGACGCCACCCAGGCCACCGCTGCCGTTGCGGCCATCGATGGCCCACTGCACGCCAAGGGCGTCATTGATATCGCCGGACATCTCGACGATGGCCGCCTCCACCAGCACCTGGGCGCGGGGTATATCCAGCTGGCGCACCAGGTCCTCGAACATATTGACGATATCGGCTTCAGCCATGATGACGATGGCGTTGAGGCTCTCGTCGGCACGGATCATCAGTTTCAGTGGCGTGGCGTTTTCACTGCCCTGGCTTTGGCTCAGGTTGTCGCCGAAGTCGCCGAGGGTCTTCGCCATCTCCTTGGCATCGCCATGGCGCAGACGGATAACCCGGGTATTGGCCGAGCGCGAGCTGGGCGTGTCGAGGCTCTGTGCCAATTTCAACAGGCGCGCGCGCGCTTCGCTGGGGCCGAGCAACAGCAGGCGGTTGGCACGGGTATCGGCGATTACCTGGGCGCCGCTGGTCTGAGCGTTTTTCAATGAGCCGTTGATCACCGCCGCCAGTTCATGGACCCAGGCATGGCGCAGGTCATAGACGCTGAAGTCGTCCTGATTCTGGCTGTCCAGTTGGCGGATGATTTCGTCGATGCGGGCGATATTGGCCGGGGTGTCGCTGATGATCAGGCTGTTGGAGGAAGGCACGGCGGCCAGATGACCATGGTTGGCCACCAGCGGACGGATCAGAGGCAGCAGGTCGTTGGCGGCGCCATGCTGCACTTGCAGCACGCGGGTTTCCAAGTTGCCACGGCTGCCGGCGGTGGTCTTGGCTTCGCTGCTGGGGATGATGCTCAGCTGATTGCCCTGCGGCATTACGGCGAAACCATGGGTGCTCATCACCGAGAGAAACAGCTTGTAGACCTCGGCGATATTCATCGGCTGCTGGGCAATCACCGTGACCTGACCTTTTACCCGCGGGTCGATGATAAAGGTCTGCCCGCTGATGCTGGATATCTGCTCGATAAAGTCGCGAATTTCCGCGCTCTGCATATTGATGGTCCAGCTGTCCTCGCTCTGTGCAGGCGCTTCGGTCGACGCATTGGCCTGGCTGGCGATACCGAGCAGCAGCGCGGTGTGCAGTAGTAGCAGGCGGAGAAGTTGGCGCAGGGCAGGCGTGATCATGGCTAGGGCATCAGTATGTGTGGCCGTAATGCACTGCCGCAGCCGACGCAAGGTCGGGCAAGGAAAGGCTGGAGGCGCTGTTTGAACGGGAGAAAACGGCTGCAACCAGCACTGCGAGCAGTGTTGGGGGCGCAAGGCTAATGAAAAAAATCGGCGCTTGTTGAGGCGTGATGGCGATCTGCGATGATCGTCACAGTCGGTCGGCAATTTGTTGCCAGGGCGTGATGGGCGTCAGTTGGCGGTTGCGCCTGCAAGCGGGAGCCTATGGTCAGGCTCCCGATCAGTTCGCCAGCAGCCTAGCTGCGGTCGGCGAGGATGCCGATGATAAAGAACACCAGAATCAGCACCGGGGCCAGGGTGAAGTTGTTGAAGAAACCCAGACCCTTGGCCAGATAAGGTGTGGCGAAGACGATCAGCAGGCCGTAGCCCACCGCGCAGAGCAGCACGAAGATCAGCGTGCGGAAGATAAAGTTCATGCTGCTGGTGTTGCGCTGCACCCAGGCGTTGATGCCAGGGCCGAATAGCACCAGCAGGGTGGCCATGATCGCCAGGGAAATATCGTAGAGGTGGCTGCGGCTCCAGCGCGACAGGGTGACGATCAGGTCGAGTAGCAGGTCCATCAGGTTTCCTTAGCCGTGTGGGCGCATGCGTCAGGGTAAAAAGTGTTGCAGCAGGTCGTTGAGAAACAGCTGGCCTTCGCGGGTGGCGCTCAGGCGCGTCGGGTCGCTGTGCAGCAGGCCGCGTAGCTCGGCTTCGGCGCGCGCGGCAGCGAGCTGGCTGAGCGGCAGACCGGTGCGCTGAGTGAACAGCTCGCTAGCGACGCCGTCCGTGAGGCGCAGCACATTCATCAGAAATTCGAAGGGCAATTCATCTGCGCTCAGGGGGCGTTCGCCGGCGCTAAAGCGTTTGCTGCGGTCCAGGTAGTCTTTGGGCAGGCGGGTTTTCCAGCTGCGGCTGATGCTACCGTCCGGGCGACTTAACTTGGCGTGGGCGCCGGCGCCGATGCCGAGAAAGTCGCCAAAGGTCCAGTAGTTCAGGTTGTGCCGCGCCGCCTTGCCGGCCTGAGCGTAGGCCGAGACTTCGTATTGCGCGTAGCCTTCGGCGGCCAGCAGGGCCTGCCCGGCTTCCTGAATGTCCCAGAGAATATCGTCCTCGGGCATCACTGGAGGCTGGTTCCAGAACACCGTATTCGGCTCCACCGTCAGCTGATACCAGGACAGATGCGTCGGCCCCTGGGCAATGGCGATGCGCAGATCGCTGAGGGCATCCTCGATGGACTGGTCCGGCAGGCCGTGCATCAGGTCCAGGTTGAAATTGTCGAAGCCGGCGGCGCGGGCCATATCGGCTGCGTGCACAGCTTCATCGCCGTCGTGGATACGCCCCAGGGCGATCAGCTTGGGCGCCTGGAAACTCTGCACGCCAATCGACAGGCGATTGATGCCCAGGCGTCGGTAGTCCTTGAACTTGGCCTGCTCGAAGGTGCCCGGGTTAGCTTCCAAGGTGATTTCGATATCGGCGGCAAACGGCACGCGCCGTTCCACACCCTCAAGCAGGCGACCGAGTGCCTTGGCCGAAAACAGGCTAGGCGTGCCGCCGCCAAAGAAGATCGAACTCAGCGGCCGGTTATGCACCTGCGCCAGGTCGGCATCCAGATCGGCCAACAGGGCGTCGACGTACTCTTCCTCCGGCAGCGTTGGCCCGGCGGCATGGGAGTTGAAATCGCAATACGGGCACTTCTTCACGCACCAGGGGATGTGCACGTAAAGGGCGAGTGGCGGCAGCTCGAAGCCGCCGCCGGACGCCGTGCTCATGCCAGGCCCAGCCGTTGTTTCAACAGGGTCATGGCGCGGGCGCGGTGGCTGATCTGGTTTTTCTCGGCCGCAGGTAGCTCGGCGCTAGAGCAGTCGCGCTCGGGCACCCAGAACAACGGGTCATAACCAAAGCCTTCCACGCCTTGCGCGGCGTGCAGGATGCGCCCATGCCAGAGGCCTTCGCAGATGATTGGCAGCGGATCGTCGGCGTGGCGCACCAGCGCCAGGCAGCAGACAAACTGCGCGCCGCGCTCGGCATCCGGCACATTCTTCAGGGCGTCGAGCAGCTTGGCGTTGTTCGCCGCATCACCCTGGCCATCGGCGTAGCGCGCTGAGTAGATGCCCGGCGCTCCGCCGAGAAAGTCCACCGCCAGGCCGGAGTCGTCAGCCAGCGCAGGCAGCCCGGACAGTCGCGCGGCATTACGCGCCTTGAGAATGGCATTCTCGATAAACGACAGGCCGGTTTCCTCCGGCTCGACCATGGAGAATTCGCCGACCGAGCGCACACGTACGCTGCTGCCAAGCATGGCCTGCAGCTCTTTAAGTTTGCCGGCGTTATGACTGGCCAGCACCAGTTCGCTGAAGTTCATCATTCGTCTGGGAAGAATTCCTGGTTGAAATCGAAGCTGTGCGCCACGCCATCAGCTGCGCGCACATTGATGGTGAAACGCAGCATCTCGCGCTGGGTAAAGGGGAACTGCGCCAGGTAATAGATGGCGGCGCCCTCGTTGACCTGCTTGAAGGTCAACGGGTGGCTGCGACCGACCAGGTCCTTCACTTCGCCGCTGACGCTGGCGCTGCTGGCGGTACCGGCCTTGAGCACGGAGATATTCACCACGCCCTGGGTCTTGCTGCGAACCAGGCCGTTGGCGGCTGCGATGTCCGGTTGCAGAAACTCGGAGTTGAAGGCGATGTAGTGCACGTCGAGGTCGCCGAAGGTCTGCTTGCGTTCAGCAAGCGCCGGCAGGCTCAGGCACAGGGCGATAAACAGAAATGCGATGCGACGCATAAGGTTTCTCCAGATAGCAAATTTGCGGGGCAGTCGCCTAGTTGGCGATCTGCACGTCTTCGGCCGTGGGGCCGCTGATCCGGTAAATGCCGATTTCACCTAACAGATTAGGCCAGATCCGGCTGGCCCAGCCGTGCCGGTGGTCGCGGTCCACGGCTAGGCGATCCATAACTTTGGCTCCCTGGTTGTGGCACAGGTTTTCGAAGTCTTCGAAGGTGCAGAAGTGGATGTTCGGCGTATTGAACCAGGTGTACGGGAGAAAATCCGACACCGGCATGCGGCCCTTGGTGGTGAGGTACCAGCGGCAGTGCCAGTGGCCGAAGTTGGGGAAGGTGATGATGCAGGTCTTGCCGACGCGCAGCATCTCCGCCAGCACCTTGTCCGGGTAATGCAGGGCTTGCAGCGACTGGGTCATGACCACTACGTCGAAGCTGTTGCTGGCGAAGTTGCCCAGACCCTTGTCGAGGTTCTGCTCGATCACGTTGACGCCCTTGCTGACGCACTGGGCGATGTTGTCCGCATCGATTTCCAGGCCGTAGCCGCTGACCTGTTTGTGCTCGGCCAGCCAGGCGAGCAACTCGCCATTGCCGCAACCCAGGTCGAGCACCCGGCTGCCGGCGGGAATCCACTCTTGGATGATTTCGAGATCCGCGCGCATGGCTACACCTTAATCCGTTTCATATAGCTGTCGAATGCCTGCAGGTAACGCGGGATCGGCATCAGGAAGGCGTCGTGGCCCTGGGGCGCATCGATTTCCAGGTAGCAGACGTTTTTCCGCGCAGCGGTCAGCGCATCGACGATTTCCCGCGAGCGTGCCGGCGAGAAGCGCCAGTCGGTGGTGAAGGACATCACGCAGAAGTCGGCGCTGACATGCGCCAGGGTCTTGGCCAGATCGCCATCGAAGGACGCGGCCGGATCGAAGTAGTCCAGCGCCTTGGTCATCAGCAGGTAGGTGTTGGCGTCGAAGCGCCCAGAGAATTCCTCGCCCTGGTAGCGCAGGTAGCTTTCCACCTGAAATTCGACGCTGTGGAAGTCGTAGTTGAGCTTCTCGCTCTTCAGGCCACGGCCGAATTTTTCGCCCATGGCGTCATCCGACAGGTAGGTGATGTGGCCGACCATGCGCGCCAGCATCAGCCCGCGCTTGGGGATCACACCCTGTTCCTGGAAGTGCCCGCCGTGGAACTGCGGATCGGTGAGGATCGCCTGGCGCGCGACTTCGTTGAAGGCGATGTTCTGCGCCGACAGCTTAGGCGCCGAGGCAATCGCCAGGCAGTGACGCACGCGCTCGGGGTAGCTGATGGTCCATTGCATGGCCTGCATGCCGCCGAGGCTGCCGCCAATCACCGCTGCCCACTGACGGATGCCGAGGTTGTCGGCCAGCCGCGCCTGGCTGTGTACCCAGTCCTCAACGGTCATTACCGGGAAGTCCGCGCCAAAAGGTTTGCCGCTCGCCGGGTTGATGCTGCTGGGGCCGGTGGAGCCGTTGCAGCCGCCGAGGTTGTTCAGGCTGACGACAAAGAACTTGTTGGTGTCGATGGGCTTGCCGGGGCCGATGCAGCTGTCCCACCAACCCGGTTTACGGTCTTCCGCACTGTGATACCCGGCGGCATGGTGGTGGCCGGACAGCGCGTGGCAGATCAGCACGGCGTTGCTTGCCGTGGCATTCAGCTCGCCATAGGTTTCGAAGATCAGTTGGTAGTCGGCCAGGCTGCGCCCGCAGGCCAGCGCCAGAGGTTCTGCAAAGTGCAGAACCTGGGGGGTTACCAGGCCAACAGAGTCTTGGGGAAAGGCAGTCGACATCGACCCTGCTCGCAATAAAGGAAGAGCCGCAGTCTAAAGAGCGCCGCCCCAGGCGGCAAGCGCATGGGGCGGCTGGGGTACGGCGGATGTGGCGGCGCTGAACTCGAGGACTATTCGCCGATGCTATGTGGGCGCGCAGCCCCTGGCAGGTTGACCACCTTGCCTTGGCGCTGCACCGGGGCAGGGCGACGCAGGATGCGCAGCATGTCGTTTGCTTGCGCCAGTTGCTGCTCCAGTTCGCTGCTGTAACGCGCCAGTTGTTGGCCGCGTTGGCGCGCCTGCTGGGTTTCCTGGGCCAGGGCTTTAAGCCGCAGCATGTGGGTTTCCAGCAGCTGCTTGTGTTCCAGAGTGTGCTGCATCAGCGGCATCAGCGCATCGCTGGCCCACTGCTCGGCTTCCTGGCGCATGCGCTGGTGCAGGCCGATCACTTCCTGCACCAGGGTGGCGAAGAAGCGTTTGGTCAGGCTGCGCTGTTCTGTCAGCAGGGTTTTCAGCTGCAGGCGGAACTGGTCGGCCTTGGTCTGTTGCTGCTTGAGTTCGCGCAGGTAGCGATTGACGTTGAACTGCGGTGCGTCGACGCCATGCAGCGGGTTCTCTTCGTTGTGCCGACGGTAGATGGCTGCGACCATCTTGTTGGCCATCTCGGCTTCCTGCGCCAGGTTGTGCAGGTCCTGCTCCACGCTGCGGAAGAAATGCAGGATGGCCTGGTTGATGCCCAGGGTGGTCCAGCTGCCGGTGAGGTTCTTGCGCACCTTGTTCAGGTGTTCGTCCAGGCGCTCGCTACGCGAGGCGTGGCGCAGCAGGTCGCCCTGACGCTTGAGCAGGCGCTGGTTGGTTTTCAGGCCAAGTAGGCGTTTATGGTGCTGGCTGTGGTCTTCCTTGGTCTTGGCGGTCAGCTCGAAGAGCATCTGGCCGTTGTCGTGCTGGTGGTTGCTCAGCAGGCCCTGCTGTTCGTTGACCTTTTCCAGGCGCAGGTTGAGCACGTGCTGGCTGTTCTGCAGCAGAGCCAGCACCTGATTGACTACGCGGTCTTCGAGCAGGCGTTCCTTCTGCGCGATGATGCGCTCGCACAGCAGGTTTTCCAGGTTGCTCATCTGGCTGCGGGCCAGCAGTTCCGGGTCCTTGCGTACCTTGGCCAGCATCGCCTGCTTGGCCGACAGCGGCAGTACGTCCTCCACGCGGATGCCGAGCTGGCGCGCGGTGCTGGTCTGGATCTGGCGGATGGCGTTCTGCACAAAGGCTTCGCCGGCCAGGTCATCCCAGAGCACGTCGATCTTGTTCAGTACGGCGAACAGGCTGGTCTGGGTGTCTTCGTCGAGCTGGCGGATATGCTGTTGCCACACGGCCATATCGCTGGCGGTCACGCCGGTGTCGGCGGACAGCAGGAAGATGATCGCCTGGGCGCTGGGCAGCATCGACAGGGTCAGTTCCGGCTCGCTGCCGAGGGCATTCAAACCTGGGGTGTCGAGGATGCGCAGGCCCTGACGCAGCAGCGGGTGATCGAAGTTGACCATGGCGTGACGCCAGGCCGGTACCAGCACTTCGCCAGGTTTATTGGTGCTTTCCAGCATGTCCGGGTGGAAACCCAGAGCAATCGCCTGTTCGACCGGCATGGGTTTGGTTCGCGCAACCTGGACAAAGGCCTGGACCATGTTGTCCGGGTCGCTGAGGTCCAGCGGGATATTTACCCAATGCCGTGGAATACGTTTGAACTGCGCCACGCTGGCCTCGGACACGCGGGTCTCGATGGGCAGCAGGCGGATATAGGAGCGTTCCGAACGCGGGTCGAAGAACAGCTCGGTCGGACACATGGTGGTGCGCCCCGCCTGGGACGGCAGCATGCGCTGGCCGTAGGAGGAGAAGAACAGGCTGTTGATCAGCTCGGTCTTGCCGCGCGAGAACTCGCCGACAAAGGCCAGGGTGATGTGGTCCGTGCGCAGCAATTTCAACGCGCGCTCAAGCTTGGCTTCCATGGCCTCGGAGTTCAGCCGATTGGTCACCAGCCAGCTGCGATAGCGGGTGATTTCGCGCATCAGCTCGCGCTTCCAGGTGACGTAAGCATCGACCTGCTGACTGAGACGTTCCATGCTCATCCTGGGCTTTCCTCCGGTTGGCGCATCCATTGTGGGGCGACTGGGGCTATAGGCACCCAGGTTAAGTCGGGCACACATTGAACGATGCCGCGCAGCGGGCCGACGCGGCAGATAACGCTTTAAAGCCTGTGGAATTACGCCAGATCCACGAAGTTCGTGGATTGACCTGCTTGGCATTATGCGGGTCGCAGCTATGGCGTCAATTGCATGTCGTCGCACGCCCGCCTTATGGTCGGTCAGGGTGACCGAGCGGTCAGTGCGAGTTCGTCTGGTAGGCGCTGCGGTTGCTTGATACGTACGCGCTTTTGCCGGCTTTGCTGGCCGCTTTCCAGACTGACCTGGCTCTTGCTGACTGCGAACACGCTGGCCAGAAAGGCCAGCAGCTGGGCATTGGCCTTACCATCCACGGGCGGTGCGGTGAGGCGGATTTTCACCCGCTCACCGTGCAGCCCGGCGAACTCATCCTTGCTCGCTTTGGGCTGCAGGTGGCACTCGAGAATCAGATCGGCGCCGTCCCAGCGAAAGTGGCTCATCCGGCGCTCGGAGTCAGATCGCCAGGCTGAGGCCTTTGTACATGCCGGTCATGATCGCCAGGTTGCGGATCACCAGCATGTCGATCAGGTTGAGCAGCAGGAACGCGACGATGGGCGACAGATCCAGCCCGCCCATGCTCGGCAGGATGCGGCGGATCGGCGACAGCAGCGGCTCGCAGATCTGGTTGATCAGCATGGCGGTCGGATTGTGGCTGCCCTGGGCGACCCAGGAAAGAATCACGCTGATGATCAATGCGAAGAAGAACACCTTGAGGAACAGCGCGGTGACGCCAATGATCGACCACACCAGCAGCTGCAGCGGGTTGTCCAGGCCATAGCCGAGCAGCAGCAGGGTTACAGCCATCAGCAGCAGCTGCAGCACAATCGCCAGCACCAGAGATGCCAGATCAAGCCCGGCCAGGCTGGGAATGACCTTGCGCAGCGGCTTTAGCAGCGGGTGGGTGGCGCGCACGATGAACTGGCTGACCGGGTTGTAGAAGTCCGCCCGCACCAGTTGCAGGATAAAGCGCAGTAGCACGATCAGCAGGTACAGGCTGCCAATGGTTTGCAGGATATAAACAGCAGCGGTATTGAGTCCGATCATCTTCGTTCCTTATTGGCCCAGTTGTTCGGCCAGCTCGGCAGAGCGGTGGGCGGCGGCATTCAGGGCTTTCTCGACCAGGGCTTCGAAGCCGTCGGCCTGGAAGGTCTTGATCGCCGCTTCGGTGGTGCCGGCCGGTGAGGTTACCCGGCGGCGCAGTTCGCTGGCATCGACATCGCTGGCCACGGCCATGCGTGCGGCGCCAAGGGCGGTGTGCAGGGTCAGCTGGGCGGCGGTTTCACGCGGCAGGCCGAGTTTCTCGCCAGCGGCGGTCATGGCTTCGATCAGCAGGAAGAAGTACGCCGGGCCGCTGCCGGAGACGGCGGTCACGGCATCGATCTGCGTTTCCTGATCCAGCCACAGCGCCAGGCCGACGGCGCTGAGCAGCTGTTCGGCCTGCTGGCGCTGGGCCGGCGAAACCTGAGCATTGCCATACAGACCGCTAACGCCCTGACGCAGTAGCGCCGGCGTGTTGGGCATGCAGCGCACAATGGCGCGCGGGCCAAGCCAGTTTTCCAGGCTGGCGCAGCTGATGCCGGCGGCAATCGACACCACCAGCTGCTGCTCGCCGATATGCGTGGCGAGGTCCAGGCACACCTCTTTCATTACTTGCGGCTTGATCGACAGCACGATCACGTCCGCCCCCTGAATGGCCTCGGCGTTGCTGGCAAAGGTTTCGATGCCGTGCTCGGCGCTGATCTTGCTGCGCTGTTCGGCGCCGCGGTCACTGGCGCGAATGGCGCTGGCGTCGATGCCCTGGGCACGCAGGCCGCCGATCAGGCTGGCGGCCATATTGCCGGCACCGATAAAGGCAATGCGGGGAGTGGTCATAACGGGCTTCCTTAATAAGGCTGAAGGCAAACTCAATCAGTTATTGCTGTAGTCGCGCGCGCCGAACAAGGCGGTACCGATGCGCACCCAGGTCGCGCCTTCGGCAATCGCTGCTTCTAGGTCATGGCTCATGCCCATGGACAAGGTGTCGAGGTCCAGGTTCAAGCCGTGCTGCAGCTCACGTAGGCGGGCGAAGGCGGCGCGTTGCTCGCAGGGGTCATCGGTGGGCTCGGGGATTGTCATCAATCCGCGCAAGCGCAGGTTGGGCAGTTGTGTAACCGCTTGTGCCAGTGCCGGCAGCTCGTCCGGGTTGCAGCCAGACTTGCTGGCCTCACCGCTGACATTCACCTGCAGGCAGATATTTAGCGCCGGCAAATGCGCCGGGCGCTGATCAGACAGGCGCTGGGCGATTTTCAGGCGGTCCACCGAATGCACCCAGGCAAAGTGCTCGGCGATGGGTTTGGTCTTGTTCGATTGGATCGGGCCAATGAAGTGCCAGGTCAGCGGCAGATCGCTCAGCTCGGCCTGCTTTTCCAGGGCTTCCTGCAGGTAGTTCTCACCAAAATCGCGGGTGCCGGCGGCAAACGCCTGGCGAATCGCCGCGGCCGGTTTGGTTTTGCTCACCGCGAGTAGGCCAACAGTCGCACAATCTCGCTGCGAGGCTTGCGCCGCCTCACGGATGCGCACTCCGACCTTTGCAATATTCTCTGCTATCGTGGACATTACTTGCGCCCGCCGCCTGGGTTTCGCGGCATTCTACCTGCTTGTCTGTCATTAGGGAGTCCCATGGATATCACTGAATTGCTGGCCTTCAGCGCCAAGCAAGGTGCATCGGACCTGCATCTCTCCGCTGGCCTGCCTCCGATGATTCGGGTCGACGGTGATGTTCGCCGGATCAATTTGCCTGCACTGGACCATAAACAGGTGCACGCACTGATCTACGACATCATGAACGACAAGCAGCGCAAGGATTTCGAGGAATTCCTCGAGACCGACTTCTCCTTCGAAGTGCCCGGCGTGGCGCGTTTCCGGGTTAACGCCTTCAACCAGAACCGTGGTTCTGGCGCGGTATTCCGGACCATTCCGTCGAAAGTGCTGAGCATGGAAGATCTCGGCATGGGCGAGATCTTCCGCAAAATTTCCGATGTGCCGCGCGGCTTGGTGCTGGTGACCGGGCCGACCGGTTCGGGCAAGTCGACCACCCTGGCGGCGATGCTCGACTATATAAATAGCAACAAGTACCACCACATCCTGACGGTTGAAGACCCGATCGAATTCGTTCACGAATCGAAGAAGTGCCTGATCAACCAGCGTGAGGTGCACCGCGACACCCTCGGCTTCTCCGAGGCCCTGCGTTCGGCATTGCGGGAAGATCCGGACATCATCCTGGTCGGTGAGATGCGCGACTTGGAGACCATCCGCCTGGCGCTGACCGCCGCGGAAACCGGTCACCTGGTATTCGGCACCCTGCACACCACCTCGGCGGCCAAGACCATCGACCGCGTGGTTGACGTATTCCCGGCCGAAGAGAAATCCATGGTCCGCTCCATGCTCTCCGAATCCCTGCAATCGGTTATCTCGCAGACCCTGCTGAAGAAGATCGGCGGCGGTCGCGTGGCAGCCCACGAAATCATGATTGGTACTCCAGCCATCCGTAACCTAATCCGTGAGGACAAGGTGGCGCAGATGTATTCGGCGATCCAGACCGGTGGCGCGCTGGGCATGCAGACCCTCGACTCCTGCCTGAAGACTCTGGTTTCCAAGGGGATCGTCAGTCGCGAAGCGGCGCGCGAGAAAGCCAAGACGCCAGAAAACTTTTAAATCGACAGTGCCCGGCTGGCATTCGCCTGTCGGGCTCAGCCCAGCGGCAATACACGCGCCTGTCGCTGGCTTTGCATAACCGCGTGATGCACATGGGCGAACAACGATGGAATTCGAAAAACTGCTGCGCCTGATGGTGGAAAAGGGTGGCTCCGACCTGTTTATTACCGCTGGCGTACCGCCCTCGATGAAGGTCAACGGCAAGATCATGCCGATCACCAAGACGCCCATGTCGCCGGAGCAGACCCGTGAAACCGTGCATTCGGTGATGAACGAACAGCAACGCCGCGACTTTGCCGAAAATCACGAATGCAACTTCGCCATCAGCGCCCGTGGCGTTGGTCGTTTTCGCGTCAGTGCCTTCTATCAGCGCAATCTGGCCGGCATGGTTTTACGCCGTATCGAGACCAATATCCCGACGCTGGATGAGCTGAAGCTGCCGGAAGTGCTGAAGAAACTAGCCCTGACCAAGCGTGGCCTAGTGCTGTTTGTCGGTGCGACCGGTACCGGTAAGTCGACTTCCTTGGCAGCGATGATCGGCTATCGCAACAAGAACAGCAGCGGCCACATCATCTCCATCGAAGACCCGATCGAATATATCCACCAGCACCAGAGCTGCATCGTTACCCAGCGTGAAGTGGGCATCGACACCGAGTCCTTCGAAGTGGCGCTGAAGAACACTCTGCGCCAGGCGCCGGATGTGATTCTGATCGGTGAGGTGCGCACCCGCGAAACCATGGACCACGCGGTGGCCTTCGCCGAAACCGGTCACCTGTGTTTGGCTACGCTGCACGCCAACAACGCCAACCAGGCGCTGGATCGCATCATCAACTTCTTCCCGGCGGACCGGCAGAATCAGGTGTGGATGGACCTGTCCCTCAACCTCAAGGCCATCGTTGCCCAGCAACTGATCCCAACTCCTGACGGCAAGGGCCGCCGTGCGGTGATCGAGGTATTGATCAATACCCCGCTGGCGTCCGACCTGATTCGCAAGGGTGAGGTGCACGAGCTCAAGGCGCTGATGAAGCGCTCCACCGAGCAGGGTATGCAGACCTTCGACCAGGCGCTGTACAACCTCTACAGCCAGGGCGAAATCACCTACGAAGACGCGCTGCTCTATGCGGACTCGGCCAACGATCTGCGCCTGATGATCAAGCTCGGTTCTGAATCCGATGGCGATCACCTGAGCAGCATGGCCCAGGGCTTGTCGCTGGAAGTCAGCGAGGAAGATCCGGGGCGGCGTTTTCGCTGACTGTTGGCGGTTGCGCATTGGTGTGGCGAATGCGTTTGCCACTTTTGTGCGCTACCGCCTCGGCCTGACCGTCGCGCTGCGCGCCAGCGCGAGCCTGACTCATCAGCCTTGGAATCAGCGGGCCTTCCGGTAGGTTTTTCCAGAAGCGTACGGGCATGCTGGTCTCCAGCACGCTGCGATTCAGTCGCGCCGGATTGAAGGTACTGCCGTAATAGGCCAGCCACAACGCTTCACCATCATCCTCGGGCTTTTGCGCCAGGCGTTGCCACTCACTCGGGCAAGGCCGCTGGTAATGCAGGCGCTGGCCATCCCAATACACGCCGTCATCCGGTGTGGCAATCAACCAGGTGCTGCGTCCCAGACGTTCGGCAAAGTGCCCGCTGGCACTGGCCAGAATGTCGTGGGCGGGCTCATGCCAGGCCACCAGTTGTGGTCCTTCTGCGCTTTCCGGGCGCGGATGAAAGCGCAGAAAGGCATGTAAATGGTGGGCCTCACGGCGCACTGCCTTGAGTCGTTTGTGCAGTTGGCTGCCGTCTATGTCCCCCGCCAGCATGGCGGCGCGATCACCCTGGGCGACGCGCCATAGAATCCGATAGAGCAGGCTCCATCGATCTTCGACGCGAAAACGTGCGGCGCTTTGCAGCAGCTCAAGCAGCTGCTTGGGGATGCGTGGTGCCGGTGTCACCACTTGTGTGCTGCTGGGTGCCGGAGCGTGCTCGAACAGCCCGCCACTGTCGCCGTCAGTCAGCCAGGTGATCTGATGCGGTGGAACGCCTTGCTGTAACAGGCTTCTGGCGACCTCGCGCCAGCCGCTAAAACTGCCGTCGAACGGCGCGCTGTGCATCACCACAGCGCCATCTGTGCCGGCGTTTCGCTGAGCTGTTGGCGCAGCAGCAGGGATTCGCGACTGGCCTGCAGAGGGCGGTAGTCCTGGGTGACAATAAACGGCTTGGCTTTTTCTAAGGCGCAGCGCAGGCGCGTGAGGTCTTCAAAGCGGATGCGTTTCTGCCGACGCAGGGCCACCAGGCGCTTGGCGCTGAGCACGCCGATGCCAGGTACGCGGGCGATCATCGCGGGTTCGGCGCGGTTGAGGTCGACCGGGAAGTGCTCGCGATTGTTCAGTGCCCAGGCTAGTTTTGGGTCGATATCCAAGGCCAGGTTGCCAGGGCCGTTGAGCAGTTCGCCTACCTCGAAACCGTAGCTGCGCATCAGGAAGTCGGCCTGATACAGGCGGTGCTCTCGCAGCAGTGGCGGCGCTTCGAAGGGCACGGTATTTGGGCTTTGCGGAATCGGGCTGAACGCCGAGTAATACACCCGGCGCAGGCGGTAGTCGCCGTAGAGCGAGGCGGCGGTGTGCAGGATGGTGCTGTCATCGGTGGCGTCGGCGCCGATGATCATCTGTGTGCTCTGGCCCGCCGGGGCGAAACGCGGCGCACGTATTTCTGCGCGGGCTTCGCTCTCGCCCTGATGGATCGAGTGCATGGCCTGCTTGATGGTGAGCACCTTTTTCTCCGGTGCCAGGCGGATCAGGCTGCTCTCTGTGGGCAGTTCGATATTCACGCTAAGGCGATCGGCATAGCGCCCGGCTTCGGCGATCAGCAGCGGGTCGGCGTCGGGGATGGTCTTGAGGTGGATATAGCCGCGGAACTCATGCTCTTCGCGCAGCAGTTTGGCCACGCGAATCAGCTGCTCCATGGTGTAGTCGGCCGAGCGGATGATTCCAGAGCTGAGAAAAAGCCCGCTGATGCAGTTGCGCTTGTAGAAGTCGATGGTCAGGGTCACCACTTCTTCCGGGGTAAAGCGCGCACGTGGCACGTCACTGGAGCGGCGGTTGACGCAGTACTGGCAGTCATACAGGCAGAAGTTGGTCAACAGGATCTTCAGCAGCGCCACGCAGCGCCCGTCCGGGGTAAAACTGTGGCAGATGCCTAGGCCGTTGGTCGAACCTATTCCGCTTTTACCCTTGGAGCTGCGGTTTGGTGCGCCGCTGCTGGCACAGGAGGCGTCGTACTTGGCGGCGTCGGCGAGGACGGTGAGTTTCTCGATCAGCTGCATGATGTTGCCTGCTTAACTGGTTATGCATACAGTATTTAGCAATCGCCGGCAGGCATCAAGCGTTGATATGGCTGATCGCGTCGCGGATTTCCCCGGGCAGCGAACCTTGCGTAGAGTGTGGCGTCAAAGCGCTATCAAGCCATTTAGGAGGCATACACATGCAGCGACAGGACACGCACAGCAAACTCATCGGTTATCTGCTGTGGATTTTCGGCTTTCTCGGCGCGCACCGTTTCTATTACGGAAAGCCGGTGACCGGGACCATCTGGTTCTTCACCTTCGGTCTGCTGTTTATTGGCTGGATCGTCGACCTGTTTCTGATTCCGGCGATGGATCGCGAAGCCGATTTGCGCTTTACCGCAGGCGACACCGACTACAACGTGGCCTGGATTCTGCTGACCTTCCTCGGCATTTTCGGTGTGCATCGTATGTACCAGGGCAAGTGGATTACCGGGATCATCTATCTGTGCACAGGTGGTCTGTTCCTGCTCGGTGTGCTGTATGACTTCTGGACGCTGAACTCCCAGGTGTCGATCAAGAACGCTGAACGCAGCTAAGGTTCAGGCAAGAAAAAGCCCGCCAATTGGCGGGCTTTTTGTTTCTGGCTGATCCTAGGATCTGTTTAGGATCTTGCGAGCTAGAGTCATGCAAGGCAAAAACAGGCGAGGAAGCGGAGTGTACTTTTGTACATGAGCATTCCGAGCCTGTTTTTAACGCCGCAGGGCCGACGCGCAGCAGATCGTAAGCAGGTTCTCAGGCCTGGTAGCTGACGTGCCCATCCACCAGGGTGTAACGCACGGCGCTGGGTAGGCAATGGCCGATAAACGGGCAGTTGGCACCTTTCGAATACCAGGTTTCACCAGCCAGGGTCGACGCCTGCGGGTCGAACAGCAACAGGTCGGCGGGCGCGCCTACGCTGAGGTTGCCGGCGGGCAGGCGCAGCGCTTGCGCCGGGCCGCTGCTCAGGCGGGCGAGCAGGGTGGCCAGGTCGAGCAGGTCGTCCTGCACCAGACTCATGGCCAGCGGCAGTAACAGTTGCACGCTGCTGATACCCGGCTCTGTAGCACCGAAGGGTGCGAGCTTGGCGTCACGCTCATGCGGCTGGTGGTGGCTGGAGATGGCCGAGATCACTCCACTTTTTACCGCGGCGCGCAGGCCGTCGCGGTCGGCAGTGGTGCGCAGCGGCGGTTGCACGTGATAAAGGCTGGAGAAATCGCTAAGCGCTTCATCGGTAAGGATCAGCTGATACAAGGCCACATCGGCCGTAACTGGCAGGCCACGGGCCTGAGCGTCGGCGATCAGCTGGGCGCCACGGGCGCTGGTCAGTTGGCTGAAATGCGCACGCACGCCGGTCTGCTCGACCAGTAACAGGTCGCGGGCCAGGGCTACGGTTTCCGCGGTTTCCGGGATGCCTGGCAGGCCGAGGAAGCTGGCGGTAGCGCCTTCATGGGCCAGGCCGCCTTCGGCCAGATCGTGATCCTGAGAGTGGAAGATCACCGTCAGGTCGAAGGTGGCTGCATATTCCAGGGCGCGGCGCAGGGTGCGGTTATTGCGGAAACTGTCCAGGCCATTGCCGAAGGCCACGCAGCCAGCGTCACGCAGGGCCACAAGTTCGGCCAGCTGCTCGCCTTCCAGGCCTTTGCTCAGGGCGCCAATCGGGAACACTTTGGTGTGCCCGGCTTCTCGGGCGCGGTCGAGAATCAGCTCGGCCACGGCCGGGGTGTCCAGCACTGGCTTGGTAAATGGCGGGCAGCACAGGCTGGTGACGCCGCCGGCCGCCGCCGCCAGGGTTTCCGTGGCGATGCTGCCTTTGCGGCTATAGCCCGGCTCGCGCAGCGCGACGTTAAGGTCGACCAGCCCGGGTGCGGCGATCAGGCCTTGGGCGTCGATGCTCTGCTCGGCAACGAAACCGGCAGGAATCTGGCCGATGGCGACAATCTTGCCGCTTTCGATATAGATATCGGCAAGCTGATCGAAGCTGCTGCTGGGGTCGATTACCCGGGCTCCGAGGATACGCATACGCATCAGTTCTGCTCCTCGGCATCTTGATTAAGTTGGCGCTGGGCGTTTTGTCCGCTCATGGTCATGGACAATACGGCCATGCGGATGGCGATGCCGTAGGTGACCTGGTTGAGAATCACCGACTGCGGGCCGTCGGCCACTGCCGATTCGATCTCCACGCCGCGGTTGATCGGCCCCGGGTGCATGACCAAGGCGTCCGGTTTGGCCAGCTTAAGGCGCTCTTCGGTCAGGCCGAACAGGTGGTAGAACTCGCCTTCGCTCGGCAGCAGGCCGCCGGTCATGCGTTCACGCTGCAGGCGCAGCATGATCACCACGTCGACGTCCTTGAGACCGGCGGCGAGGTCGCTGTAAACGGTCACACCGTATTGCTCGATGCCGACCGGCAGCAGGGTTTTCGGCGCGATCACGCGGATGTCCGGGCAGCCCAGGGTTTTCAACGCAAGCATATTCGAGCGCGCCACCCGCGAGTGCAGGATGTCGCCGACGATCGCCACCGAGAGGTTCTCGAAGCTGCCTTTATGCCGGCGAATCGTCAGCATATCGAGCATGCCTTGAGTCGGGTGGGCATGGCGGCCGTCGCCGCCGTTGATGATTGCCAGGTTCGGGCACACATGCTCGGCGATAAAGTGCGCTGCACCGGAGTCAGCGTGGCGCACGACGAAGATGTCGGCGGCCATGGCTTCCAGGTTGCGCAGGGTGTCGAACAGCGTTTCGCCCTTGCTGGTGGAGCTGGTCGATACGTTGAGGGTGATGACGTCGGCGGACAGGCGCTGGGCCGCCAGTTCGAAGGTGGTGCGGGTGCGTGTGGAGTTCTCGAAGAACACGTTGCACACGGTCTTGCCGCGTAGCAGTGGGACTTTCTTCACCGCGCGCGCGCCGACTTCGAGGAAGGAGTCGGCGGTATCGAGGATTTCCGTCAGCAACTCGCGCGGCAGGCCGTCGAGGGACAGGAAGTGGCGCAGTTGGCCTTGGTCATTCAGCTGCAGCGGGCGCTTGGCGGCTATGGTCGTCATCTGGCGAGTCTCAGTTGGCAAGCGTCTGGAGTTCGAGGGTCAGCGGCGTGGGGCCGGACAATTTTACCCGCTGATCCGCCGCCAGCGACAGGGTCGCGCCGACCACGTCGGGGCGAACCGGCAACTCGCGGGCATTCAGGTCGAGTAGGCTGACCAGGGTTACGCTGGCCGGGCGACCGTAGTCGAACAGTTCGTTGAGCGCGGCGCGGATGGTGCGGCCGCTCATCAGCACGTCATCAATCAGCACCAGATGCTGGCCTTCGATCTCAAATGGCAGCTCGGAGGGTTGCACCTGCGGGTGCAGGCCGTTCTGGGTGAAGTCGTCACGGTAGAAGGACACATCGAGAATACCCAGTGCGTCGTCGCGGCCCAGGGTTTCCAGCAGCGCCTGAGCAACCCAGACGCCGCCAGTGCGGATGCCGATAAAGCGCGGTTCGCTGATCTGCCGCTGATTCAGGTGGCTGGTCAGGGCGGCGGCCATTTGCGGTAGCAGTTCGGCCGGGTTGGGTAAGCTCATGGCAACACTCCAGATGCAATCTCAGTGGGGCTTAGCCCAGACAATTTTCTTCAAGCCAGCCTTGCAGCAGCAGGGCGGCTGCGAGGGCGTCGACCGGGCGCTCGCGGTAGCCGCTGTTCTGCCCTTGCTGCAGGCGCTGGCCCTTGGCCTCGTAAGTGGTCAGGCGTTCGTCGTGGGTGTGCACGGGCAGGTTGAAGCGGCCGTTAAGGCGGCGGGCGAATTTCTCGGCACGGTCGCTCATCTCGCTTTTCGTGCCATCCATGTTCAGTGGTAGGCCAACGACGATGGCGTCCGGCTGCCATTCCTTGATCAGCGCTTCGACTTTCTGCCAGTCCGGCACACCGTTCTGCGCCTTGAGGATGCACAACTCGCGGGCCTGGCCGGTGATCACCTGGCCGACCGCAACGCCGATCTGTTTACTGCCGTAATCGAAGCCCAGCAGCAGGCGCAGCGGTTTTGCATTCGCCTCGGTCATCAGGCGTGCCCGGCTTGCGAGGTAAGCAGGCTGAGGTTGACGCCCAGGCGTGCGGCCGCGGCGTTCAGGCGCTGGTCGAAGGGCAGGTCGAAGAGGATGGCGTTGTCCGCCGGGCAGGTCAGCCAGGCGTTGTCGGCCAGCTCGGCTTCCAGCTGCCCAGCCTCCCAGCCGGCATAACCGAGGGTAATCAGGTATTTCTCCGGGCCAGTGCCGTCGGCAATGGCGAACAACACGTCCTGCGAGGTCGACAGGCCCAGCTCGCCCAACTCCAAGGTTGCCTGAAACTGCGGGCCGCTAGGGTGTAGAACAAAGCCGCGATCCGTCTGCACTGGACCGCCGCTAAAGATCGGCAGGCTCTGGCACAGCACCGGCGGCTCGTCATCCGGGCGTAACTGTTCGAGTACGTCAGCCAGGTTGAGGCCGTTGGGCTTGTTGATCACCAGGCCCATGGCGCCGAACTCGTTATGGTCGATCAGGTAGGTGACGGTCTGCGCGAAATGCGGATCGGCCATGTGCGGCATGGCAATCAGGAAGTGGTGCTTGAGGTGGCTTGGGCTGGCGTCTTTCATGGGCGTTAGTTTCAGGCTTCAGGCCATTGGCTTCAAGCGCTGCGCTTGTTGCGGCCAGTAAAAGTCTGCCTGATCAGTTGCTCGACAGGCGGTCGCCGCGTTCGAAGCGCCAGGTGCGGATGATTTCCAGGCGGTCGACATCGGCCAGGTCGCCGGTAAACGGTGCGAACGGCGCGGCCAGGCGGACGATGCGCAGGGCGGCCTGGTCGAGCGTGCGCTGGCCAGAGGATTCCAGTACCTGCACTTCGTACAGGGTGCCGTCGCGGTTGATCGACACCAGCAGGCGCAGGCTGCCGTAGATGCCCTGGCGGCGCGCTTCATCCGGATAGTTGAGGTTGCCGACTCGCTCGACCTTCTTGCGCCACTCATCTTTATACCAGGCACCTTTGTCGCGCATGGTCGAGGCGGCATTTAGGCGATGGATCTTCGGACGCTTGGCGTATTGCTGAACTTCCTGGGCCAGTTCGGCTTCCAGGCTGGCGATTTCCGAAGACAGTTGCGCGCTGTCGAACACCGGCGCTGGCCGGGCTTGCGGAGTTGGCTTGGCTTCTTCGCGTTTGACCGGGGTTTTCTGTTGTTGCGGGGTGCGGGTTGCGACGGCGGCCTTGGGTGCTTCCTGGCGCACTGCTGGTTGCTGCGGTGCGGCGGGCGGAGTAATGCGCTTGACCTCACTGTCTTGAAACAGCGCCTGTTCGGTGGTCTTTGGCGCTGCCTTGTGTTCCAGGGTGCCGCTGCCTTGCTGGTTGTCCTGGGCGAGGAAGTCGGCCTCTTTGGGCTTTTCTTCGCTTTTGAAGGTGGAGAGGGTGATTTCCAGGGTTTTGCTGATTTGGCTCGGTTCGGCCAGGGTAAAGCCCAGGCCGAGGATCAGCGCGGCATGCAGCACGGCAGCGAGGAAAAGAGTAAAGCCCAGGCGGTCCGCCGGCTGGACGCCGGCGCTGGAAAGTTCAGGGAGTTGGGCTGCTGCGTTCATCGCGTTTCGGGTCTGCTCAGGTTGCCGCGCAGTCTGCCGAGGGCGCATGGAAAAGTCTATGAAGCACTGCGCGCATTGAGCTTCTCGGCAATCTTGTCCATCAGCTGCTCGCCGATGCGCGTATCGAAGGCGGCGTCGATCTCGCGGATGCAGGTCGGGCTGGTCACGTTGATCTCGGTCAGATGCTCGCCGATCACGTCCAGGCCAACGAACAGCAGGCCTTTCTCGCGCAGGGTCGGGCCGACGGCAGCGGCGATTTCACGGTCGCGCTCGGTCAGCGGTCTGGCTTCGCCACGCCCGCCGGCGGCGAGGTTGCCGCGGGTCTCGCCTGCTGCCGGAATGCGCGCCAGGCAATAAGGCACCGGCTCACCGTCGATCATCAGGATGCGCTTATCACCATCCTTGATCGCCGGCAGGTAACCCTGGGCCATGATCTGCTGCTGGCCGTGGTTGGTCAGGGTCTCGAGAATCACGGAAAGGTTGGGATCGCCTTCGCGGTGACGAAATATCATCGATCCGCCCATTCCATCGAGGGGTTTGAGAATGATGTCACGCTGCTCTTTGGCAAACTCGCGCAGAATGTCGGCCCTACGGCTGACCACGGTCGGCGGAGTGTATTGGCCGAATTGGGTGGCAAAGTACTTTTCATTACAGTCGCGCAGACTTTGCGGGCGGTTGACCACCAGAACGCCCGCTTGCTCGGCTTGTTCCAGCAGGTAGGTGGAGTAGACAAACTCGTTATCGAAGGGCGGATCCTTGCGCATCAGGATCACGTCCAGCTCGCTTAGCGCGATATCGTGCTCATTACCCAGTTCGAACCAACGCTGTGGGTCGTTGTATACGCTAAGCTCTGACAGTCGAGCGCGTGCTTCACCCTTGGCTTGGTAAAGATCTTTCTGCTCCATATAGAAGAGGGTCCAGCCGCGCGCTTGGGCGGCCAGCAACATGGCCAGCGAGCTGTCCTTCTTGAAGGCGATCTGGGCGATGGGGTCCATGACAATGCCGAGGCGGACGCTCATGGCGGTGTTCTCCGTAAAATGGCAGCGATTAAAGTGTGCTAAGACGTGATGTGGCGTCAGGGTGGCGCTGACAAGTCGGGTGGTCAAGGAAAAACCTTGACCCCGTGCGGCTTATAGATTGCATCTGGAGAGTGTGCTAAAAAGGCCCGACGATTGGGTTGTAGCCCGTCGGTGACAGGGCCTCAGGCGCACTGATATAACGCAAAAATAACGACTCACCGAGGCGATGGTAGGGCAAACATGGAACAGCATTCCGAGGGTTTGAGGGTGATGGTGATCGACGATTCGAAAACGATTCGTCGTACCGCGGAAACCCTGCTGAAAAAGGTGGGCTGCGAGGTAATTACCGCAGTTGACGGCTTCGATGCTTTGGCAAAGATCGCCGATACCCATCCGAACATCATCTTTGTCGACATTATGATGCCGCGGCTCGATGGCTATCAGACCTGTGCCTTGATCAAGAACAACAGCGCTTTTAAATCCACCCCCGTGATCATGCTGTCTTCCAAAGACGGTTTGTTCGATAAAGCCAAGGGGCGCATCGTTGGCTCCGATCAGTACCTGACCAAGCCCTTCAGTAAAGAAGAGCTGCTCGGTGCGATCAAAGCTCATGTGCCTGACTTTGTACCGGTGGAACAAGCGTCCTGACGCCTGGCTGAACAGCTGAGCGCCTTTTTAAAGTATTGGGAAACACCATGGCTCGAATTCTGATTGTTGATGACTCGCCGACTGAAATGTACAAGCTGACCGCCATGCTGGAAAAGCACGGCCATCAGGTACTCAAGGCGGAAAATGGTGCCGACGGCGTTGCTCTGGCACGTCAGGAGAAACCGGATGCGGTGCTGATGGATATCGTCATGCCTGGCCTCAACGGTTTCCAGGCGACCCGTCAGCTGACCAAGGATGCCGACACCAGCCACATCCCGGTGATCATCGTTACCACCAAGGATCAGGAAACCGACAAGGTCTGGGGTAAGCGCCAGGGTGCGAAGGATTACCTGACCAAGCCGGTTGATGAAGAAACCCTGGTTAAAACCTTGAATGCGGTATTGGCCGGCTAATACCGGGTCAGTCCGCAATTAAAAAAGAATAAGGCCGCAGCTGGCATGTCGGACGCGCAAACACCTTTTCAAACCCTTCAAGATATCGACAGGCTCTGTCGTTCGCTGGCTGCTGGCTTGCCTTCGCAGCAAGCGGTCGTGCAGACCTGGAGCGGTATCGGTTTTCGTATGGGCGAACGGTTTTTCGTCGCACCCATGGGTGAGGTTGGCGAGGTGTTGCATGAGCCGCGCCATACCCTGCTGCCCGGCGTGAAGAGTTGGGTCAAGGGCGTGGCCAACGTGCGCGGTCGTTTGCTGCCGGTGATGGACCTTTGTGGGTTCTTCGGCAATGAGTTGTCGCCACTGCGCAAAAAGCGCCGAGTACTGGTGGTTGATCACCAGGAAGTCTTTGCAGGCCTCACGGTCGATGAAGTGTTCGGCATGCAGCACTTTCCTGTGGACACCTTTTCCGAGCAGCTGCCGCCGCTCGAGGCGTCCATAGCACCTTTTATCCACGGAGTATTTCAACGTGAACAGCCCTGGCTGGTGTTCAGCCCACACGCGCTGGCCCAGAACCAGGGTTTTCTCGACGTGGCGTATTAACAGTTTATCGGTGGGGCCGGCTTTGTCGGCCTTTTGGCGTTACATGGGAACCGTAGTGCGGTCGGTCCAGGCGGGGGCCAGTAAATGAAAAAACTAAATGCAGGTAATTTGTTAGCAGGTGCGCGCAGTAGCACATTGATCGCAGGGCTGTTTATTGTCCTGATTGTCTCGATCGTGTTGTTGTTCGCCAACTTCGCCTACATCAACACCCAATCCAACTACGACACGGAGTACATCGGTCACGCCGGTGAGCTGCGCGTACTGTCCCAGCGTATCGCGAAAAACTCCACCGAAGCGGCGGCCGGTACGGCTGAAGCGTTCGGTTTGCTGCGTGATGCGCGCAACGACTTCCAGGCACGTTGGGGTTATCTGACCGACGGTAACGAGGAAACCGGGCTGCCCGCAGCGCCGGAATCCCTGCAGCCACAGATTGCTGTGGTGCAGCAGGACTGGGATACGTTGCGGCAGAACACCGACGCCATCCTGGCCAACGAACAGACCGTACTGTCGCTGCACCAGGTAGCTGCCACCCTGGCAGAAACCATTCCGCAGCTGCAGGTCGAGTACGAAGAAGTGGTCGACATCCTGCTGGAAAGCGGTGCGCCGGCGGCTCAGGTATCGGTTGCTCAGCGTCAATCCTTGCTGGCAGAACGTATTCTGGGTTCGGTAAACAAGGTACTCGCCGGTGACCAGGACTCGGTGCAGGCTGCCGACATGTTTGGTCGCGATGCCAGCCTGTTCGGTCGCGTATTGAGCGCGATGCTTGAAGGCAACGCCGCCATGGAAATTACCCAGGTAAGCGACGAGGAAGCCCTCGAGCGTCTGGCGGAAATTTCCGAGCTGTTCGAATTCGTATCCGGTTCCGTGGACGAGATTCTCGAAACCTCGCCTGAACTGTTCCAGGTACGCGAATCGGCCAACGTGATCTTCAGCGTGTCGCAGACCCTGTTGGATAAGGCTTCCGACCTGGCTGTCGGTTTTGATGACCTGGCCACCGGTCGTGCCATCAACACCCTGATCGGTTACGTGCTTGGCGCCCTGGCGCTTGGTTCGATCATCCTGATCGGCCTGGTGATGGTGCGTGAAACCAACCGTCGTCTGGCGTCCACCGCCGAGAAGAACGAACGTAACCAGGCGGCGATTCTGCGACTGCTCGACGAAATCGCCGACCTCGCAGACGGTGACTTGACCGTGGCCGCGACGGTAACCGAAGACTTTACCGGTGCCATCGCTGACTCCATCAACTACTCCATCGACCAGCTGCGCGACCTGGTAGCAACGATCAACCTGACCGCCGTTCAGGTAGCCGGTGCGGCCCAGGAAACCCAGGCCACGGCGATGCACCTGGCTGAAGCTTCCGAGCACCAGGCCCAGGAAATTGCCGGTGCTTCTGCGGCGATCAACGAAATGGCTGTGTCGATTGACCAGGTATCGGCGAACGCCTCGGAGTCCTCCGCGGTAGCGGAACGTTCCGTAGCCATCGCCAACAAAGGCAACGAAGTGGTGCACAACACCATCACCGGGATGGATAACATCCGTGAGCAGATCCAGGACACCTCCAAGCGTATTAAACGCCTCGGTGAATCGTCCCAGGAGATCGGTGACATCGTTAGCCTGATTAACGACATTGCTGACCAGACCAACATCCTCGCATTGAACGCCGCGATCCAGGCCTCCATGGCGGGTGACGCGGGTCGAGGCTTCGCCGTGGTAGCGGACGAAGTACAACGCCTCGCAGAACGTTCGTCTGCTGCAACCAAGCAGATCGAAGCGCTGGTTAAGACGATTCAGACCGACACCAACGAAGCCGTTATCTCGATGGAGCAAACGACTTCCGAAGTGGTGCGCGGTGCTCGTCTGGCGCAGGACGCCGGGGTTGCACTGGAAGAGATCGAGAAGGTATCGAAAACCCTCGCGGCCTTGATTCAGAACATCTCCAACGCTGCTCGCCAGCAGGCATCGTCGGCGGGCCACATTTCCAACACGATGAACGTGATCCAGGAAATTACCTCGCAAACTTCCTCCGGTACCACTGCAACCGCCAAGAGCATTGGTAACCTGGCCAAGATGGCCAGTGAGATGCGTAAGTCGGTATCCGGCTTTACCTTGCCGGGTGGGGAACAGGCTTAACCTGGTGCCACGCGGCAGGCTGAAAAGCCTGTCGCACAAGGACTATGGCCGTGAGCGAGGGGCACGACATGCAGTCAGGCGTCTGGGCCTTGCAGCCTTTGGCAGACATGACAGCCACGGAGTTCCGTGACTGGCAGACGCTGCTCGAGGAGCGCACCGGAGTCGTTCTGAATGAACGGCGGCGGGCGTTTCTGCAAACCAATCTGAGTGCGCGGATGCGCGAGCTGGGCGTAATGGATTACGCCACGTATTACCGGCAGGTAACCGATGGTCCCCGCGGTGCGGTGGAGTGGTCGACCCTGCTGGATCGGCTGACTGTGCAGGAAACCCGTTTCTTTCGTCATCGCCCGTCCTTTGAAGTGCTCGAAAGCTATTTGCGCGAGCGTTTACAGCAGGGCATGACGCAGCCATGGGAGCTGTGGAGCGTGGGATGCGCCAGTGGCGAAGAGCCTTATTCGCTGGCCATCAGTGCTGCTGAAGTTCTGCGTGAAAGTGAACATCCGGATCATTTCGGGGTAACAGGCACCGATATCAGCCTGAATGCCCTGAGCAAGGCGCGTGATGGCCAATATGGCGCGCGCCGTCTGGAACAGTTGGATGCCGATCTGTGCCAGCGCTACTTCCTGGCCCAGGACGATGGACGTTTCAAAGTGGTGCCGAATCTGGCCGCGCGCGTGTGTTGCGCCCGGCTCAATGTGCTGGAGCTGGCCAAGGCGCCTATGTCCGGAATGGACGTTATTTTTTGTCAGAACTTGTTGATCTATTTTCGTCGCTGGCGTCGCCGCGAGATCCTTAACCGCCTGGCCGAGCGCCTGGCGCCTGGAGGATTGCTGGTGGTGGGAGTGGGCGAAGTAGCAGGTTGGCAGCATCCGGAGTTGATCCCGGTAGCCGACGAGCGAGTGCTGGCGTTTACCCGCAAGGGATAACAGGCTGTTGAAAAACGTAAGCGAGGCAGCCAGTGCAAGGCAAAAGCAGGCGAGAACGCGGAGTTTACGAGTTGTAAATGAGCAGTTTGAGCCTGCGTTTAACGCAGCAATGGCAACGCAGGTAGTTTTTCAGCAGCTTGATAAGGCAGAAGAGCCAAGTATATGAGTGGAGTGGCTATGGGTGATCGGCACGATTATGTCGCCCTGGAATGGGTTAAGGGCGAGATCGCGGAAACCCTGAAACAGGCGCGTCAGGCGCTGGAGGCGTTCGTCGAGAACCCCCAGGACGCTACGCGCATGCGTTTCTGCCAGACCTATGTGCATCAGGTGCTTGGCACCTTGCAGATGGTCGAGTTTTTCGGCGCGGCGCTGCTGGCTGAAGAAATGGAACAGCTGGCCGGCGCCTTGATCGACGGCCGCGTGACCAACCAGGGTGAAGCCCTGGAAGTGCTGATGCAGTCAATTCTGCAACTGCCGGTTTACCTCGACCGTATCCAGACTGCTCGCCGCGACCTGCCGATGGTCGTGCTGCCTCTGCTCAATGACCTGCGTGCTGCGCGTGGGGAAAAACTGCTCTCGGAAACCAGCCTGTTTGCCCCGGATATGTCCGGTCGCACGCCAGCGCTACCCCATGAAACCATTGATCAACTGCGCACCGCCGAACTGCCGGTATTGCTGCGCAAATTGCGGCAAATGCTGCAAATGGCCCTGGTCGGGGTAATCCGCAACCAGGACCTGCCAACCAACCTCGGTTATATGGCGCGGGTGTTCGCTCGTCTGGAAAACCTCTGCAAGGATTCACCGCTCGGCCCGCTGTGGCAGATAGCCTCCGGCGTGGTCGACGGTCTGGCCAATGGCAGCGTGGCCAATGGCACCTCGATTCGCACCTTGTTGCGTCAGGTGGATAAGGAGCTCAAGCGCCTGCTTGAACAGGGCGCCGATGGCCTTAACCAGGCGGCCCCGGATGAGCTGAGCAAGAACCTGCTGTTCTATGTGGCCAAGTCGTCGGCGCAGTCGCCGCGCGTGCGCAACCTCAAAGAGCAATACCGCCTCGACGATGCGCTGCCGGACAACGATGTTGTCGACGAAGAGCGTGCCCGCCTTGCTGGTCCGGACCGCGACGCCATGCGTTCGGTGGTCGCCGCACTCTGTGAAGAACTGGTGCGGGTCAAGGACAGCCTCGATCTGTTCGTGCGCAGTGATCGTACCCAGGTCGCCGATCTGGATGCACTCGCTGCACCGCTCAAGCAAATTGCCGATACCCTCGCGGTGTTGGGTTTCGGTCAGCCGCGCAAAGTCATTGTCGACCAGCTCGATGTGGTCAACGGTCTGGCCAAGGGCCAGGGCGAGCCGAGCGATGCGGTGCTGATGGATGTTGCCGGCGCTCTGCTATACGTCGAAGCAACCCTGGCCGGCATGGTTGGCCCCGCGCAGGACGGCGGTCGTGAAGAAAGCCATCTGCCGACCACCGACGTGGCGCAGATTCACCAGCTTGTGATCAAGGAAGCGCGCAATGGTCTGGAACAGGCCAAAGACGCCATCATCGAATTTATCGCCTCACAGTGGAACCACGAACACCTGGCCCGCGTTCCCGAGTTGCTGACTCAGGTACGCGGCGGCTTGGCGATGATCCCACTGCAACGCGCTGCCGACCTGCTGAATGCCTGCAACCGCTATATCCAGGAACAGCTTCTGGCACGCAAGGCCGTACCCAACTGGCAGAACCTCGACACCCTGGCGGACGCCATCACCAGCGTCGAGTACTACCTTGAGCGTTTGGCAGAAGACCACGCGACCCAGGGCGATCTGATTCTTGATGTGGCCGAAGAAAGCCTGGAAAGCCTGGGCTACCCGCTGAAAGAAAAGCCGTCGATTCTCGATCGAGTCGAGCCGCCCGTAGAGTCCTTCGCGCCATTGGCCGATCCGTTGGACGATATGGAAGTGCTCAGCGCCGAGCCTGAGCTGCCAGCTGAAATCGAGCTGAGCCTGCCGCCGGTTGCCGAAGAGCCGCTTAGCCTGGAGTTGGCTGACGATTTCAGCCGCGAATTTGCCGATCTGGATTCAACCGCGATTGAAGTCCCGTCCAGCGATGCTGAGTGGGCTAGCGAAGCGCCGTCGGCTGATCTTGAACTGATCGACTTCAGTATCGACCTGGCCGATGCCGAGCCACTATCGCTGGCTGAAACCCCGCAAGAGCAAACTTTTGCTGGTGAAGAGCTGCAACTCGGCAGTTTTGAACTGGACGAAACCGACAGCCCCGCCAACTGGAACGAGGCCGAACTGGCCGCGCTCGAGTTGCCTGAAGTTGAGCTGCCGAGCGCTCCGCTGAGCGAAGAGCCCGCGCAACCTGCGGCCGAGAAAGCCCTGTCGATGGCCGATGTGATGGCCGCTCCAGTGCAGGCGATCAACCCGCCGGCCCACGATGTGCCTCCGAGCCTGCTGCCACCACCGGCCGATGAAGAGCCGATTGATGAAGAGCTGCTGGAAGTCTTTATCGAAGAAGTCGGTGAAGTACTGGAAACCATTGGCGAGTACTTCCCACAGTGGTGCGCCAACACCGACAACAAAGAGGCCCTGACCGAAATCCGTCGTGCCTTCCACACCCTCAAGGGCAGTGGGCGCATGGTTCGTGCTCTGGTCATTGGTGAGCTGGGCTGGTCGATTGAGAACCTGCTCAACCGCGTGCTTGATCGCAGCATTCAACCTGGCGCCGACGTGCAGCAGGTGATCGCCGATGTGGTCGCGCTGATGCCGGCGCTGGTCGATGAGTTCGCCAACAAGGCGCAACGTCAGCGGGATGATGTCGATCACCTGGCAGCGACGGCCCATGCCCTGGCCAAGGGTCGAAGCCTCCCAAAACCTCAAGCCCCGGTTGAGCTGGTAGCGGAGCCCGAGGGCAGTCCAGTTGCTACCGCCGAAGTTGTTGAGGATGAAGACGGGCTAGATCCGCAGTTGCTGGAAATTTTCCGCAACGAAGCGGAGATGCACCTCGATACCCTGGTTGGCTTCCTGGCTGACTGTGCCCAGGAACTCCCACAGCCGGTCACTGACGACCTGCAGCGTGCCCTGCACACCCTCAAGGGCAGCGCCTCGATGGCCGGCATTCTGCCAGTGGCCGAAATCGCCTCGCCGCTGGAAAAGCTGGTCAAGGAATTCAAAACCAACCTGATCCCGATGGATCTGGCCGAAGCGGAGCTGTTGAGCAACGCCGAGAAGCTGTTCCGTCTGGGCCTTGAGCAGCTCGAAAGCCAGCCACTGGCCGTCCTGCCAGGTGCTGCCGAGTTCCTCGAGCGTGTGCAGAAGCTGCACAGCGACCGTTTGGAGCATGCTGAAAACAGCCGCCAGAGTGAGCAAGGCGAGAAGCGCGATCCGCAGATGATCAGCATCTTCCTCGCCGAAGGCATGGATATCCTGCTGGATGCCGAGGACCTGCTGCGCAAGTGGCGTGAACACCCGTCCGAGCGCCAGGAACTGAGTTCCCTGCTGGACGAGCTGACCACCCTTGGCCGTGGCGCCGAGATGGCCGAGCTGCCGCAAATTGATGAACTCTGCGAAGCGCTGCTCGACCTCTATGGTGCCGTCGAAGAAGGCCGCCTGGCAGTCAGCGAGCGTTTCTTCAGCGAAGCCGAACAAGCCCACGAAGCCCTGATTGGCATGATGGATCAGGTGGCTGCTGGCCTGCAGGTCAGCGGTGCTCCTGAGCGCGTGACGGCCCTGCGCAATTTGCTGATGGAAGCGCTTGACCCTAATACCCTGGCACTGTTGTCCAACAACGGTGCAGCCGGTATCGAGATTGTCGAGCTGGCCGATGCCACTGCGGCACTGGAAGAACTCAGTTTGGTTGAGCCTGATGACTTGATCGAGCCGCTCGAGTTGGATACGCCGGAAGTTGAAGAACTGCCTGCGCCAATCGAGGCCGTCAACGAGCCGCTGATCGAACCGCCAGCAGCTTCGCTTTACGAGTCGCTCGACGAAGAAATGGTGTCGATCTTCCTCGAAGAAGCGGTCGATATTCTGGAGAGCGCTGGTCAGGCGCTGGAGCGCTGGTTGGCCGAGCCGGACAACAAAGCTGCGCTGTTATCCCTGCAACGCGACTTGCACACCCTCAAGGGTGGCGCGCGTATGGCCGAAATTCGTCCGATTGGCGATCTCGCCCATGAACTCGAATCCCTCTATGAAGGCCTGGTGGATCGCCGTTACAGCTTCTCGCAGCCACTGGCGAAGCTGTTGCAGCAAAGCCATGACAGCCTGGCACAACTGCTGGAACAGCTGCAGGCGCGCGCCGCCATGCATTCGCCGCTGGAATTGATCGAAGCTATTCGCAGCTTCCGCCAGAGTGGCGGGCAAAGCTTGCCTGTGACCCCTGCGATCTCCGAGCCTGTTGCCGAAGCCGAAGCCGAAGCCGAAGCCGAAGCCGAAGCCGAAGCCGAAGCCGAAGCCGAAGCCGAAGCCGAAGCCGAAGCCGAAGCCGAAGCCGAAGCCGAAGCCTTGCCGATGATCGAGTCGTTCGATCTGGCAGAGCCCGAGCTTGCTGAGCTGCCGGAGATAGAAGAAGAGATCGATTTTGGCATCCTGGCGGATGCGCCACAGGAACCAGTGGATATCGAGTCCTTGGCGGCCGAGTCGCTGGAGGTCGAAGCGATTGAGCTGCCGGCTGCCGAGTTCGACGAGCAACCACTGGTCGAGTTTGACGCTGAAGCCGAAGTCGAGTTTGCTGCGATCCCCGAGCCCGAGCCCGAGCCCGAGCCCGAGCCCGAGCCCGAGCCAGTTCCAGCGCCGGTTGCTGTTGCGGCACCTGCCGTACTTGATGACGATCGCGATCCAGAACTAGTGGAAATCTTCCTTGAAGAAGGTTTTGACATCATCGACAGCGCCGGTGCGGCGCTGCAACGCTGGATGGGCGACGTCAACAACAGCCTGGAGCTGGAGTCGCTACAGCGTGATCTGCACACCCTCAAGGGTGGTGCACGTATGGCCGAAATCCGCGAAATCGGTGACCTGGCCCACGAACTGGAATTCCTCTACGAAGGTCTTGGCCAAGGGCGTTTGCGCGCCAGCCAGGACCTCTTCACTCTGCTCCAGGCCTGTCACGACAGCCTGGCCGAGATGCTCGAAGCGGTACGCGGCAAACGCGGCGTACCGAGTGGCGAGGCGCTGATCGAAACCATCAAGCGGTTTCGCGCCAACCCGGATGAGCAACTGAGCATGCCGTCGTCGGTTGCCCTCAAGGCCGCCGAAGCTCAGCAGGATGACGATGCCGAATCGGACATCCTCGACATCTTCCTTGAGGAAGGTGATGACCTGCTGGAAGCTATGGAAGTCTCTATCGGTCGCTGGGAGGCTGACCGTGAAGACGGCGCCGCCATCGACGATATGCTGCGCATCCTGCACACCCTCAAAGGTGGTGCGCGACTGGCTGGGCAGAAGCGTCTGGGCGATCTGACCCACAGCCTCGAACAGCACCTGACCGAAGCACAAGCCCTGGGCGCGCCTTGGCCGCAGAGCCTGTTTGTCGATGTGCAGTCAGGCTTCGAAGGCTTGCAGCAGGAACTCGACGCGCTACGTCAGCGCCTGAATGACAGCCTGGTGGCCGATACGGCGAGCCAGCAAGCGTCAGCACCCGTCGCCGAGCAAGCCGCGCGTCTACCGGAGCTGAGCACACCGATTGTTGCGGCCAGCGCCATGCCCGCCAAGGAACTGGTGGCCAAGGTTCTACCATTCGTGCGCCGCGCTGAAGAAGCTGCGCAGGAAGCGGCTTCCCGTCGTGCGCCGCAAGAGCTGGTCAAGGTGCCGGCCGAATTGCTCGAAGGCCTGGTCAACCTAGCCGGTGAGACATCGATTTTCCGTGGCCGGGTCGAGCAGCAGGTGAGTGACTTCGGTTTCACCCTGAGTGAGATGGAAGCCACCATCGACCGCGTGCGCGACCAGCTACGCCGCCTCGATACCGAAACCCAGGCGCAGATCCTCAGCCGTATTGAGGCTGAAGCCGAGCGTATGGGCTATGAGGATTTCGACCCGCTGGAAATGGACCGTCACTCGCAGTTGCAGCAGCTCTCGCGCGCACTGTTCGAGTCCGCTTCCGACTTGCTCGACCTGAAAGAAACCCTGGCCGCGCGTAACCGCGATGCGGAAACCCTTTTGCTGCAACAGGCGCGGGTCAACTCCGAACTGCAGGAAGGTCTGATGCGTACGCGCATGGTGCCTTTCGACCGTCTGGTACCGCGTCTGCGCCGTATCGTGCGGCAGATTTCCGGTGAGCTGGGCAAACAGGTCGAGTTTGTCGTCGGCAACGCCGATGGTGAGATGGACCGTACCGTACTCGAACGTATCGTCGCGCCGCTGGAGCATATGCTGCGTAACGCCGTCGACCACGGTATCGAAGTCGCCGATGTGCGTCGTGCTGCCGGTAAGCCGGAGCAGGGCACCATTCGCCTGGCGCTGGGCCGTGAGGGTGGCGATATCGTCCTGACCCTGGCCGATGACGGCGGCGGTATTCGCCTGGAAGCGGTGCGGCGCAAGGCCATCGAGCGCGGCTTGATGGACGCCGATTCCGACTTGACCGACTACGAAGTGCTGCAGTTTATTCTCGAGGCCGGTTTCTCCACCGCCGAGAAGGTTACGCAGATATCCGGTCGTGGCGTGGGTATGGACGTGGTCCACTCCGAGGTTAAACAGCTCGGTGGCTCGATGAGCATCGAGTCGATCCCGGGCACTGGCACCACCTTCACTATCCGCTTGCCGTTTACCGTATCGGTCAACCGCGCGCTGATGGTGCTGTCGGGTGAAGACCTCTACGCCATTCCGCTGAACACCATCGAAGGTATCGTGCGGGTCTCCCCGTACGAACTGGAAGCCTACTACGCGCCAGATGCGCCGCGCTTCGAGTACGCCGGACAGAGCTATGAACTGCGCTACCTGGGCGACCTGCTGAACAACGGCCAGCAACCCAAACTGGTTGGTCAGAGCCTGCCGCTGCCGGTGATTCTGGTGCGTTCCAAGGAGCACGCCGTAGCTGTACAGGTCGACTCCCTGGCCGGTTCGCGGGAAATCGTGGTGAAGAGCCTTGGCCCACAGTTCGCCGGCGTCCACGGGATTTCCGGTGCGACTATCCTCGGTGACGGTCGCGTGGTGGTCATTCTCGACCTGCTGGCGACTATCCGCGTGCTGCATGCGCATTTGCTTACCCAGCTGACGCCGCGTCTGCTCAAGCAGTCGGCAACGGCGGCAGAGATCGAAGCGGATCGTCCGACTCTGGTCATGGTGGTCGACGATTCGGTCACCGTGCGCAAGGTCACCAGCCGTCTGCTCGAGCGTAACGGCATGAACGTGCTGACCGCCAAGGACGGTGTCGACGCCATCTCGCAGCTGCAGGAGCGCAAGCCCGACATCATGCTGCTGGACATCGAAATGCCACGCATGGACGGCTTCGAAGTGGCAACCCTGGTGCGCCACGATGAAGGCCTGAAAGATCTGCCGATCATCATGATCACCTCGCGTACCGGTGAGAAACACCGTGAGCGGGCCATGAGCATCGGCGTCAACGAGTACCTTGGTAAGCCTTACCAGGAGTCCTTGTTGCTTGAAACCATTCAGCAACTGGTGGGCCGCCACCCGGTAAACCGCACATGAGTGAGAAAACTGCAGCCCGTATTGCGGTTATTGCCGACACCTCGCTGCAGCGCCATGTGCTGCAGCAGGCGTTGACTGGTAGCGGCTATCAGGTGGTGATGAACAGCGACCCGGCGCGCCTCGATCAGGAAACCCTGAACGCCTGCGAAACCGACCTGTGGCTGGTTGATCTGGCGCAGTCGGAAGACTTGCCGCTGGTCGACAGCCTGATGGAAAGTGCCTCGGCCCCGGTGCTGTTTGGTGAAGGCCACGCGCCTGAGCGTCATTCGGAAAACTACCCGCGCTGGGAGCGTCGGCTGTTCGGCAAGCTGAAGAAGCTGGTCGGTGATCCTTCGCAAGCCGTTGGCCCAAGCTTGGAAGCCTTGTTGGCTGAGGCGCAGCGTCCATCGCGTCTGGACCTGCCGGCTGCGTTGGCGGATACCCCGCTGGTTGCCGGCGAGCCGGCGCGGCAGGTGTGGTTGCTGGCGGCCTCACTGGGCGGCCCAGCTGCCGTAAAAGCCTTTCTCGATGCCTTGCCGGGCGGTCTGCCGGTGGGCTTTCTGTATGCCCAGCATATCGATGCGAGTTTCGAGAACGCACTGCCGCAGGCGGTGGGTCGTCACAGTCAGTGGCACGTAAACCCGGCCCGGCCCGGCGATGCGATACGTTGCGGTGAAGTGGTGGTAGTGCCGATCAGTCATGAGCTGGGCTTCAGCGATGACGGCCAGATGCAGATATCTGAGCGTGGCTGGCCGGAACCTTACAGCCCGTCGATCGACCAGATGATGCTTAACCTGGCTCAGCATTTTGGTGCGCTGAGCGGTGTGATTGCGTTCAGCGGTATGGGCAGTGACGGCAGCGCCGCTGCCGCTTATGTACGCCGCCAGGGTGGGCTGATCTGGACCCAGCGTGCCGACAGCTGCGCCTGCCCAAGCATGCCGGACAGCCTGCGTGAAGCCGGCTACAGCAGCCATAGTGGTGATCCGCGTGAGCTGGCCGAAGCCCTGGTCAATCACCTGGCCGAGCAGTGCCGTTAATCCGGGGCCGTGCCCTGTACAGGATATTTTCATGAGCCAAGCCGTCGCCACGCAGAACAGCGCCAACAGCCTCACCGGCCTGTTGATGCCGCTGACTGACCGTACTCTGCTGCTGCCCAACGTCGCGGTTGCCGAGCTGATTCCCTACCGCGCGCCGCAGGTCAGCGAAGGCATGCCCAGCTGGTTCCTCGGGCAGATTGCCTGGCGTGATCTGCGCCTGCCATTGCTGTCGTTCGAGGCCGCCTCGGATGGCCAGGTCAGCGTCAGTCCCGGCTCTCGGGTTGCGGTGATCAACGCCCTGGGCGGCCGGCCGGCGGTGAAGTTTATTGCAGTGCTTGTGCAGGGCATTCCGCGCTCGATCAAGGTCGGTGCGGAGCTGGTACGCGCCGATGTCGCCCTGTCGCCGCTGGAGCTGGATGCGGTGCAGTTTGGTGAGGCGGTGCTAAAGATTCCGGACCTGATCGGGCTGGAGCAGAAGCTGGCGGATGCCGGATTGATCTGACCGATAACAAACAAAAAGCCCGCGTTAGCGGGCTTTTTTATGGCGCTGAAGTGGGCCTAGAAATCGCCCCACAACTGCTGCGCCACGCTTAGCGCCACCACAGGCGCAGTCTCCGTGCGCAGCACGCGCGGGCCGAGGCGGGCGGCGTGAAAGCCCTGGGTCTTGGCCAAGGCAACTTCGCTGTCGTTCAGCCCGCCTTCCGGACCGATCAGAAAGGCGAGCGACTCAGGTTGCGGATGGCTGGCCCAGGGTTCCGCAACGGGGTGCAGCACCAACTTGAGTTCGGCGGTAACCTGCCCCAGCCAGTCGCTCAGGCTGATGGGCGGATGAATGATCGGCAGCACCGAGCGACCGCATTGCTCGCAGGCGCTGATTGCAACTTGGCGCCAGTGCGTCATGCGCTTGTCGGCGCGTTCATCCTTGAGTCGCACTTCGCAGCGTTCGCTGACGATCAGGCTGATTTCATTGGCACCCAGTTCGGTGGCTTTCTGAATCGCCCAGTCCATGCGCTCGCCGCGCGACAGGCCTTGGCCCAGGTGGATTCGCAACGGTGATTCGGCCTGACCGGCAAAGGCTTCGCGCAACTCGACGCGCACGCTTTTCTTGCCCACTTCGATCAGCTCGCCTCGGTATTCCTGGCCGCTGCCATCGAACAATTGCACCGCATCGCCCACGGCATGCCGCAGCACGCGGCCGATATAGTGGGCCTGGGCTTCCGGCAGCTCGTGCTGGCCGAGGGAGAGGGGGGCATCGATAAAGAAACGAGAAAGGCGCATGGATTGATCGCTGCAGCGGCACAGTTGAGGCGGCAAGCTTAACGCCTCAGGCGTACCGCATACAGCCGGCTAGGTAGGAACACTTAGCCCGGATCGCGAAAGCCGGGGTAGTTGGCATTGCCTTGCGCCACGCTGACCGAGGTGCGGGTGGCGATGTCGATGCCTTCGCTGGCCACTTCCGCGAGGAAGTCGATCTGCTCGGGGGTGATCACGTAAGGCGGCAGGAAATACACCACGCTGCCCAGTGGCCGCAGTAGTGCACCGCGCTCCAGAGCATGCTGGAACACCTTGAGGCCGCGACGTTCCTGCCAGGGGTAGGCGGTCTTGCTGGCCTTGTCCTGGACCATCTCGATGGCCAGGGCCATGCCGGTCTGGCGCACCTCGGCGACATGCGGGTGGTCGGCCAGGTGCGCAGTGGCGCTGGCCATCCGCGCGGCCAGGGCCTTGTTGGCTTCGATCACATTGTCCTGCTCGAAGATGTCTAGGGTCGCCAGGGCGGCCGCGCAGGCCAGAGGGTTGCCGGTGTAGCTGTGCGAGTGGAGGAAGGCGCGCAGGGTCGAGTAGTCGTCGTAGAAGGCCTGATACACCTCGTTGGTGGTCAGGCACGCCGCTAGCGGCAGATAGCCGCCGGTTAGGGCTTTGGATAGGCAGAGGAAGTCCGGGCGGATGCCGGCCTGTTCGCAGGCGAACATCGTCCCTGTGCGGCCGAAGCCGACGGCAATCTCGTCATGAATCAGGTGCACGCCATAGCGGTCGCAGGCCTCGCGCAACAGCTTGAGGTAGATCGGGTGGTACATGCGCATGCCGCCAGCGCCCTGGATCAGGGGCTCGACGATTACCGCAGCGACGGTACCGTGGTTCTCGGCCAGGGTTTGTTCCATGGCCAGGAACATGTTACGCGAATGTTCCTCCCAGCTCATGCCGTCGGGGCGGTGGTAGCAGTCCGGGCTGGGCACCTTGATGGTGTCCAGCAGCAACGCCTTGTAGGTATCGGTAAACAGCGCGACATCGCCCACCGACATCGCCGCGATGGTTTCGCCGTGGTAACTGTTGGAGAGGGTGACGAAGCGCTTCTTCGCCGGTTTGCCGACGTTGAGCCAGTAGTGAAAGCTCATCTTCAGCGCGACTTCGATGCAGGACGAGCCGTTGTCGGCGTAGAACACCCGGTCCAGGCCAGCCGGGGTCATTTTGACCAGGCGCTCGGACAATTCGATCACCGGCTGATGGCTGAAGCCAGCGAGAATCACATGCTCCAGCTGATCGACCTGATCCTTGATGCGCTGATTGATCCGCGGGTTGGCGTGGCCAAATACGTTGACCCACCAGGAGCTGACGGCGTCGAGGTAGCGCTTGCCGTCGAAGTCCTCGAGCCACACGCCTTCGCCGCGCTTGATCGGCACCAGCGGCAGCTGTTCGTGGTCCTTCATTTGCGTGCAGGGGTGCCAGAGCACTTTCAGGTCACGCTGCATCCACTGGTCATTCAGGCTCATCGCTCAACTCTCTCAATCATCTGCACCAAGCCTATCAGAAGCACTGCGGCGGATGGACGGCACAACCGCGCTCAAATGCCCAAGCCTCCGCTGATCCGCTCTATCATGCCGCCTGTAGCCTGGTGGCTGAACTTTGTCGAGTGCCGCTAGACTAAATTCGCTGAGTTGAAGGGGCGAGCAACGCATCGTATTTCCCGATATTTCAAAGCGAAAATTTCCGCTTTTAGTCGATAGGTTTGTTGCTAGTCTTGCTCCACTCGCGGTCTCAGTTCTTCTTTCGGAAAGCTTTCAATGCAATGGCGCAATAGCTCTTCTCACTACGGCCTGGTCAGCATCCTCATGCACTGGCTGGTGGCGGTGGTCGTGTTCGGCCTGTTTGGTCTGGGTTACTGGATGGTCGACCTGGACTACTACAGCAGCTGGCGCCAGACCGCACCGGACCTGCACAAGAGCATCGGCCTGGTGCTGTTCGCGGTGATGCTCGGTCGCGTGCTGTGGCGCTGGTTCAGTCCGCCGCCGGCGAGTTTGCCGAACCACGGGCGGATGACCCGCCTGGCCAGCAAGTTGGGCCACAGCTTTCTCTACCTGGGGCTGTTTGTGCTGATGATTTCCGGCTACCTGATCTCTACGGCAGACGGTCGCGGCATCCCGGTATTCGGCTTGTTTGAAGTACCGGCGAGCCTGACCAGCATTCCTGATCAGGAAGACTTAGCTGGGCTGGTGCATGAGTACCTGGCGTGGGCGCTGGTGATCTTTGCCGGTGTGCATGCCCTGGCTGCACTGAAACACCACTTTATTGATCGCGACCGTACGCTTACGCGGATGTTCGGTCGCTAGTTCCGTTTGCTGTTTCCGGGGCTGAATTGGCCCCATCCCACACTCACAAGGAGCATGCCCATGTTGAAGAAAACCCTCGTAGCCCTGGCACTTGGTGGCGCACTGATCGGCGCTGGCCAAGCGATGGCAGCCGATTACGCCATCGACAAGCAAGGCCAGCACGCCTTCGTCAATTTCAAGATCAGCCACCTGGGCTACAGCTGGCTGTACGGTACGTTCAAGGACTTCGACGGCAGCTTCAGCTTCGACGCCGCCAAGCCGCAGGACAGCAAGGTCAACGTGACGCTGAACACCACCAGCGTCGACACCAACCATGCCGAGCGCGACAAGCACATCCGCAGCGATGACTTCCTCAACGTCAGCAAGCACCCAACCGCGACCTTCGCCTCCACTTCGGTCAAATCCACTGGCGAAGGCACTGCCGATATCACCGGCGACCTGACCCTCAATGGCGTGACCAAGCCGGTGGTGATTGCCGCCAAGTTTATCGGTGAAGGCAAGGACCCGTGGGGCGGCTACCGTGCCGGCTTCGAGGGCAGCACCACGCTGAAGCTGAAAGACTTCGACATCAGCAAAGACCTGGGCCCAGCCTCGGAAAGCGTCGAGCTGATCATCTCGGTTGAAGGCGTACGCAAGTAATCCCGCCTGGATGGGTGAGTCGCACCGCGACGTACCCCATCGCTGAGCGAATGCTGCACCAACAAAAACGCCGCCCAATGGGCGGCGTTTTCGTGTGCGGCTAGCAGGCTGTTGAAAAACTACCTGCGTTGCCATCGCGGCGTTAAAAACAGGCTCAAAATGCTCATTTACAACTCGTAAACTCCGCTTTTTCGCCTGTTTTTGCCTTGCGCTGGCTGCCTCGCCAACGTTTTTCAACGGCCTGCTTCGCGGGCTATGACTCTTCGCGGTTGCGCGTCAGCAGGGCCGGCTTTTCGCCGCGCGGACGTGCGCTCGCCAGTTCGTCAAGCTGCTCCGGTGTCGGGAAGCGGTCCAGGCGTGAGCCCTTGTGCACGATCACTGGTTGCTTGTCGCGTGGGCTTTTTACCGCCGCTTCCTGGCGTGGCAGCTCATCGCGGTTCAGCGATGTGGTGCGGGTGTCACGCGGCGGACGTGCACGGCCGGAGCCATTACGGCCCTGACCGCCCTGGCCACCAGAGCCTGAGCCCTGACGGCGACCTTGTGCACCCGCGCCAGCATTTGCACCGCCGCCATTACTGCGTGGCGGCTTGGCTGGACGAGCACCCAGACCGACGCCATTGCTGGCGCTCGGGCCGCTTGGCGCTGCAGGCGTACCGGGCCGACGGCCACGGTTCTGCTGCTTGTTCTGGTTCGGGCTTACATAGTCGGCACGGTTGCCGAAATTATCGATTTCATCGTCGCGGAACTCATCCGGCGCGCGGTCCGGAGGGAGTGCGGGTACTGCCGGCGCGGCAGCGCGCCCCGAGGACGAGTTGCGCGGTTGTTGGCTGCGGCCGCCCTGCGGCTTGGCTGCGCGGCTGTGTTCCTTGCCGCTGTCCTTGCCTTTGTCCTTGCGCCCGCCGCCATGGCGTTCGCCTTCCGGCTTGGCGCCGCGCGGTTGACGTGGCTTCTGCGGCTCACGTACTTCCGGGCGTTCGGCTTCAACTGTGCTGGCATCAAAACCGAGCAGGTCACCGTCGCCGATCTTCTGCTTGGTCATGCGCTCAATGCCCTTGAGCAGCTTCTCTTCATCCGGTGCGACCAGGGAAATCGCCTCACCGCTGCGGCCAGCCCGGCCAGTACGGCCGATGCGGTGCACGTAATCTTCTTCGATATTTGGCAGCTCGAAGTTGACCACGTGCGGCAGCTGATCGATATCCAGGCCGCGAGCGGCGATATCGGTGGCCACCAGGATGCGCACATTGCCGGCCTTGAAGTCAGCCAGGGCTTTGGTGCGGGCGTTCTGGCTCTTGTTGCCGTGGATCGCCACGGCCGGCAGGTTGTGCTTGTCGAGGTATTCGGCCAGGCGGTTGGCGCCGTGCTTGGTGCGGGTGAACACCAGTACCTGTTCCCAGGCGCCAGCGGTGATCAGGTGAGCGAGCAGGGCACGCTTGTGGCTGGCCTGAACGCGGAATACACGTTGTTCGATGCGCTCGACCGTGGTGTTCGGCGGCGTGACTTCGATGCGTTCCGGGTTGTGCAGCAGCTTGCCGGCCAGATCGGTGATGTCTTTCGAGAAGGTCGCCGAGAACAGCAGGTTCTGGCGTTTGGCCGGAAGCTTGGCGAGGACCTTCTTCACGTCATGGATAAAGCCCATGTCGAGCATGCGGTCGGCTTCGTCGAGGACGAGGATTTCCACATGCGACAGGTCGATGGCGCGCTGGTTGGCCAGGTCGAGCAGGCGACCGGGGCAGGCCACCAGTACATCGACCCCTTTGGCCAGGGCCTGGACCTGTGGGTTCATGCCAACGCCGCCAAAGATGCAGGCGCTGACGAATTTCAAATCGCGGGCATACAGCTTGAAGCTGTCATGCACCTGGGCGGCCAGTTCGCGGGTCGGGGTCAATACCAGGACGCGCGGTTGTTTCGGGCCGTGACGCTGTTCGCGATCCGGATGACCGTTGGGGAACAGTCGCTCGAGGATCGGCAGGGCAAAACCGCCCGTCTTACCTGTACCCGTCTGGGCCGCCACCATCAGGTCGCGACCTTGCAACGCGGCGGGGATGGCCCGCTGTTGCACCGGAGTGGGTTGGGTGTAGCCGGCGGATTCGACCGCACGGACTAATGCCTCGGAGAGACCGAGGGAAGCAAAGGACATGTGTAATCCTGTCTAGTGAGGGCGCAGCCCTATGGGGTGTATTGCCTGGCTTGAATCACGCTTGGGGGGCGTAATCCCGTCCGGTACTACTGGCCTCTGGGGGCTAGCATCCGGGCGCAAGCCTGGCGGGAAGGCCCGAGTATAACAGAGCCGCTAGTTAGCGCGAGCGTCGGTCTGCTCGGCGGTCTGAGCCGGTACTTTTTGGTGATAGCGCCGCAGTATTGCTGCGTACTCGGGGCTGCTTTTGAGGCGCCGCAGTTCGCTCTCGAAGCGCGGCACCAGTGCTGCCACTGCAGGCCGTTTGCTGAAGGCGGCGTACACGCGGTCGCTGTACAGCGGTTGCGGGCTGTAAGCGATGGCATCTTCGGCGCCCATTGTCTTGGCGGTGTACAGGCCGACTGCCCGATCTGTAATGACCAGGTCAATGCGCCCCAACAGAAGTTTGCCGATGTTAGCGTCCAGAGTCGGGGCATCTTCACGGGTAAAATGAGTGCCGCTGGCGAAGGCCTGATTGCTGTAGGCGTAGCCGGGTTCAGTGCCAACCCGTAAGCCTGCAAGATCCTCTACCGAGTTGATAAGGTGCGGCCGAGCTTGTGCGTGGAAAAGCACCATCGCGCTCTCGGCCATGGCTTCACTGGGGAAAATCATGCTCTTGGCACGTTCGTCGCTGTAGAAGGCATCCAGCAGAATATCCAGCTTGCCGTCGCCCATCTTGCGCAAGCAGCGTCGCCACGGCTCCAGCGTAATGTCGTAACTGATATTCAGGTTCGTCAGCACTAGATGCAGTAGATCGGCATCAATACCGCGCACTTGGCCGTCTTCGAGGAGGGTGTAGGGAGGCCACTCATTTGTGCAGACTTTCAGGGGTTGGGCGTAACTGTTGAAGGTGCAAGACAACAGGAAAAGCAGTGCATACAACCTGGCCATGGTGCGGTGACCTCGCAGACTTCATTGCAAATACCCTGTCTCAATGTAGCTGCTATCTGCGCAGGTCGACCGCTCATGGGTCATACAATTTTTTCTATTAACGGCTCAACTGGTCAGCTTGTAGCAGGGCACATAGGCGCTGTTGCCCGGTAGTTTCATCCGGTGCTGGTCGACGAAGGCCTGCAGCAATTGATCGAGCTGCTGCATGATGTCGCGGTCGCCGGTGATCTCGTAAGGGCCGTATTGCTCGATCAGGCGGATGCCCTTGTCCTTGACGTTGCCCGAGACAATCCCGGAAAACGCCCGGCGCAGGTGAGCTGCCAGTTCATGCACGGGTTGCTGGCGCGTCAGCTTCAGGCTGGCCATGTTGGCGTGGGTCGGCTCGAACGGGTGCTGGAAGCTTTCGTCGATCTTCAGCAGCCAGTTGAAGTGGAAGGCGTCGTTATGTTCACGGCGGAACTGTTTGACCGCCTTGATTCCTTCGGCCATTTCCCGGGCGACCTGCTCGGGGTCGTTGATGATGATGCTGTAGCGCTGCTGCGCCGCTTCACCCAGGGTCGCGCCGATAAACTCATGCAGCTGCTCGAGGTAGGCGGCGGCGCTGCGTGGGCCGGTCATGATCAGCGGGAAGGGGATGTTCTGGTTGTCCGGGTGCATCAGGATACCGAGGAAATACAGCAGCTCCTCAGCCGTGCCGGCGCCGCCTGGGAAGATGATGATGCCGTGGCCGACGCGGACGAAGGCTTCCAGGCGTTTCTCGATATCCGGCAGGATCACCAGCTCATTGACGATCGGGTTGGGTGCTTCGGCGGCGATGATCCCCGGCTCGGTCAGGCCCAGATAACGGCCGTGCACGTTGCGCTGTTTGGCGTGGGAAATGGTCGCGCCTTTCATCGGGCCCTTCATCACGCCAGGGCCGCAGCCGGTGCAGATATCCAGGCCGCGCAGGCCCAGCTCGTGGCCGACTTTCTTGGTGTATTTGTACTCTTCGGTACTGATCGAGTGGCCGCCCCAGCACACCACGATCTTCGGCTCGACGCCGGCGCGCAGGGTGTGGGCGTTGCGCAGCAGGTGGAAAACGTAATCGGTGATGCCCTGGGAGCTGCCGAAGTCGACCCGCTTGTTCTCCAGCTCGCTCTGCGTGTAGACGATGTCGCGCAGGGCGCTGAACAGCATCTCGCGGGTGCTGGCGATCATTTCACCATCGACGAAGGCGTCGGCCGGGGCGTTGAGCAGCTCCAGGCGGATGCCGCGATCCTGCTGCAGGATGCGGATCTCGAAGTCTGGGTAGGCTTCCAGAATGGTCTTGGCGTTATCGCTGTGCGAGCCGGTATTGAGGATCGCCAGGGCGCACTGGCGGAACAGTGCATAGACACTGCCGGAACCGGTTTCGCGCAGCTGCTGCACTTCACGTTGCGAGAGGGTTTCCAGGCTGCCTTTGGGGGTGACTGAGGCGTTGGTCTTTTTTCGTGCGGCCATTGCGGCGCTCCATGGTTGTGATACCGCGTAAGCCCTACATGGCTAGACGCTTGCTGAAAGTATGGTCGTGACTGAGTACTTTGGACTATGGGTTGACCCGGTAGTGCGTTGCAAAAGGCTACCGTGGTTTGCCGGGCGAGTGGTGAAAAGGCTGCAGTGTCTGACCAGGTGAGCCGTAGCGCATGGCCGGGAAAACCATCGGCACCCGCAGGGCGCGGGTGCCGAGGTGGCTGCCGTAAAGTCTCAGCGTGGCAGCTTGAGGTTGTTCCAGATCGCCAGGCTCGGTTCGGCCTGGTTCATGCTGTAGAAGTGCAAACCCGGAGCGCCGCCTTGCAGCAGGCGCTCGCACATTTCAGTGATGACCTGCTCGCCATACGCCTGGATGCTGTCGGTGTCGTCACCGTAAGCTTCCAGTTGCTTGCGCACCCAGCGCGGGATCTCCGCACCGCAGGCGTCGGAGAAACGCGCCAGCTTGCTGTAGTTGGTGATCGGCATGATGCCCGGCACCACGGGGATATCCACACCCAGCTTGCGCACGCGTTCGACGAAGTAGAAGTAGCAGTCGGCGTTGAAGAAGTACTGGGTGATCGCACTGTCGGCGCCGGCTTTGGCCTTGCGCACGAAGTTGGCGATGTCGTCTTCGAAGTTGCGTGCCTGCGGGTGCATTTCCGGGTAAGCAGCGACTTCGATATGGAAATGGTCGCCAGTTTCTTCGCGGATAAAGCTGACCAGTTCGTTGGCGTAGCGCAGCTCGCCACTGGCCATGCCCATACCGGAAGGCAGATCACCGCGCAGGGCGACAATGCGCTTGATCCCGGCATTCTTGTACAGGTTCAGCAGCTCGCGCAGCTCGGCCTTGCTGTCACCAACGCAGGACAGGTGCGGCGCAGCCGGGACCTTGATCTCGCCATCGAGTTGCAGCACGGTATTCAGCGTGCGATCGCGGGTGGAGCCACCGGCACCGTAGGTGCAGGAGAAGAAATCGGGGTTGTAGCCCGCCAGTTGGCGCGCCACATTCATCAGTTTTTCGTGCCCGGCGTCGGTCTTGGTGGGGAAGAACTCGAAGCTGTAACGGCGTTCTTGAGACATAAGGACATTCCGTAGGGTGGGTCAGCCGCAGGCCAACCCACCAGGGTTCTCGATGGGTCGGCCGCGCGGCCAACCCACCCTACGCATCAATAGCGGTAAGCGTGCGGCTTGAACGGGCCTTCGACGGTCACGCCGATGTAGTCGGCCTGGGTCTTGGTCAGCTGGGTGACGACGCCACCGAAGCCCTTGACCATTTCCAGGGCCACTTCTTCGTCGAGCTTCTTCGGCAGCACTTCCACGGTCAGGCGCTCGGCTTTCTGGGCTGGCGACAGGTCGGCGTACTTCTGGCCGAACAGGAAGATCTGCGCCAGCACCTGGTTGGCGAACGAGCCGTCCATGATCCGGCTTGGGTGGCCGGTGGCGTTGCCCAGGTTCACCAGACGGCCTTCGGCCAGCAGGATCAGGTAGTCATCGTTGTGCGGATCGAAGCTGCCAGCACCGGTACGGTGGATCTTGTGCACCTGTGGCTTCACTTCTTCCCACGCCCAGTTCTTGCGCATGAAAGCGGTGTCGATTTCGTTGTCGAAGTGACCGATGTTGCACACCACTGCGCGTTTCTTCAGAGCCTTGAGCATGTTGGCGTCGCAGACGTTGACGTTACCGGTGGTGGTGACGATCAGGTCGATCTTGCCCAGCAGTTGTGCGTCGATGCTGGCGGCGGTGCCATCGTTGATGCCGTCCTTGAACGGCGAAACCACTTCGTAGCCGTCCATGCAGGCCTGCATGGCGCAGATCGGGTCAACTTCGGTGACCTTGACGATCATGCCTTCTTGACGCAGCGACTGCGCCGAGCCCTTGCCCACGTCGCCGTAACCGATCACCAGCGCTTGCTTGCCGGACAGCAGATGGTCGGTGCCGCGCTTGATCGCGTCGCTCAGGCTGTGACGGCAGCCGTACTTGTTGTCGTTCTTGCTCTTGGTCACCGAGTCGTTGACGTTGATCGCCGGGATCTTCAGCTCGCCCTTGGCCAGCAAGTCCAGCAGGCGGTGTACGCCGGTGGTGGTCTCTTCGGTAACGCCGTGGATGCGTTCCAGCATCTGCGGGTATTTCTTGTGCAGGATCTCGGTCAGGTCGCCGCCGTCGTCGAGGATCATGTTGGCATCCCACGGCTGGCCATCTTTGAGGATGGTCTGCTCGATGCACCACTCGTACTCTTCTTCAGTTTCGCCCTTCCAGGCGAATACCGGAATACCGGCAGCAGCGATCGCAGCAGCGGCCTGGTCTTGAGTCGAGAAGATGTTGCACGACGACCAGCGTACTTCGGCGCCCAGTGCAGTCAGGGTTTCGATCAGTACAGCGGTCTGGATGGTCATGTGGATGCAGCCGATGATCTTCGCGCCCTTGAGCGGCTGTTCGCCGGCGTATTTGCGGCGCAGGCCCATCAGGGCTGGCATTTCGGATTCGGCGATGATGGTTTCGCGACGGCCCCAGGCAGCCAGGGAAATGTCGGCGACTTTGAAATCGTTAAAAGCGGCGCTCATAAAAAGCTCTCCATTCGTTGTCTGCGAATGGGCGCCGTTGATGCGTATGGTTAACGCCCCATCCGAGCCTGACAGACGAGGGTCTGATTTGGATCTACAAGATCCAAAACAAGTACTCGAGTCTGCTGCAGCGCCCCTCGGACAGGTGGCGGGAGCAACCGGAGCTGTGCCGGTTGCGTGAAGCGGGGGTGATTATAGCCATGCTGGGGATTTAGCCAAAGGCTTTCCGTCGCCCCGCCTCGGCGCGGATGGTAGCCTTGCTGCATTGCGTAGTCATGGACCTGTCATGGGCAATCACAAAATCGAGATTCGCCGCCGCAACGTCGAGAAAATTCTGCTGGCCGCGGAAAAGGTGTTCGCCGAGAAAGGCCATGGCGGCACCGCCATGGGCGATATCGCCGAACAGGCCGAGCTGCCGCGTTCCAACCTGCACTATTACTTCAGCACCAAGGACGAGCTGTACCGCGCGGTGCTGCTGGACCTGCTGGAAGTGTGGAAGCAGGACGCGTTGTGCTTCGAGATGTATGACGATCCGCGCGTGGTGCTCAGCACCTATATCCGCGCCAAGATGAACCACTCGCGCAGCCGCCCGCATGGCTCCAAGGTCTGGGCCAATGAAATCATCCACGGTGCGCCGATGCTTGGCGAGACGCTGGATGACAGCCTCTACACCTGGGCGAAGATGAAGGAAGCGAAGATCCGCCAATGGGTCGAGGACAAACGCATCCTGGCCGTCGAACCGTCTGCCTTGCTGTATATGATCTGGGCCTCGACCCAGCACTACGCCGATTTCAGCCATCAGGTGAGTGTGCTTAACGATCACCAGGCGCTCTCCGAACTGCAGTTCGAGCGCGCGGTGCAGACGGTGACCAGTGTGATATTGCGTGGGATTGGCTTGGAGCCATAACTGGTTGGTTTTCGCGGGCATGGCCCGCTCCTACAGGCGAAACACGTAGGAGCGGGCTATGCCCGCTATCAGCGGTTTAACTGGCCACGCGATACGGATTACGCGGGTCATGGTTCCAGTCGAGGAAGGGCTTGCCGGTGTCCTGGGGCACCATCTCGATGCAGTTCTCCACTGGGCAGGTGATCTGGCACAGGTTGCAGCCCACGCATTCTTCGTCGATCACTTCGTACTTATGCGTGCCGTCGGCCTGAGTCAGGCTGGCGATGGCCTGGTGCGAGGTGTCTTCGCAGGCGATATGGCAGCGGCCGCAACCGATGCAGGCGTCCTGGTCGATCTTGGCGATCACCTGGTAGTTGATATCCAGGTACTTCCAGTCGGTGGTATTGCCCACTGCTTTGCCTGAGAAATCCTGCAGGCTGGTATAGCCCTGACTGTCCATCCAGCGCGACAGGCCGTCCTTCATCTCTTCGACGATGCGAAAGCCATGCAGCATGGCCGCCGTGCACACTTGCACCGCGCCGCAGCCCAGTGCGACGAATTCCGCCGCATCGCGCCAGCTGCCGATGCCGCCGATGCCACAGATCGGCAGGCCTCGGGTTTCCGGGTCGCGGGCGATTTCGGCGACCATATTCAGGGCGATGGGTTTGACCGCCGAGCCGCAGTAGCCGCCATGGGTGCTCTGCGTGCCAACGATGGGGTGGGCGACCATGCGCTCCAGGTCGACGCTGGTGATCGAGTTGATGGTGTTGATCAGTGACACCGCATCGGCACCACCGCGATGGGCGGCGCGGGCGGACAGGCGCACATCAGTGATGTTCGGCGTCAGTTTGACGATCACCGGCAGCGAGCTATAGGTCTTGCACCAGCGGGTGACCATCTCCACGTATTCCGGCACCTGGCCGACCGCCGCACCCATGCCGCGCTCGGGCATGCCGTGGGGGCAGCCGAAGTTCAGCTCAATGCCGTCGCAGCCGGTGGCTTCCACCAGCGGCAGGATGGCTTTCCAGGATTCTTCGACGCAGGGCACCATCAGCGAGACGATCAGCGCGCGGTCCGGCCAGTCCTTCTTCACCTGGGTGATTTCGCGCAGGTTGATCTCCAGTGAGCGGTCGGTGATCAGTTCGATATTGTTGATGCCTTGCACTTGGCGGTTCGGACCAAAGTGCGCCGAGTAGCGCGACGACACGTTGACCGCCGCAGGGTCTTCGCCGAGGGTCTTCCACACCACGCCGCCCCAGCCGGCTTCGAAGGCGCGGACCACGTTGTAGGCCTTGTCGGTGGGCGGCGCGCTGGCCAACCAGAACGGGTTGGGTGCCTTGATACCGGCGAATTCGATGGATAGATCGGCCATTTATGCGGCCTCCACATTAAGCATCAGATGAGAGTGGATGGCCTCGGCGGCCAGCTTGCCGTGCTGCACGGCTTGTACGGTGAGGTCCTGGCCCAGGGCGGTACAGTCGCCGCCGGCATACACGCCGGGCACGCTGGTTTGCAGCTGGGCGTCCACCCAGATGCGTTCGCCCTCACGCTTCAGCTCGCGGGCCAGCGGGTCGCTCAGGGCTTGGCCGTCAAACGCCTGGCCGATAGCGGTAAAGATGGCGTCGGCGGCCAGCTCGAAGGTCTGGCCGGTGCTCTGCAAACGGCCGTTCTCCACGCGGGTGCGGGCGAAGCGCATGCCGCGAACCTGGCCCTGGTCATTCAATAGAACAGCGTCCGGTTGCGCCCAGGTCAGCAGGCGTACTTGGTTGGCCTTGGCGATGTCCTGCTCGTGCTCGGTGGCACCCATTTCCTCGAAGCCACGGCGATAGACCAGATTGACGTCGCGGGCGCCGAGTTTGCTCATCTGCACCGCCATGTCGATGGCGGTATTGCCGGCACCGAGCACGATGCAGCGCTCGGCCACGGGCAGCTGGGTCAGGTCATCGCTTTGGCGCAGTTCGCGGATGTAATCGGTAGCAGCGAGCAGGCCCGGAGCATCTTCGCCCGGCAGGCCGAGGCGTTTGCTGGCGGCCAGGCCGATGCCGAGAAATACCGCGTCGAACTGCTGGTGCAACTCACTCAGGCTGAGGCCGTCGCCCAGTTTGTGGCCGTGGCGGATCTCGATGCCGCCGATCTGCAGGAGAAAATCCACTTCGCGCTGGGCGAAGTCGTCGACCAGCTTGTAGGCGGCGATGCCATATTCATTAAGGCCGCCGGCTTTCTCGCGGGCTTCGAAAATCACCACCTCGTGGCCGTGCATGGCCAGGCGATGGGCGCAGGACAAGCCCGCCGGCCCCGCGCCGACCACAGCGATGCGCTTGCCGCTGGCCGGGGCGCGCTGGAATGGGTGCTCGCTGAACTGCGCGTTGTCGATGGCGTAGCGCTGCAACAGGCCGATCAGTACCGGCGCGCACTCCTGGGCGTTGTTACGCACGCAGGCCTGCTGGCAAAGAATTTCGGTGGGGCAGACGCGGGCGCAGCTGCCGCCGAGGATATTTGCCGAGAGAATTTTCTCCGCTGCGCCCTGAACGTTTTCATGGCTGATATTGCGGATAAACGAGGGGATGTCGATCTCGCTGGGGCAGGCGTTGACGCACGGCGCGTCGTAGCAATATAGGCAGCGCGCACTTTCCAGGGCGGCCTGGCGAGCGGTGAGCGGCGGGGCCAGATCGCTGAAGCGATCGGCCAGTTCGGCCGCCCCGGCATCCGGTCGCGGCAAATGGCTGAGGGTGTCTATCACGGTTATTGCCTCACGGTTTTGTGGCTTTTATTGGGCAGTTAACAGCGTATAAGCGGCCGTCCAGCCTCTATGGGCCGGTGTGGCGAAGTCATCAGTGGTGCCTGTTTGGCGGTTTAGCGCTCGACGGCAGTCGGGCGGTTCTGTTCGGCGCGTTTACTGAGCAGGTCGAACACCGCCGGGTAGGCCGGTCGCTCGACATAACGGCCAGCACCGCGCTCGGCGCGCAGGTCGCCATCGACCCAGACCAGCTTGCCCTGGCTGATGGTGTGGCTGGGCACGCCGCGCACGGTCTTGCCTTCGAAGATGTTGAAGTCGACCTGCTGGTGATGCGTCTTGGCCGAGATAGTCCGCGTGCCCTGTGGGTCCCAGAGCACCAGGTCGGCATCGGCGCCGACGCGCAGCGCGCCTTTGCGTGGGAACAGGTTGAAGATTTTCGCGGTGTTGGTGCTGGTCAGCGCGACGAAGTCGGTGATCGACAGCTTGCCGCTGTTGACCCCTTCATCCCACAGCACCGCCATACGGTCCTCAATCCCTGCCGTGCCGTTGGGGATCTTGCTGAAATCGTCGCGCCCGGCGGCTTTCTGCTCGGCGCAGAAGCAGCAGTGGTCGGTGGCAGTGGTGTGCAGGTTGCCCGATTGCAGGCCGTGCCAGAGTGCCTCCTGATGCCCGCGTGGACGGAACGGCGGGCTCATCACGTAGCCGGCGGCGGTTTGCCAATCAGGGTGGCGATACACGCTGTCGTCCAGCAGCAGATGACCGGCGAGCACCTCGCCGTATACCGGCTGGCCCTTGGCCCGGGCGTAGGTGATTTCATCCAGGGCTTCTTTGGTCGAGACATGCACCAGATACAGCGGCGTGCCGAGGGTTTCGGCGATGCGGATGGCGCGGCTGGCGGCTTCGCCTTCAACCTGCGAGGGCCGCGACAGGGGGTGCGCTTCCGGCCCGGTGAGGCCCTGAGCCAGGAGTTTCTGCTGCAGGTGATAGACCAGTTCGCCATTTTCCGCGTGCACGGTGGGCACTGCGCCCAGTTCCAGGCAGCGCTCGAAGCTCGCCACCAGGGTGTCGTCGGCGGCCATGATGGCGTTCTTGTAGGCCATAAAGTGCTTGAAGCTGTTGACCCCGAATTTTGCCACCAGCTCGCCCATCTCGCGGCTTACCTCGTCGCTCCACCAGGTGATGGCGACGTGGAAACCGTAATCGGACGCGGATTTTTCCGCCCAGCCACGCCAGGTGTGGAAGGCTTCCAGCAGCGATTGCTGCGGGTTGGGAATCACGAAGTCGACGATCGAAGTGGTGCCGCCAGCCAGGCCGGCAGCGGTGCCGCTGAAGAAGTCCTCGCTGGCCACCGTGCCCATAAACGGCAATTGCATATGGGTGTGCGGGTCGATGCCGCCGGGCATCAGGTACTGGCCGCTGCCATCGAGTACCTGACAGCCCGCAGGGGCTTCGAGGTTGTCGCCAATGGCTTGGATCAAACCGCCGACGCAGAGCACATCGGCGCGGTAGCTTTCCTCATGGGTGACCAGGGTGGCACCACGGATCAACAGCGACATAGCGAGTTCCTCTCAGGCTGACCGGTGCATGCCGGTTCTTGGTGTTATGGCCTGTCAGGCGAGGGGTTTGTATTCCTGTCATGCCTGACAGGAATTGAATCTAGTCGCTGCTATGTGATTGATCAAGATTATTTTTAAGTGCCTTTTTAATGCATAAATTACTGATTAATAAGGTAAAAATATAAAAATCTGCAAAATGGTGCAGCCGCTCACCATTTTGACGCACTTGACAAGAACCAAATATGGTCAAGATTTCCTATGCAAAATCAGGCGCTTGAACCAGGCGGCGAACAGGCGGTGGTGGCAGAAAAAATATTTGCCTGCACCACTTTGAATCCTGACTAGGCAGACAGGCTTGTCTGCTGGATCGAGAACGAGCCGGAAAGCAGGTGATGCAAACCTGCTTGGTTTATTTAAAGTCTTATAAAACAAGTGATTAGCCGCTTTTACTGTGCGTGATAGATGAGTGGACAGGTTCCCGGCACGCTTATTGATAGCCGTCGCTACCAAGCTGGCCGGCCCTGAGATGGAAATGTACTCCGGCCATCGCGAACGGCCGTTTGGCAGTGCAACCACTGCCCGGCGGCGGTTAAGCCCGATGAGCGAATAATCAGAACAATGACTGGAGAGGCCCATGCAACAGAGCAGATCGCAAGTGACTGAACGCGATGGCTTGTACGAACTGGCCGCTGGCCCCGACGTACTCGACAGCCCGCGCTATAACCACGACATCGCTCCGACCAAGGTGCATGAGCGCACCTGGAACAAGTGGCATATCACCGCGCTATGGGTCGGCATGTCGATCTGCGTGCCGACCTACACCCTGGGCGGCGTACTGACCGCCTACTTTGGCTTATCAGTGGGCGAGGCACTGCTGGCGATTCTGCTGGCCAATATCATCGTGCTGATCCCGCTGACGTTGAACGCCTTTCCCGGCACCAAGTACGGCATTCCCTTTCCGGTGTTGCTGCGTTCGTCATTTGGGGTAATCGGTTCCAACGTGCCCTGCCTGATTCGCGCCGTGGTCGCTTGCGGCTGGTTTGGTATTCAGACCATGTTCGGCGGTCTGGCCATTCACCTGCTGCTCGGCTCAATCTTCGAGGGCTGGAAGAGCCTGGGCGGCACCGGTGAAGTGATCGGCTTTATGATCTTCTGGGTGCTCAACCTGTGGGTGGTGCTGCGCGGAGCCGAGTCGATCAAGTGGTTGGAAACCCTCTCTGCGCCGCTGCTGGTGCTGGTGGGTGCCGGCCTGCTGGTGTGGGCGCTGCCCAATGTGTCGATGAGCGAACTGCTGGCGCAGCCGGCCAATCGTCCGGAAGGCGCCAGCGTGACCAGTTACTTTCTCGCTGGCCTGACCGCCATGGTCGGTTTCTGGGCCACCTTGTCGCTGAACATTCCCGACTTCAGCCGCTACGCCAAGAGCCAGAAAGACCAGATCATCGGCCAGGTGCTCGGCCTGCCGCTGACCATGTTCCTGTTTGCTGCTCTTGGCGTGGTGATGACCGCGGCGTCGGCTTCCCTGGTCGGCGAAACGGTGTCTGATCCGGTCAGCCTGATCGGCCATATCCAGAGCCCCGGCTGGGTGGCCCTGGCCATGGCGCTGATCATCGTCGCCACGCTGTCGACCAACACCGCGGCGAATATCGTTTCGCCCACCAACGACTTCCAGAACATCGCGCCCAAGCTGATCAACCGCACCAAGGCGGTGATCCTCACTGGCCTGATCGGTCTCGGCCTGATGGGCCATGAGCTGCTGAAGAAGCTCGGCC